>Ga0068863_100000602_pt1 | contig 36546 bp, 24 predicted proteins | sample KBSSwiS62_FD_66596 | JGI IMG/M metagenome (GOLD analysis project Ga0068863, IMG submission 66596) | Switchgrass rhizosphere microbial communities from Kellogg Biological Station, Michigan, USA - KBS Switchgrass S6-2 | ecosystem: Host-associated > Plants > Roots > Rhizosphere > Soil ... | reverse complement strand
TAGCTAATAAAGAAGGTAAACGGCTGCAAGGCAGTCCTCCAAACCTTGACGCGGGTAGGATCTACCACCGTCCGATCCAGGTCAACCCTAACTACAGCGCAGGCTAACGTCGAGCTGAAAGACAGTTCGACACAATTTTAAGTGCGGCAGCCTCCTGCCGGTTTCAGCTCGACATGTTGTCGAGACCTATTTCTTACGGCACATTCGACCGCTAATGTCTCCAGACCCAAATAAATTGCGTTTCCGGATTAATTCGCTATACTTGAACAAATCATGGCACGCGAGTATCTCGGAAGTTTTGAATTGATGGTTATTCTGACGCTCATACGCCTTGGCGATAACGCTTACGGCGTGCCGATCACCAAAGAGATCGAGGAACTCAGCGGCCGCGACATTGCTATCGGCAGCGTCTATGCCGCCCTGGACCGACTGGAACAAAAGGGATTCGTTTATGCAGAACTGGGAGAGTCGACACCGGAGCGCGGCGGCCGCGCGAAGAAATACTTTCGTGTTACGGCAACCGGACTGGCCGAGGTCCGGGAAGCCCAGCGAACGCTGACGAAGTTGTGGCAGGGGCTGCCACAACTTCGTGGAGGCAAAGCATGAGATCGGAAGGACCGCCTCGGACCGCGAGATGGTTGTTGCAACATTTCGGCTCCAGCCCCAGCAACGAATCAGTCATCGGGGATTTGGAGGAGAGTTATGCGAGCGGGCACTCTGCGCTCTGGTATTGGAAGCAAGTGCTCGTGACGATTGTCGTGGCGTGGTTCGCAGAGATTGCTTCCAACAAAGTAAAAACTCTCAGCATTCTTGCGATTTCCTGCATTCATTTGATCGCGGTTGGCACAGTGTTTCGGTATCTCGCGAGCGGTGCGGCAAACCCGCTGACGTCCTTTACCTTTACGAACCTGCTTCCCTACTCCTGGTGGGGACATAACATCATCTTTTGGCCGGTGGATTGGCTTCTGACGTGGTCCCCGCTCTTCCTTATCAGCCTCACTGCAGGTTGGACGGTCGCCGCGTCATCGCGCGGCCGGGCGCGAGCGATGATTTTGACTGCAGTAATGTTTTCGTGCTCCGTGTTGGCAGTGCCGACTTGCCGGATGTTGCTGAATTTCCCAAACGTGCCGCCGTATTTCGGCGTGAGGGAACTGTTCGTTCCTTTCCAAACAATAGTCGGCATCGTGTTGGGAGGCGGTCTGCGGACAAGGCCCGCGGCGATTTCATTGAAGAAAGGGAGGACTTATGCGTAGCGCTCTCGTCCGCGTCGGATGGGTTTTGCTGATTGTTTTCGGCGGTGTTCTTCAGGCGCACGCGCAGTTCAGTATTCGCGCGGCATCAGATCAGGCCGTCGCCGGATGGAATCGTGTGGACTATAACGGTAAGACCGTCTGGGTCAGCCCAACTGTCAGTCTGGCATCTGGGGATGTTCTGCGAGCCGAGCCGACCCGAGGGCCTGATGGTCGCATGGCAGTGGGCCTTGTTTTTACAGACGAAGGCGCCCGAAAGATGCAAGACCTGTCCGTCGCTCAATTGAACAAGCTCATCGCATTCGTCCTCGACGACAGCGTGGTTTTCGCTCCGCTTGTCCGCGCACAGATCGGCAAGGAAGCGCAGATCACAGGAAACTCCCCAAGTGGTCTCACACAGTCTGTCGTTGACCGGATTGTCGCCAGCGTGAATCGAAAGTAACGAAGGGCCTGCAGACGCCCCAAGTGATATCATCCCCTCGCTATGGCGGAGTCTGCATCCTTCGCAGGGTTCGCGAGTCGATCGGATACGACAGCGTCTCTGCGACACCCGGCGGTTATTCGGATTACCCACTGGATTAATGCGCTGAGCTTCATTGCCTTGCTCGTCAGCGGAATTGCGATTCTGTTATCTCATCCGCGGCTTTATTGGGGCGAAACCGGCAACGTCGCGACGCCGTCTCTCATCGATTTGCCTCTTCCCTTCGTGCTGGCGAATCAGAATGGCTGGGCGCGGTATCTCCATTTTCAAGCTGCTTGGCTGGCGGTGCTCAACGGTCTGGTGTACGTGCTTTCTGGTTTACTGACCCGCCATTTTCGCAAGAGCCTGCTTCCAGCATGGGGTGAGATCAGCTGGAGATCCGTTGTGCAATCGATCGTGAACCACGCGCGAATAAGACGACGCAGTGAAGAAGAATCTCTCGCCTACAACGTTCTCGAGCGGATCACTTATTCGATAGTCATATTCATTCTTTTTCCTCTCGCCATCTGGACGGGCCTGGCGATGTCTCCGGCCATCACGTCCGTTTTCCCGACGCTCGTGCTCATCCTCGGCGGACAACAATCCGCACGGACCATTCACTTCTTTGTGTCGTGCTTCCTGGCAATGTTTCTGGTCATCCACATCGCAATGGTTTGCCTTGCTGGTTTTGGAACCTGCATGCGGCCGATGATTACGGGCTACTCCGCAGCGAAAAGGACGGAGGTATGAAGCAGCCGATCTCTCGACGCAAACTCCTCAAAGCCAGCCTGGCGACGGCCGCAGGCGCATCCGGCATGGTCGTTGCTGCGCGTCTTGCGGATCGGTACGGTCTGATTCCTCCGGATTACCGCGGGATTTATGGAATTGGTGAAACGCTCACCTATGCTTCGCAACGCGTTTTGATGTCGTACCATTCGCTGGCCCGCGAATTCAAAGAAAGCCAGATCTCCACCGTTCCCATAGTGAATGGCGACCTACCGCATAACGAAGTGTACGAAAACCTGCTGGCTGGAGGTTTCAATGCGTGGCGACTGACAGTCGACGGACTGGTGGATCGGCCATCCTCCTTCTCCATTGAGCAACTGAAGAGTCTTCCTGCTCGCACCCAGATAACTCAGCTGGCCTGCGAAGAGGGGTGGTCGTTCATTGCGAAGTGGACCGGAGTTCCACTCTCCGAAGTTCTCAATTTAGTGGGAGTTCGTCCGCAGGCAAAATACGTCGTCTTCTTCACCCTGGATAAACAATGGTGGGATAGTCTCGATATGCCCGAGGCATCACATTCACAGACGTTACTCGCATACGGGATGAACGGAAGTGATCTTCCTGAAGGGCACGGCGCTCCGCTTCGTTTGCGCGTCCCGAGGCAGTTAGGCTACAAAAATCTCAAGCATCTCTCCCGGATTACGGTCACCGACAGTGTGAAGGATATCGGAGAAGGCCTGGGCTCTGTCTCTCCCGAAATCGGCTATTCCTGGTACGCGGGTATCTGACGCACTTCCCCAAGAAATTTAGTCATCACCCATCTGGCGCCATCCAATTCTGATATCGTCGCTTCGTCAGGGAGGGGCTCCTCATGAAACGTACCGAGGGTATAACGCGACGAAAGGTTCTGGGCGGCGGGATCGCTGCAGTAGCCGCAGGGGCAACATTGCTTGCCGGACCTCAACAAGGTCCGGCTGTGGTCACGCGGCGTCGATTCCGCGCCTGGATTTCACGGGGCAACGGAGCGGGCCGCACAACGCTTCAGGAAGTGACATTGCGTCCTATCACCGGCCGGCAGGTGCTGGTGCGAACCGAGGCGACAAACCTCTGCTACTCCAACGCTCCCGCTGTGCTCGGTCAGGCGCAGGCTGCGGGCGCGCCTGCGCAGCAATCTGTGCTCGCAGCCCCTTCGGGCGCGCGTCGCATGAATGATTTGGCTGTCATTCAAGGCCACGGCGGGATCGGCGTCGTTGAAGCTGTTGGCCCGGAAGTTCGTCGTGTTCAGGTCGGCGATCGCGTCTGCGTTTCCGGAACGCCGCAGTGTGGCTCGTGCTATCGGTGCATCCGGGGTCGGTCGGATATGTGTCAGTTCCTGAGCGCGATCGGCGCGGACGATCTTGTCGCGATCGGAGATTTAAGCGATGGCTCGCCGGTGTATGAGAACTCCCATATCGGCGGCCTTGCCGAGTTGATGGTCGCACCGGAAGAATGGATTGTCCCGTTGTTCACCCGCGCCGACACCGTTGAACTCAGCATGGTGTGCAGTTGCGTGAGCGTGGCCGGCCTCGCGGCTGCTACGTCGTCCAACCTGGCGCCGATCGAGGCGGCGTCGGGAGTTGCGGTTGTGGGCTGCGGCCCACTGGGACTCAGCGCCATTCAGGGAGCGCGGATCGCCGGAGCTGCCACGATCATCGCCATCGATCCGATTCGTGTGCGGCGGGAACTCGCTCTCCGCGTTGGCGCCACACACGCCCTGGACCCGAATGTCGAGCGCGACACGCTGATTCAAAAAGTCAGAGAACTCACGGTGTGGCCGACTGATCGGCTGTGGGCTGGAGGTAGGAATCCCGGGGGACGCCGCCCAGGCGCCGGCGCGGATTTCGTCATCGAAGCGGCAGGCGCTGACCAGTTTCCGCCGAAAATGGAAGCCGGGCCGGATCCCAGCGGAATTCTGCCCATGCAGCAGGCATACCAGATGTGCTCACTCGGAGGAGATGTCATCACCACTAGCCTGGTGCGGGGCAACATTACGCTTCCCGGAACATTGTTCTCGATCGGCGGAATCACGCACCATGGCGGTCAGGCCGGGGGCGCCAGTCCACTGCGGGACATTCCGCGCTTCGTCCGCTATCTGGAAGCCGGGCAGTTCAATTCCCGAGCGCTCGCGACCCTTGTCGTGCCTCTCCGAGACATGCTGGACGCATACACGCAGGTGGCCTATCGAACGACAGTGACTGCGATCATGACGATGTGACGGAGCGACCGATGAATATCTACCTGGTAACGAAGGGGAGCACGGGGATCGACGGTTTGAAACGCGCGGAGCGCGATCGGCCTGTGCCGGCGCCGAGCCAGGTTCTCGTCCGAATGCGCGCAGCGTCGCTCAATTTCCGAGATCTCGCGATCGTAAACGGGAAATACATCGGCGGACCGGTATTGAACGACATGATTCCGCTATCGGATGGCGCAGGTGAAGTCGCGGCAGTCGGCTCCGACGTGCAAGGTTTTGCGGCTGGAGACCGTGTGGTCGCAACGTTCACGCAGGGCGATCCGCCCGCCGCGCTGGGCTCGCCGCTCGACGGCGTGCTGGCAGAATATGCATTGTTCGACCCAAAAGGCTTGCTCCGCATTCCCGATCACATGTCCTATGAGGAAGCCGCGACGTTGCCGTGCGCCGGCGTGACTGCGTGGAATGCGCTCTTCTATGGACGGCAACTGCGGCCTGGCGACACCGTCGTTGCACTCGGCACCGGTGGGGTCTCGATCTTCACGCTACAGTTGGCGAAACTCTCTGGTGCGCGTGTGATCATTACATCGTCGAGCGACTCCAAGCTCGCTAGAGCCCAGGCCCTCGGGGCCGACTATGGCATCAACTATAAGCACGAGCCCGACTGGCACAAACGCGTGCTCGAGCTCACGGCCGGCCGCGGCGCCGACAAAGTCGTTGATCTCGCAGGCGTGGGCACCTTGCCGCGCTCATATCAGGCCGTGGGACCGGCCGGAGAGGTGCTGGTGATCGGAGTACTGTCGCGCCCCGAGGGCGATTTGAGTCCGTATCCGCTGATGATGAAGGGTGCGACACTCCGCGGCATCTTCGTTGGTGGACGCGAGCACTTTAAAGGATTGATCAAGGCGGGCGCGGTTAACCGGCTCAAACCCGTGATTGACAGAACCTTCGACTTCGATTCGGTACCAAGCGCTTATGAGTTCTTAAAATCCGCGCAGCACTTCGGCAAGATCGTTATCACGATATAAACGCTATCCCGATGTCAGGGACAGGGATTCGGTTGTTCCTGATGCACGCCGTCGATCTCACGAATAACCTCTTCGGAAAGCCGGACCTGTGCGCTGCCCAGATTCGTTCGAAGCTGCGGCATCGTCGTCGCGCCGATCAGATTGCTGGCCACGAAACGTTGTTGATTTACAAAAGCGAGTGCCATTTGCGCGGGATCGAGTCCGTGCCGTCGCGCGATCTCGACATAGGCGGCCGTCGTTTTTTCTGCGATCGCTCCGCTGTAACGCGCGAAACGGCTCCAGCGCACGACGCGCGATTCAGGGGGCCTCGCCCCGTTGAGAAACTTGCCCGTCAAGACACCGAATCCCAGCGGCGAATACGCCAGCAGCCCTACGTTTTCTCGAATGGCCATCTCTGCCAGCCCCACTTCAAAACTCCGATTCAGCAGGTTGTAAGGATTCTGAATACTGACGATCCGGGCCAGCTCCCGCTGTTCCGAGAGACTGACAAAGCGATGCAATCCCCAGGACGTTTCATTGGACACGCCGACATAACGAACCTTGCCGGATTTCACCAACTCCGTCAGCACCTCAAGCGTTTCTTCGATGGGCACGGTGTCCTCATTCTCCACATGCCGATAACTGAGCTGGCCGAAGAAATTCGTCGACCGATCCGGCCAATGCAACTGATAGATATCGATGTAATCTGTTTGCAGGCGGCGCAGACTACTGTCTATCGCTGCGAGAATGTTCCGACGATCGAGGCCCGTCTTCCCTCCCCGCACGTAGTCGATTTGAAGGACACGGCCCGGGCCAGCCACTTTGGTGCACAACACGACTTTGCTGCGCTTGCCACTCTTGTTAAGCCAGCTTCCGATGATGCGCTCCGTCGAACCGTAGGTCTCCGCCCTCGGCGGTACCGCGTACATCTCCGCCGTGTCGATGAGATTGACGCCCTGATCCAGGGCGTAATCGATTTGAGCGTGCCCTTCCGCTTCAGAGTTCTGTTCACCAAAAGTCATGGTGCCCAGGCCGATGACACTTACCTTTAGGTCGGTACGACCGAGCGTTCTGTATTCCATGCCGTCAGCGATCCTACCACTGACGGCTCGCAGGAACTCTATCGCTGCTCCGGAATCTTGCGCACGGTTCGTACAAAGACTGCGTTGGCCGAAGCGTCGAGGGAAGGGGCACCCTCGATGGCGACCTTCTCGCCGAGACTGAGGCTGGAGCGCGTCCAACCTTGTTGGGTCAGTTGTGCCAGGCCCGCCATCTCGCCGGTCCAGCGGGTAGTCTTGCCGTCAGTGCCAACCACTTCGATCACAATGCTGGATCGCGGTTCCGCAAGATTGAATGCGGCCACCCTGCCTTCAAGGGTGATTCCCTTGTCCAGCGCATAGATCGCTGACGCAGGTGAAACTGAGACGGCTCTCCTTGCTTCTCTCCCTCTACCGGCGGCAAGGCCGGTCGGCTGTATCTGCAATTGAGTCCACTGTGCCGGAGTTAATTGCTCACGCATTTCCAGTGTCATCGTGGCGTTTGCTCTTTCCATATCGCTCCGCGCCTGAATCACCTTATTGATCTGAGTTAACACGGAGGGCCGGTCAATGGTATCTGCTGCGAGCAGCTTTGAAAGCTGCACTTCTTCCCTTTCGAGAGCATCCTTACTCGTCATGAGATCCTGTCGGTGTGTTTGGAATATATTCTCGATCCTCGCCTTCTGTACATCAGACAGACCCAGCCTTGTCATCAGCGCAGTATCGGTCCACCAGGCTGCTGGCGCGGCGCCCGCCACGAGCGTGTCCACGTATCCCGCGATGTTTTGAGCGCCAGGAGCACCAAGTTGTCCTGGCCCTAGTCCTCCGGAGCGTTGTCCCCGTTGCGGCGTCTGAACGGCTTGGACGGCTGTCGTCAATTGCGGTTGGCCTGAGGCCGTTGTGAGCTGCGCATATGCCGACGTAGCCATCAGGACTGTTGCCGAAAAAATTGAAAACACTCTGTATCGTTTCATTGTTGCGTTCCTCCCGCATGGGTTGTGGAGTCGCTATCTCTAATCAGCGCCATGATGGGTTCCATGGGCGCCGGAATGGTGCGCGACAGATGCGCGCTCACTGCATCCATCAGCAGGACGTCGTCGTTCGTTTCCGCCGCGATCGAAAGACTGGCTTGCGGAAACCTCACGATCTCAGTCGTACTCGCGCGATGCGTCAACGCTTCTGCCTCTCGATAGATTGGAATTGCAGTAAGGAGCCCAACGGCCATTGCAACCGCAATCCATCGCAGTTCGCCGGTGACGGGTGCCGGCGGTCTCCGCAGAAAGGCGGAAACTTCATGCAGCCGTGGAACGGTCTCTCGGTCCGACCAATCGTGTATCGCGCTTTTGAACGCTGCCACCGGTTCTTCAAAACGGGCGAGTTCCGCGCGGCATTGAGGACACTCGGTGCCATGCCGCCGTTCTTCCGGCGTCGATCGCCCGAGAACCCACATCGAAAACTGATCCTGAGAGAGATGGTTGTTCATTTTGCCTTCTCCAAACATTTACGAACTGCACGAACCGCTCGGAACAAATGGACATTCACCGTACTTTCCTGGAGGCCCGTCGCCCCGGCAATTTCGAGGGTGCTCATGTCTTCCATAAAGCGAAGCAGGAATACTGTCCTTTGCCGTTCGGACAAGCCTGCCGTTGCATTCCAGACCGCCCGAACCTGCTCATTGACCAGAGTCGAGGTTTCCGGAGATATGCGTCTGTCGGGCAGCCAGTCGCCGACTGCGGCAGGCTGGATGGCCGACTCCTGGACGCGCCTCCAGAACTGAAGCCGGCGGTTGCGTAGAAACTTTCGGATCGAATTGACCGCGATCCTCATCAACCAGGTGTGCAAACTCGAATCGCCGCGAAAAGACTTCCGTCCACGATACGCATTCCAAAAACAATCCTGGGTCAGCATCTCGGCGATATCGCGGTCGCGTACGGACGCCAGAATGAAGCGGAGAATCCGCGGCCAATAGAACTGAACGACGCGGTCGAAATCCTGAATTTCGGCAACCGGGTCCTCAAGGCTGACCGGGATGAGTTCGGAGGTCAGAATCGGCTCCATACAAGTGTATAGAGGATCTTTCACGGTTCTGCCTTTACACGTGGAGTTTTTTGTTTATGCGATTTTTGCAGCGCTGCGCACGCACAAGATCCTGCGGTGATACATGCTCGATTGACATCCATGAAATCGGTTGATAGCGTCTGCCGACACAGAGAGGCTAATGAATGCTCAACATATTTGTAAGTCACAGCACAAAGTACGCCGACATTGCGAAAAGCTTGAAACTGTCATTGCATGCGCTTCAAACAACGCCTGTTCTCGACATCAAAATCAGCGAAGAAATGGCAGGTGCAACAGACTGGCGCCGGTGGATAGACGATAACGTACGAAGCGCCGATGTGTTTCTACTGCTGTACCCGCACACGAGTATGGAAATGGGGTGGTGCAATTACGAACTGGGCCGGTTCTACGACGAAAAGCGGCCGGTCATATGTATGAAAAACACGGACATTCGTAAGCCGCCGCCCGCATTTGAGCCATACCAGGCCTACGATGCCGACGCTGGCGGAATCGGAAAGTTTCTTACGGAATTGTTTGTGTCCGGAGTCTTCAGTGGCGGCCAACCGCTGAATACGGCGGTGGGAGAGGTCACGAATCCGCTATTCGACCTGGCGAAAACTGTCGCGGGTGACCTGGCGAAGATGTTTGCAGAAGCGAGGGTCCAGCAGCAGCTGTTTGAAAGCAATATCTCCATTTCCTTCCGTTACAAGGGGGAAGAGTTCGACAGGGATGCATCACCCATAGAAGGCAACGAGGGAGGCCTGAGATTGCTTGGATTGGACAAAGCCGCGAGTGTTTGCTGGGCTGCGGTTTTCGAATCCCTCGGCCCGAACGTAGACTGGCCATCCGATCTGGAAAGAGCGCTGCCGTCGATGGCTTCGGGCTCGTTGCCCCCGACGCTTTCTCCGTTTCGCAGAGCGGGCGGAATGTACATCCCGGTTGTCGCACGCGCGGAGAGTGTTGATGGTGTAATGCGAAGGCTCAACGTGATGTTCGTCGAGGCAAGTACCGAGCGCCTGCGCCCGCTGCTGGATTGGTCGTTACCAAAGGGTATGCCCGATTCATTGGCCTACCTCATCCGCCTCTTTCGGATGATATTCCGCGCGCGATGGGAAATTCTGCAGCCGAGATTTCAGGAGGTCACATACGACTCTCCGGAACCCGAGCGTTGTGCTGAGATCGTGCGATCGATTCTATCCGATTACACCCAGATGCAAACGTTCGCAGAGCACGAAGGCATGGCTGGACTTGATAAGTTTCATACGGCTTTCGAACGTGAATTGCGCTCGCAAGTCGACGCATACGGCAATGACTGGGTGCAGCTCATCGAGCGTTTGCGCACCGTTGCTCCCGCAAACGCGAACGAACTCGGCAGCCTCTTGAAGCAGCTGCTCGACAACAACACAAAATGGCTTATCGTGGGCGCCAAACAATTCAGCGCGGTCATTGGAGATCTCGAAGAGCCCGCTGAGGGACCACTCTCCTCTTCGCAAGGCGCCGCATGAAAATCGGGGCCAGGCACGCTGTTTCCCTATTTTCACGAAAGGCTCGGTCGAAGTTTGCAAACTGTCGGACGGGAAAATAGGGAAACAGCGTGCCTGGCCCCGATTTTTCCCCTACCGCGGGATTGCGGTTACCTTCTGCGTCGTTTTTGCGCCTGTGGCAAATGAGATGGCGAGACCTTTGTCTTCGTACTTCTCCAGAAAGGCTGCGTTGCTGGCTGCTCCGGGCGGCAGGTAATCCCAGGCGAACAGTTTGTATTCCCCGGGTGCAATGCCGCGAATGGTAAAGCTGCCGCTGGAATCCGCAGACGCCGAGTAATACAGCGAAGGATTGTCGCGACGCGTTATGGGAACGAGGGCGACGGAGCCGGCGATCAAAAGCTTTCCGGCGGCGTCTTGTAGCGTTCCCTCGAAGGATGCCGCTCCGGTCTTAAACGAAACCTCTAACGGGTCAGGATTGCGTCCACGGATCTCGAATCCGGAATCAAAGACGCTTACACCGCCCTGCTTTATGTCTTCGAGGTACAGATCGGGCTGCACCTGGGCGAGGACCCGAAATCGGCCATCCGGCAATGGCGGACACGAGAAGGAACCGTCGGACGCAATATTCGCGGGGATAACAACACCCAATCGCCTCAGCGCATCCGCAGGCTCGATCGCCAGTCGGATCGTGCTGACATCCGCAAGCTTTCCACCGACAGTGATTCTTCCCTTCACCTCAAAGCCTGAACGAATCGTCAGCGAGAGGCCCGCCACGTCCTGATTGCGAATGTCGACCACGGTTCGAGCAATTGCGGTGTTGTCCGTGTTTTCGCCGAAAAGAGCAAGCAAGTCATACGACCCTGGGAGAACATTCGCGATTTCGAATGGCCCCGCAGAGGTTGCGGGCACGACGATTCCGGAACTGCCGTTACGCTCGTCTTGTGGCTGAGTCGGGTCGCGCGAGACCATCAGCATGTTGATCCTGGCATTCTGAGTCTGCTGAATTACGGCAAACGCCCCCTGTGCATCGGGCCGCGGACCAGCCGGCGCAAGGGTTGTACTGACAGTTCCGGAAACCTTGTAGGTCTGCGGCGTCTGAAGCCCGATATCGATGTTCGTAATCTCCTCACCACCGTGTATCGTGACGCGTGTGGCTCTGGTGACATCCACAGCGCCGGGATAGAACGTTTTCGCGCTGCGGTCGCCGCCGGCCCTTGCTGCAATGGCAGACAGCGGGCGCGGTGTCGCCGCGATGTAGTAGTCTCCGGGCGGCAGGCCATAGAGTCGATATTCCCCTCGATCGTCGGTTGTTTTCGAAACGACCGGCATCAGATACGGCAGACTGTTTCGGAATGCGATTTCGATCGCATCGACTGGGATGTTCGATAGAAATGCCCCTGCGGCATCGCGCACGCGGCCGCGAATCACACCGGTAGGCGTCATGGTGACGACTGCATCCGTCGTCTGTCCGTTCGAAACCATGACACTCACGCTGGGATCCGGCGAATTCATGAAGAGGCCGGAGTATCCCGTACGTTGAACCGATACTGTGTATCGACCGGGAGCAAGTTCGCGAAATTCAAAGCTCCCCTCTCTATCCGACGTCGCCGTTGTGACACGAGGGCCGCCTGCGCCCGGCCCTGCTCCGCGCGCGCCGGCAGCCGTTGCCGGCGTCGGCCCGCGGTTGAGAAAAACCTGGGCGTCATCTATAGGCCCACTGTCGCCCGCACGCACAACACGGCCGCGTATCACACCCGTTCCCGCTTGCGCCGGCGGCGGCGGTGCTTGAAGGGCAAGAACTAGAGCAACGAGCAATCCGAAAATTCTCATGGGATCACCGTTATCTGTTGAGTAACCGTGGAATTCTGGGCAACGTTTATCCCTCGTCCCTGCGCTTCATATCGCGCCATGAATCCCTCGTTGAACCACGTGCTGGTTGGAAGGGATTGCTGCCATCCGAACAGCTTGTAGCTTCCTGGTGCAATGTTGTGCAGGCTGAACCGGCCTGACCTGTCCGTAACGGCGTTTTTAAACAGCAGGCGATTCTGCCGACGGTTCTCTGGTGGCGCCAGCACGACGGTTGCGTTGCTGACAGGCTTGCCAGACGCGTCAACCACCACACCCTCTACGGTACCCGCGCCGGAACTCACCGCGACCTGCAAGGGATCCGGCGCCTCTGATCCGATCTCGAATCCGGAGTCGAACACACTTCGCGCGCTCTGACGAACATCCGCGACATAGAGATTTTTGGGTAGTCCCGGCCCGATATCGATGTGATACGGCCCTGGAACGATGCCGATCACGGTGAAAGCGCCCCTGGGATCGGCCGTGACGAAGCGTTGGCTCTGCGTCTGATAGATCCCGATCTTCATGCCGCTGTCATCCACACGCAACGCCAGGCGCACGGGCAGGTTCTGCGGCGGTCCGCCATCAACCGTAACTCTTCCGCTTACGTTTACGGAGCGCTTAACGGCGATCGCTAGGCCGCCGATGTCGTCATTTCCAACGTCGACGTTGATGCGGCCGAACGCAAATCCCGCGCCGCCTGCCGCGTTGTCCGCCGGCATCCGTCCCAGGAGAATGTAGGAGCCTGGCAGAACGCCCTGCGTCTCGAACTTACCCGATCCGTTGTTCAACGTAACCGTCCCCACGACGCGTGCGCCGCCACCTGTGACGTCGGGTTTATTAGTATCGCGTGATACGAGCAGGAGCGAAGGACGAGCAAGCGCAGCGTTATAAAGCGCTCCCTGTTTTTCCATTTCTGCCGCGGGAATTGTGGACGTGACCACGCCGGAAAGTTTGGCGAGACGGGTTGTCTTCATCTGAATGTCGAGCCCCGAAAGCTTGTCATCGCTGCGAACGGCAAGCGGGGTTGCCCCGCTTGTGTCCATCGCCGCTGGATACAATGTTCGGAGCGGCTGCCCTCCCGATCCTCGTGATGGAGGCACGGTCACTTGAATGTAGTACTCACCGGGGACAAGCCAGAACAGCCGGTATTCGCCCTGATCATCTGTGGTCTTCGTGACGGCTGAGCGCAGCACCGGGTAACCATTTTCGTAAGTCATCGCCAGCGCATCCACAGTTGCGTCCTGTACGGGTCGTCCTCCGGCATCGACAACGCGGCCGCTCATGACGCCGCCGGACGAAAGGAGGACCGTTGTTTCGGCAGATTGATTCGGAGTGACCGTCACGCTTGAAACGCTTTCGCCGGCGGCGTCCGCAAAGAAACCCTCGCGCTCCGTTCGGACTCGATACTCACCGCCTGGAACGTTGCGAATCGCAAATCGGCCATCTCTGTCGCTAATCGCCGTGAAGCGGCCCGCACTTGCAACCTGAAATTCATTCAGTGCGTTCTGGAAAAGAGGAAAGCCTGGCCCGACCCCTCGCGCTCCCGCAGCATCCAGAGCCTCCTGCAGCAGTTCATCAATCGTGCCGATTCGCGAAGGCTTGAAGACGATACCCGCACCGGCGGCGCCACGCACGAGTAAGTCTACGAGCGCCGGATCGGCAGGACCTCCCTCGAGAGAAATTTCGACACCGGCAATCGGATCACCGGAACCTTTGCGACGAACAATTCCCTGAACGATTCCCGGACCAACCGGGGCAACCGGCGCGCCCTGCCACGCTTCCGCCGGCACCGGCACAGACGGAACCGCCGGCACCGGCAACGCCAATCCTGCTGCAGCGGTGCCGCCGTGCAATGCCGACAGCGGCAGAGTAAGGAAGACAAAACTCGCCAAAATTGCAGCAAGCGAAACCCGCGTGAGCCTCTTCCGATTTAGGGCAGGATCAAGAATAGCTTTGAATCGCCGTTCAAGGGTGGAGGGAGTCGCCATCGAAAGTGCGTAAGACCAGGTTCTCTTCGGCTCGCGCAAACTCTTCACGACATCGAGGACATGCGCAGCATAGTCCGAGCCACTGATGCCCGCATTCAACGCCGCGTCATCGCAGGCATGCTCACTTTCCCGGCGCAATCTGCGGCACGCGACCCAGAAGAGTGGATTGAACCAGTACACGGCGCGCACCAGTTCCGCCGTCATTTGAACAATCCAATCGCCACGACGAATGTGCGCGAGTTCATGACACAGCACAGCGTGGATGCGTTCGGCCGGCCATGATGGCGCTCCGGCAGGAACGAGAAGACACGGGCGCCGCCATCCCCACGTAAAGAGCACCGACAGCCGCTCATTCTGCAGAATCCGCGGTGCGCGTGGCAGGTCATATGCACGACCGACCAACTCTGCGACGCGACTCCACTCTTCAGAGTTCAAAGGATGCGAGGCTCGCCGGATCCATACCAGCCGGCCATAGCCAAACAGCAAAACCACAAAGCTGATTGCAAAACCCGCGGTCCAGACCAGAGTCAGAACCCCGGTGGCGCTCAGCGTGTATGGAGACGTGTCGGGTATCGGTGATTCGGATGAATCCCGAGTGAGGGCAGGAGGCACTGTCTCCGAGAGACCTGACGGTGGCAGAGGCATCGGGATGAACGGTTGACGTGACGGCGAAACGGCATCTACTCCGGCTCCCACCGGGACGGCCTGAGGCTGGGGCGTATCTACGATCACGGTCCATGTCCATCCCGGAATCATGAAACTCAGAACAGGAGTGATCGCGGCAGAGAGAATGCCGGCGGCCAGCACACAATGCCGCAACGCTGCGGAGTGTCCGCGCAGAACACGGACAGTCAGGAAGGTCACGCTAAGGATCAACGTGAGCTTTATCGCGCAACCGATGAGGAAGATCATTTCCGCCGTCCTTTCCTTGCCTTGTCGACAAGATCGGTGATGCGGTCGAGTTCTTCGTCGGAGATGTTCGACGATTCGCCGCCCAGCAGGGCCGCAACAACCTTGTGAGTCGAACCTTCATAGAAGGTATCGACGATATGTTTCAATGCAGATTGTCGGACCGCGTTGCGCGGAACCTTCGGCTCGTAAACGTAACGCAGGCCAACTTCCTCATGCTGCACGTGACCTTTTTCTTCGAGCACACGCAGCTGCGCCCGAACAGTGGAGTAGGTTGGCGAGCCGGGCAGGTCTTCGAGAACTTCGCCGGCCGTTGCACGCCCCCGCCTGTAAAGAATGTCCATGATTTGCCGCTCGCGGCGGGTCAGTGTGTGTGGAACCGACTTTGGCATGTGCTACCTCTATCGCAGATGTGCGACGTTTATAGCACGTTGGTTTTTGCAACTACAAGAAAAAAACTGAGGGGTTAGACTGTTGCCGAGCTACTCCGGCACACCAAGCTGGTTCAGCATGAAGGCGTAGCTTTCGGCCGTTTCGTGAAGCCGCTGAAAGCGTCCGGATCGGCCCCCGTGGCCGGCTTTCATCTGCGTACGGAACACAAGGGGGTTGTTATCCGTGCGCCGCGCGCGCAAGCGGGCGACATATTTGGCGGGCTCCCAATACTGAACCTGTGAGTCCCAGAGGCCAGTGCCGATGAACATCGACGGATACGCCCTCGCAGCAAGCTGGTCGTACGGTGAATAGGACAGCATGTAGTCGTAGTACTTCGGATCCTTGGGGTTTCCCCACTCGTCGAACTCATTGGTTGTGAGCGGAATGCTTTCGTCGAGCATGGTGGTGACGACATCCACAAACGGTACCAGCGAAACAATCACACGGTACTTTTCGGGGGCCATGTTCGTGATCGCGCCCATCAGCAGACCGCCGGCGCTCCCGCCGATTGCGGCTACTCGATCGCGAGCAGCGTAGCCCTGGGCCACGAGGAAATCGGTGACGTCGATGAAATCTGTAAACGTGTTCATCTTGTGAAAAAGTTTGCCGTTGTCATACCACTTCCTGCCCATTTCCTGGCCACCTCGAATATGCGCAACGGCAACAACAACACCGCGATCCATCAGGCTGATGTCGTTGCTGGTGAATGTCGGGTCGCTGCTGATGCCGTACGAGCCGTAGCCACGCTGCAGTAGAGCGGCAGTACCTTCCTTTTTGAAACCTTTACGGTAGACCACCGAGACGGGAACCTTCACACCGTCGCGCGACGGCGCCCACAGCCGCTCGGCAACGTAATTGTTTTTGTCAAAGCCGCCGAGGACGGGCTGCTCCTTCAGCAACTTTCGCTCACCCGTTTGAATGTTGAGCTCAAACGTTGTTACAGGTGTCGTTAAGGATGTGTAGATGTAACGCAGCCACAGCGTTGCCGGTTCGGCGTTGATGGAAAGTTGCATGAAATACGCCGGCTCATCCGCATCGACGTAACGAGATTCACCTTGCGCTGGTACGATTCGGACCCGAGTAAGGCCCTCGGAGCGCTCGCCGACTGCCATGAAATCGTCGAAAAGCTGGACACCGCCGATGAACACATTCTCGTCGTGCGGAATGAGGTCGGTCCACGTCGAGCGCTGAGCCCAGACACCATCGGCGGCCATCATGAGCTTGAAGTTCGTGGCATTCCAATTTGTACGGATCACCCAGCGATCCGCGAGATGGTCGGCACCGTACTCGAAATCGCGCTCGCGTGGAGCAAGTACCTGAAGAGGGCCGGGACGGTCACGGTCCGTGCAGCGATACTCCGTGGATACGGTGCTGCTGAGAGCAATGCACATGTACTTTTCGGAGCGAGTAACACTGAGGTTGATGTAGAAAGTGTCGTCGGATTCTTCATAGATCAAACGATCAGTTGACGGGCCGCTTCCGAGCGTGTGCGCCTTGACGCGCTTGGTGAGCAGAGTCTTCGGGTCGTTTTCGACATAAAACACCGTACGGTTGTCGCCGGACCATTCAAGGCTCGCAGATAAACCATGGATCGAGTCAGGATACGTTTCCCCCGTGGTCAGATTCTTGATCCGTAACGTGAACTGCCGGCGCCCCATGTCATCCTCGGTGTAAGCCAGTTTCTGCTGATCCGGACTGATCCGCCAGGCTCCTATTTCATAGAAGCTCTTGTCCGCGGCGAGCTGATTGACATCGAGCATCACTTGCTCGGGCGCGTCCATGCTGCCTTGCCGCCGAGCATGGATGGGATGTTCCTTTCCTTCCTCGAAGCGCGTGTAATACCAATAGTCCTTGTAACGATACGGAACGCTGGAATCGTCCTGCTTGATGCGTCCCACGAGTTCTTTATAGAGCTTCTCTTCAAATGCCTTGAGCGGCGCCATCACCGCGTCCGTGTAGGCATTCTCCGCTTTCAAGTAGTCGAGCATCTCCGGCGCCTGCCGGGTATCGTCGCGCAGCCAGTAATACTCATCCTGACGTGCGGCGCCGTTCGGAGCTTTAACCTCATACGATTTCCTGGCCGCTATGGGCGGAGCGGGGAGCTTTGTATTGTTCATGCTGTGGAATGCCTTCTGCTGATCCAGACTTGTCTATGGTGCGGATAATAATAGAACCAAAAGAACGACAGATTGCTTTAGAGAATTTCCTGGGGCCTGCTTAAGATCCTGTGCAACGGCATCCCCGCCCCGCAGCAGGGGTGCACTTACTTTAGTAGGCCGACAAGTGGATTGATTGAGGCCACGGTCTCCAGGCTATCGATATAGCTCAGTGCGCGATCGACGGAAGCGTCTTTCATGACGCCACGAACGCAGCCGCGAAACTTTGCCAGCATTTCGGCGGACGTCATGGGGACCTGAGGACTGCCTTTCGGGAACTGTTGCACGAGAGTGTGAGTTTGCCCTCCCTTCAATTTGATGGTCACTCGTGCCGGCCGGCTCCCATCGGCCCCAGACTGCAGCGTCGGATCGACCTTCATTTCCACTCGTTCCAGCAGTTGCAGAACCTTTGGATCACGCACAGCCTCATCAGTGAACGTCTCGAGCGTGACGTTGCCATCGTTGAGGGCTCGAGCGATGAGATACGGCATCGAGAACTTCCCTTCGAGTCCCACGCGCGGCACGCGATACGTGAGCGGCGCAGCGGTGTCCGCGGGAACGGCGACATCGACGTGGTCGACGTCATCCGGAGTGATCCGGTGTTCGTTGCGCATCAAAATCGTGGCGTAAATCGATGTATGTGTCAGGCCGCCGCACGGATACGGTTTAAACCTCACGCCGTACCGCTCCAATGAGTAAGTGCGGCCCAGTTCGGCAAACGGGCGCACGTCGACTTTACCTGCCGGGTAATAGCAATCGAAGAAGCCGTTTCGCGCTTCGAGCGTCTGTATATTCGCGGTGAATCCCGACTTCGCGAGTCTTCCGGCGAGCACGCCGTTTCGCGCGGCTTGTCCCACGTGAAGTGGCTTTGTCATAGTTCCAAAATTTGCAGTGATCCCGCTTGCCATGGAGGCCGCGATCGCGAGAGCCATTTGCGTTTGCGACTCGCTCAGGTCGAATAGTTTCGCGCAAGCGGCCGTCGCTCCGAACACGCCGATCGTTCCATTGGCGTGCCAGCCTGCGCCACCCGCGTTTTGAACAGCGAAGATCATGGCGCCGACAAGTTCAAATCCTGCGACATACGCTTCCAGGAGTTGTTTGCCGCTCGCCTTGAGGGTTTCGCCGAGCGAAAACACTGCCGGAATGATCGGTGAGGTCGGCTGCCCGCCAAGAACAAAGCTGTGGTCGAAATCATGCGCATGAGCAGCCGCCCCATTAACCAGAGCCGCCTGAATCACCGAAGAGCGAAACCTCTGTCCATAACACGTCGCTTCTGGTTTTGCGTTCTCCGCACGCGCTAACTGTCCCAGGATCCGAGCACTCTCTTCGCTTCCACCCGCCACCGCGACGCCCAGGCAATCTGTGATGGCCGCCTTCCCGTTGGCCAGCGCTTTCGCTGGAATTGCGTCGAATCTCAAGTTCACAACGAATCTGGAGATGTCAGGCAGTAACGGCGAGACCGCCTGAGGTGTAGCGGCCGCGATGGCTGCACCGGGTGAGGCGGCAAATATCGTCAAGCCACCGGCGGTGTATTTGCTTGCTGCATCAAAGAACTCCCTGCGGCTGATTGATGAGGACTGTTGCGGTTTCATGACAGACATTCTTCTCAGTACCGGGCACAGCCGCAAGGGGTTCGTCGGAGCGGGGGCGGTTCCTGAGCCCACCGGCCGTCACACGTTGTAATCCACCACGACGTGCGCCGGGAAAACCCTGGTTCCGTCGATCGTTACATTCGGCAATCCACTGAGATGAAGCTCGCGCAGTCTCGGCAGCCCCGCAAGATAAACCAGGCCGGCATCGGTAACTTCCTTCGTTTCGTAAAGCTCGATCGACTCCAGCGTCGCCATCCGGCCGAGAATCTCCAGGCTGCGATCCGTGATCTGCGTCAACCCGGCGTAGTAGCTTTTCAATCGCAGGTTGGCCACATGCTCTGTCGCGACATCTGTCGTCTCCCGACAATACATGCACGATAGGCGCTCCAGCCTTTTGCAGGCACCCACATGACGAAAGCCGTCATCCAGGACATCGATCGGCGTCAGATCACGAAGCGCAGGAAAGTTCGGCAAGCTCGAAAGCGCGTTGTCGTCGACCTTCTTGCAACTGACGCCGAGAGTCCGCAACCGGGGCATTTTCGACAACGCTACAAAGCCTTCGCCAGTGAGATTGGGACATTCGCGTCCCCAGAATTGCTCCAGCGATGTGGACCGGCTCAGCGCGGCGAAGCCCCTATCGGTAGCCACCGTTCCCTGGGCGCGCAACTTTCGCAGCCGAGGTATCGCGGCAATGTGATGCATCGCGGTGTCGTCGCTGAGTTTTCCGTCGCAGCCGAGTGAACCCAGATTCGCCAAATACTTCAGGACCTCAAAACCCTCGGATGTAATCCCGGTCACGTGCCAGAAGAGATCCAATGCAAAAACGCCGTCAAGACCCGAAAGGCTGGCCAGCCCCTTGTCGGTGAAAGGCCCGTCGATCAGCAAGTGCGTCGGTTCATCATCTCCTTCTTCCGACCTTGCCTGGTCTCCATGCCATGTCTTGAACATCGGAAACTCGCGCAACATGACCAATCCCGCATCTGTCACGAGTCTGCCGGAATCAAAGCGCCGCAATCGCGGCTTTCCCCGCAGCGCGTCGACAGTGCCGTCACCTGTCGGCGTTCCCATGAGGTTGACCACTTCGAGCTTTTCGCAAAACTTCAGATTTGCGGCGCCGATGTCGGAGATACCACGCTGCCATGTCATGTTGAATGTTCGAAGATTGGGCAGGTGGCGAAGGACCTCGAGGCCGCGGTCATTGAGGTGTCCGCCGGGATACTCGCTGAGCTCAAGGTGCTCCAGCTGCGGCATGCGTGCAAGAATCTGCATGCCTTCGTTACTGAGTTGGCGGGATCCCCCCAGGCTGAGACTGGTGACGTGATCCAGGTCGGCAATACGGTTGAGCACGTCGTCCGTCATGAGACCGCCACCCTGCAGTGAGGTGAGGCGTTGCTCTCTCATGACGTGGAGGATTGCGTCCCAATCCTTCCCCGTGGGCAATCGTCGCAACCGCAGAGTGTTCGAATTCGTATCGACGGAGTACGCCGGAACTGGCGAAGGCATGCCCCTCGCAGCGGCGTGCTTGAGTGCGTTCCAGTTTCCAAAGCCCTGTGCGCCCGCGATCAGCTGTTGGGCTTCGGCTATGTCGAAAGCGGTCGCAGACCCGGCTGCTTGCCGGACCTTGTAGGATACACGCCATACAATCGAGCGGAGATCATCGAGCGAAAAAGAACGTCCCCAGCCCTGATTGATCCGCTGCAGTGCCACTTCATCACCCGTATAGGCGGCTACGAGATCCCTTGCCAGCAGCTCGTATCTCTGAACTTCGGGGGCCGCGGTTTCATCGCCGCTGGGACGGGTTCCCTTTGACGCAGCAGCAAGAAGGTTCGCCGCTTCGATAAGTCCACGTCGACGCGCAACGTCCTCAGCGCTCAGACCGTCGTCTTTGCGACGAAGACTTACATCCGCACCGTGAGTAAGAAAAAGCTCGACGATTTCCGCAGCTTTTCTTTCATCCTCGGGGAGCCAAAACAGCGGCATGCTTCCCTTGTTCACTTTCGCGAGCTCGGGCTGAGCATTCAGAAGCTCGCGCAATCTTGCGACATTCCCCACGAACACCAGGTTGCCGATATCAGAGGAGTACCGGCCGAGCAATCCGATCATGCGTGGGAATTCATGGTAGACGGCAAAATCGAATGGCGTGTTGTTCCAATGGACCTCGACGGGATCGATTTGAGCGCCGCGTCGGATCAGTAAACGCGCCACGTCCACGGCGTCTTGGCGCGCGGCGAGGTGCAACGGTCGTTGCTTGTACTCGAATTCGGCGTCGACCGGCAATCCGAGATCGAGCAGCAGTTCGACTGCGTCCGTATTGTCTTTCTTCACAGCCGCCAGAAGGGCCCTAGACGACCGCAGGTATTCGGGATGCTGTTCGACCAGGCTCTTCGCTTCTTCGCGATTCAGATGCTGGCAGGCTGCAACGAAGGCGTCCTCCCCTTCCAGGACGATCGTCGCGCGTTCAGCCCCGTGCCGCAGCAACAATTCAACCATTTCCGATTGATCAGCCCGGACAGCTTGTTCGTAAAGGCTCTGCTGAGGAAGCGACTCCTCACGAGGAGGAGCAGCGTTGGGACTGGCGCCGTGTTCGAGACACCACGTGGCGAGTTCGAGATCATTGTTCTGGATCGCGATCCACAGATGCCACCGCGCACCACTGCCGTAGTTGCCCATGTCGAGCATGTGCCAATCGGGTTCGTCCCAATCGGTTTTGCGTCCTGCTTTTACGGAAAACTCGTACATCATTTCCAGGTACCAGAGAACTTTTCCGTGAAAGTGAATGTTGTAAATCACCTGGATGTCGTATGGTTCCGCTCCGTGCTCCAGCAACAGCCGAACGAGGGCATCGCGATACGGATGTGCGGGACGATCTTCTTCACCTTCGCCAATCACGCCGACAAGCGGGGTGTATCGGCTGTTACCGGCCATGAAGAACGCGTTCGGGTCGGCGCCCTGGCGGAGCAACAAGCGAGCGATTGCGAGCGCATTGTCATTGGTTTTATCCAAAGGCAACCGTGCGAAGCAGAGATAGAGCAGCGGCTCCCAATCCTTCGGGCCGAGATCCTTGAAGATGTCCTCCGCATGGCCCGCGGAAGCGCGACTCGAATCGCTTGCAGGTCTCTTCTTACGCGCGGCCTGCGGACGCTCTCGTAGTCGGCGTTCGACCTCCTCCAGATCGCCACAAACAACTGCGGTGTAGAGATTTGCGTGCGCGATCTGCGGGTGCTGCACGAGAATCCGAGCGGCCGCATGACGGGCGAGGCGGTGCGATGGACGGCCGCGAACATGGTGGTCTGGACACGCAAATTCCAGAAACTGGTCCACAAGTTTGACGCCGTCCCCGGACTCCGCTGTCTCGCCACGACTTTCGATGGCCTGCATCAGCGCTTTCCAGCCTGGTGATCCGTATTCGATCGCCAGAGCGCGCTGAACATCGCGCAGTCCTGGATCGGCAGTCGCTTTTGGTAGTGCGCGCTCGAACCGCTTGCGTGCTTCGGGATTGTTTGCGCGAAGTTCCTTGAGCCAGCGCTTCGCTTCTTTCTTCAGGTTATCGAGGGATGTCTGAGGCGTGATTCGTCTGGTCATTTAAACCTTCCTTCCGTTTTCGCCTGAAGTCCGCTGGGTACAGGCCGGAGTGAAGGTCCGGATTGTCTCGAATCGAGTGGTGGGTGGGAGTACTCTCCCTTGCCGCGGACAGGAGGCGCCCCAAAGCGCGCTAACGAAAGTATCCCGACCGCGAATGGATCTGTCAAACGGTGAAAGGGAGTTCGGGGTCATGGACCTCGAACTCCCGTCGGCGTTAGAACTCGAAACGAACCTGACCGGCAAGCGAGCGGTTTCCGGTCTTGGAATCGATTTCACCGAAAGTCCCGCTGTTGATATTCACGTTGGGATCACCCGGATTGGGATGATTGAAGATGTTGTTGGCATCCACTCGGACGGAAACGCTTGTCGACTCCGAGGTTTTGAACGTCTTCTGGATGTTGGCATCGACCTCCCAGCGTCCGGGGCCGTAGATCGGGAACAAACCCAACGTTCCCAACTGTCCGGGAGCCGCATTCTGAAGGATGATGTTGTTATTGGCGTCCGCGATCGCAGTGTTGGAGCAGAACTGCACGAGATTCGCCGCGACCTTCTGGCAGGCAGGATCCTGAATTCTCTGATACGTCTGGTCGAAGTACTGACCGAACGGTTCGCCCCAGTTGACCTTTCCCGTTCGTGGGAAAGCACCCACAACGTCAGGGGTCCCGGTCCTGTTGATCGTGTTTCTCGCCGACACGGCGAGTGGTGCTCCGCTCGCGACGTTAAAGATCGTTCCGAGCTGCCACCTTTCGAGCAACCGTGCAACCCAGCCATCGCTATTACCTGCGATGAACTTGCCGGGACCGAACGGCAGTTCGAACATTGCGTATCCGCGAAAATCATGGACGCGTTGAGACGCCGCAACGGTGTAGTCGGCAGCCCGATTCAGGAAGTCGCGATAGGTTGCGGTGATGCCGCCACCATCCGGGGTACTGCCTTGAACGCCGGTCGCGCGGCTCCACGTCCAGGTAGCCTGCCAGGTGATTCCTCTGGTGAGCCGCATGGTGAGCTGGGTCTGCAGCGAATGGTACGTGGACTGGTCGGAGTTGTTCCGCATCTCCATCGCAGCAAACTGCGGATTGGCCGTGATGAAGTTGTCCGGAAACAGCCCGCTCGATGCCAGCGTTGCGCCCGCGATGGTCTGGCCCACGGGGACGTTCACGCCGATGTTGGTGGTGTTGAGGGAATTCGCAACGGCCCTGAAATCTCCGTTGGCGAGATTCTGACGGAAGGTCGTATGACGGCGCAGCGCTTCGGAGCCCGTCACGTTGGTTCCAACGACTCCGATACCCGAACCGAAGTTCAAACCTTTGAACATCTGGTCAAACATGGGCGCATCGCCGCCGGCGCGGGTGATCGTCAGGGCTTCCATCAGTCCGTTGAACCGGAAATCCGGCTCGTTGTAGTTCAACGTAGAATGGAGCTTTACGCCTCGCGTGCCGACGTATCGCATGTCCAGAATGAGGTTGGCCGGAAGGGATCTTGTCACTCCGAACGTGAAGGTTTGAACATAAGGCGTCGTGTAGTTCGGGTCGTAGAACGCCTGCGCGACAGACCGGTTGTTGGACGGAACGACGACAACTTCATCAATCGATGACGGAACAACCAGCGGGAGAGAGATATTGGTCAGATCGCGATACGCCGATCCTCCGTTGTCGATCGCGTTCAGCTCGAGCCCGGGAAGGCGGCCGGAGTCCGCGTCAATCCACGAGAGGCTGTTGCCCGGCAACAGGTACGTGATTTGATAGCCGCCACGGACCGTCGTCTTGTCTTTCCCGCCAAAACCAGGCGACCATGAAAACCCGATGCCAGGTCCAAAGTTGTTGTGATCGCTGGGCCAGATTCCGAGGTCAGGATACTTGGAGTCCTTCCCGATCAGAACAATTTGGGTCGGTCCGGATTTTGCCAGGCCGCCGTTGTGGAACGCTTCGTTGAAGTTGCGGCCGGAGATTCCAAAATAGCCACCATTTCCGTCAATCGGTCCCCGTGTCCAGTACTGGCCGGTAGCACTACGAAAGTCCGGAACGCGAAACAGATCGTACCGAACACCCAGATTGAGCGTGAATGTCGGCGTGACCTTCCAATCGTCCTTAACGAAGAAATTGATCTCGTTCTGGTGGTTCTCGCGAATTTTTCCACGAGTGTCTTTAGGTTGTCCGGGATGGTTATACGACTCCTTGTAATCTATGTAGTGCGTGTCGGTGGGTTCCCAGGTTTCGAACCTCATCGATACGCTGCTGACAGATCCCGCAAGAAACAACAACTGATTTTGAGCAAGCGTAATGTTGTTGTTCAACAGCCCCGAGACCTGATCGATCCCGCGGACACCCACGTTGCCCGCGCCGCCGGTGACCGTCGGAATCAAACCAAATTGAAGGCTTGTTACCGGAGTTGGCTGGTATCCGGCCGTATACGCGTATCTAAATTCGGTCCCGAACTTCAGGGAGTGATTCCCTTTTGTCCAGGTAAGGTTGTCGCTATAAGTCGTCAGCGGACTGGTGTTGCCAAAGTCGCCGCTTGCGCCAATGACGTGATTGGCAAACATGACGGGACGAACATAAACAGGATACCCGTTGACCTGAGGCAGGAACTTGTAAGCGTCGTCTTTCACCCCGGGAGTTTCGATTGCAGGTGACCAATAGAGAGACGTGGATCGATATCCAAACCGGGCCTCATTGAGTAGATTTGGAGACAGCACAGATGTGAAGCTCAGCGTTCGCACTTTAGGCTTCTCACGAATCTCTCCGCTGTAACCGGACGGCCAGGGAGAGAGGTTGTTATTGTCCGAATAATGCTTCTCGTCCACCCATGTGCCCGACAGACGGTGTTTGGAATTGAAATGGTGGTCTATCTTGATGTTGATCTGGCTGCGATTGAATGCCTCGATGTTCTGAGCCGTGCCGCCGGCCGCCCCGGCAACTGTGCGTCGAACCCAGCGATGAACAGCCGTATTGAGACCGTCCACCGACACACCGCCGATCGTCGCAGCTCCGTCATAGGCATTGGGAAGAGGCATCTTGTCCATGAGCGCCTGCATCAGACCCGTAGGATCAGGACGCGTCCGGGCCGGATCGCCAGGATTCAGGGCGTCGCCAAAGACGCTGAACGTCCGCATCGGTCCTGTGGCGCCCGGAATCTGAGTCCAGTCGAGAGGATTTCCCAGTTTGTCCACAACGGGAGCAACACGCGTGTTGCCGGTGCCGCTCACCGTAGCGTCTGCGTTTCCGTTGTTCACTCCCGGAAAATACCTGAAGAGTCCGGATCGCGCCGTGGGCGTAAGCACAACCGCATTGACCGTTTCTTTCTGTCGCTGGTCATTGCGATCGTAGAGAACGAAAAAGAACGTCTTGTTCTTGAAGATCGGACCACCGACACTGACTGTCGTCTGATGACGGTTGTACCAGATCGGCGTTGAGCCCAGGCGGTTCGCCGACCAGCTGTTCGCATTCAGCGCAGAGTTGCGAACATTCCATGTCGCCGCCCCGTGGAATTGGTTTCCGCCTGAACGCGCGCGCATCTGAATCTGAGCGGCTCCTCGTCCTTCAACATCTACCGGCGCTACGACAACGCGCATTTCCTCCACCATGTCGGGAGCAACAAAGAATGATGGTTTCAGCCCCTGTGTGTGACGCCCGGTGTTCATCGTAACGCCGTCCATTGAAATCGCGACGTTCGCAGCACCGTTCGTCGTAACGCCGGCAAACGTCGTACTCGCCTGGCCGTCCCCCACGACTCCAGGCATTGTCGCGGTCACCAAATCCATGACGTTTCTGCCGACAAGAGGCAAATCCATAATCTGCTTTGACTCCAGAACCGTGCTGACCGAGGCCGCGGCCGCGGTCAGCAGTTCGTCGGCGGCCGCGCTGACCTCCACGTTGGTCGCGACATTGCCGACCTGGAGCGTGAAATTCTGGCGAATCTGTTGCGCCGTGCCTAAAGTCAGGCGAAACGATTGCGACTGGAAGCCGGGAAGCGATGCCTTAACTTCGTAGTTTCCGGGCTGAAGGCTCGGAAACCGATACGTTCCGCCTTCATTGGTTATGGTATCTGTCGCAACACCGGTGGCGGTGTTCGTCGCAACGACGCTCACGCCGGGTATCAAAGCATTCGTTGTATCTGCCACCGTACCACTCAGGGTCGCGTTAATTCCAACTTGTGCGGATGCGTAAACGGAAATCAGGAGACAGCAAAGAAGAACACGCACACACGTAGACCGACACGGTTTCGTCATACAAATCTACCCCCATTTGTCGCTAGTAACTTTGTGCCCACACTCATAATTCGAGTGGGACCGCAAAGTCAAAGGGAACTGACAGGGCGAACTGACAGGGAGGCAGACGACAGGACCTCAGTCCTGAATCAAATTTGGCTAACGAAGACTATAGTTTGTTACGGTCGAACAGGGCATCGAACAGGACGGTTGCTTGAAACACGATAACCTCGCCATTGCGCTCGCTCTCCTGCTGCTTGCGCCAGCCTGCACGCGGACGACTGACTCTCCAGAACCGGCCGGCGTTGTCCTCCTGGAGCCAACCGGAGTCCGCACCGTGGGACGCATCAGCCAGCAATGGGAAGACTTCATGGTGCATATCTGGTATCCGATGACATCGGGCGCGAAAGGCGAGCCCGCGCCTTACGTGCAAAATGTCGAACTCCTTCGATCGAAGATACAAGACTCGTATTTCGGCATCCTGCGAGCCACGAAAGCCAACTCGCTCCTCGAAAAGACGCCATCTCTCGATAAATCTGAGAAGCACCCCGTCGTGATCTTCTCTCATGGCCATCAGATGAGCGGACTCCTCTACACCTCGATCACCGAAGATCTTGCCAGTCATGGGTACGTCGTCGTTTCGATCGATCACCCGCAGGAGGCTCTCTTCACGATTTACCCCGACGGCAAAGTGGTGACTTACTCCTCGCCGAAACCCGGCTCACCGAATTTCGATGATGTGGAAGCAGGATTCCGCCGGATGATCGACAATCGCGTTACGACAATTTCTCTTGCGATAGCACAGACCGCGTCGCTCTTTCCGGGTCAGTTGGATCTTTCGCGCCTCGCGGTGGTCGGCCATTCAAACGGAGGGATCGCTGCTTCGCGCATCTGCGAAATCGATACGAGAGTCGCCGCCTGCGCAAACCTGGATGGCCGAGAGCACGGCGCGCCGTTCTATTTAGCTGACGATGGTCGAGGGCCTGCGAAGCCGTTCCTTTACTTTGCAAAACCGTTCCGCCCGGATGACGGCGACTCACGCTCTCCGATAACGACACTCGATCAGTTCAACAGAGACCTGGCTGCGGTGACCGCACGCGACAAGCAGCGCATGGAAGGCCTCAAGACCGACAGCTATACGATGATCCTTGCCGGAGCCAGTCACGATACGTTCAGTGATGTGCCGCTCCTTCTGCCTTCCACGGACGAAGAAAGAGCCGCCAATCGAAAGCGGGTACAGATTTTGCGTGAGTACCTGCGCGCTTTTCTAGACCGCTATCTCGGAACCGAACCGGCAACCCTGTTGGATCGGCCGGCACCCGCGTACGAGGAAATCAAAGTGGCTCATCACAGCCCAAACCGTTTGAGGAAGTAGCCCATATGCGTGTTCGGAAGGATATGCCGGGCACAGTGACTCGACACTCCTGCTTCCTGTACCATAGCCGCGATTCCACTTCCGTTTTTGATACTGAATTTCCGAGAGGAGATGCATATGAAGCGTTCTGTAGTGACGTTATCGTTGCTCGCCTGCTGTCTCATCACGGGCCCCGTTGCAATGCGGATGTCCGGGCAAGGCGCTGCGAACGCGCCCGATGCGCAGGCGAGACAAAAACAACAATCCGAACTGGAGGCCGCGACTCCGAAGTTGCAAATCACCGAGGAGGTGCTGCCGCTGATGGTTCCGGGCCACACGATCGGTGAGACCGAAGGCGTCTCCAAAAACTCGAAAGGGCATTTGTTTGTTTACTCGCGCACAGGCAACAGTGCCGTGTCGCGCGGCGGTACGGCGGCGGAGTTATTCGAGTTCGATCAAAATCTCAAGTTCGTCAAGATCTGGGGACCAGGAAACTATGCCGCCTCGTTCGCGCACGGTGTCCGAGTCGACAAGTATGACAACGTCTGGATGGTGGATGAAGGATCGAACATGATCGTGAAGTTCGATCCAACAGGAATGGTCAAGATGGTCCTCGGCCGTAAGCCGGAAGCAATCGACTATCTCGAAAAATATCTGGAGCGCGGCGAGAAAGATACGGAGCGGTTTCCATCAGGAAGCGTTGGCACGTTCAACCGGCAAACCGACCTTGCCTGGGATGCGCAGGACAACATCTTCGTAGCGGACGGCTACAACAACTCCCGCGTTGTTAAGCTCGGCAAAGACGGCACGTGGATTAAGTCGGTGGGCACGCGCGGAGCAGGGCAGAATCAGTTCAACACGGTCCACGGGATTGCCGTTGATGTGCAGCAGAGTCTCGTGTACGTCGCCGACCGAGGAAACTTCCGTATCCAGGTGTACGACACCGATCTGAACTTCAAGAAGACCATCACCGGCATCGGTGCGCCGTGGTCGGTTCAGGTCACATCCAAGTATATCTATAGCGGCGACGGAAATGGGAAACTCTATCAGCTTGATCGCAACTCCGGGAAACTACTCGGCTGGGCGCAAACCAGTCTGGGCCGGGGCCAGACGGGCTGTCTGATCCATTCACTGCACGCCGAGTCGGACAACGTCCTTTACAAGGGGTCCTGCACTCTTTGGGATGTAGAGAAAATTTCGATCAAGTAGTCTACAGGGCTGCGACCAGTCATCGGAGTTCGACTACATGCAGGCCATGGAGGGCAGCCGCATCAGCCATTCGAACATCGAATGTCACAATGTGCATAGCTCCTCCGGAAACCGCTAGCGCAATGTGCAGGGCATCGAGCGTACGCAACGGAATCGTCTCAGTAGTCAGGAGCAACTGTTCGGCATGGCGATGGAGAGTTGGGTTGAGGTCTAGCCTACGAAACGATTTGGCGTCAGCGAAAAGCGCCTCCTTGATCTTACTTGCCTGTCGGGAGTCGAGGAATCCCTCGCGCTTTCTCCGCGACACTGCAGAAACGACCTCGGTGATCGAGAGCTCTGAAATCATGAGGTCTGTTCTTCGACTGAGAAACCTGTCCAACAGGTCGCTTTCAGGTTCCGGGACATAAAGCTTCGCCAGCGCAGTGGAGTCGATATAGATACCGGAATCAGGTACGTTCTTCGCGGCCATCGAGGATCGCACTGGAGAGGGACGCCTTCAGCTTCGGCATTTTTTGACGGAACGCTGACCGCCCCCGAAATGGCTTCGATTCAGGTGGCCTGGGTGGTACCAGCAGGGCTACTGGACGTCCTCGATCGGTTATGACGATCTCGCGGCCTTTTTTGACTTCGTCGAGGAGCGCCGTCAGGTTCTGGCGCGCCTCTCGTATGCCTGCCTCTCTCATAGCAAGCATTGTGCTACATGTAGCACAATGGAAGCAATCGTTTTGGGCTGTGCGCCTTTACCGCGCCAGCAGCTCCACAAGCGTGATCATTCCTGATGCGTGTGGCCAAACCGGCCTCCCTAAAAGGAAGGCCGGGAAATCAGGTTGACGGGGCGCTGGTAATCAGAACGTGAAACGAAGCTGCCCCTGGAAAGCCCGTGTGCCGCTCTTGGAATCGCCACATCCGCACTCAATAACGCCGAACTGGCTGATGAATTGATTATTGGTTGTGAAAAGCGGAATGAACGGCTCGGGATGGTTAAACACGTTCCTGGCATCGATGCGAATAGTGAGCTGCTTGGATTCGGAGATTCTGAATGCCTTCTGGATATTGGCGTCGAAGGCCCAGTTTCCGAACCTCGTCAGGGAGTTGGGAGTCAGGATACCGTTTTCTCCGGGTTTGGGTTGCACCAGGACATACACAGCCGGATCACTCTGGTTAGCCGAGTTCAGATAAAATGACCCCGGTGTTCCGGCGGGGACCCTTAGCGCTAATGCGCGCAAGTCACAGCCTCCGGCGCTTGTGGAAAATGCATAGCCTTTACTGTCGGTTTGGACGACCTGGCTGGAATCGGCGCACTGCGGATCGATTACAGTGGTGTAGGAACCGACTTTACCCGGAATGTCCGAGCCAAAGTAAGTTCCTAAGTCACTTTGCGCGTTCCCGAAAATGGCGAATGCATTCCCTGTGGCCGTCCCATTGAAGTCCACATGCCCTTTCGGGATCTTCCAGAACTCCGTGGGATTGAGACGGGCGTTCCCATAGGGCTGAAAGTTTTGCGAGGATCCATAGCGCTGGGCCGAAGGGGACCCCGGGAATCCACCGGGTATGCCAGCGCCCGTGAGACTTTGCGGGGCACCGCTGGACAAGGTGTAGATGAAGCCAACTTGCCATCGTTCAATTGCTCGCGCCACCCATCCCGAGCTGTTGGGAAAGAACAGCTTGTTGGGCCCAAAGGGCAACTCGGCGGTACCGTTCATCCGGAAGTCGTGCGCCCGCTCGTTTCCCTTTTGGCGATCAAAATCCCGGTTCAGCGGATCGTTGTACCCGCTGCTGGGAAGTCCCATGGACTTTGCCCAGGTATAGCTGCCCTGGAAGCTAACCCCATGTACGGGCCGCATGGTGAGCTGAACCTCCATGGAATGGTAGTTATTTCGGGCGAAGTTCCCATTGAAGTTCGCGGCGAGGGCCTGAGGATTTGCAACAAAATAGTTTTCCGGGAAGCAGCGGGTGGGAATATTCCCCCCGGCGCTGGTACCGACAAGCCGTGATGTGGGATCCACCGTGGGGTAGCCGGCCGCCGCCGAGGGATTGTACAAACCGTTCGCGATACGGTCGCAACCGTTCCGGAGAATTCTTTGGGACGGAGTCGTGCCGCCAACAGGAACAATGAGCGGCTGTAAACCGCCCGTCGGCGCTGAGTCACCCGCCAGCTGGCTCGTGAGTGCAGCGAAAGCACCGTCCGCGAGGGACTCGGAGGCGGGGTTCACTGTGCCGCCAAAGAAGCCGGGCACGCCACCGAAAGCTGTCGCGTGGCGGAGGTGTTCCGCACCGGAGTTGAAGATCCCGACGCCCCCGGGACATCGGGGGTCATTCGGAAGAGGAGGTGTTTGAAAGCCGGGAATGTCCACCAGCACAGTGCACGTGCCGACGGGACCGTACAAATTATCGGTCGGGTAGATCCCGGTTTGCCCGTTGTAGGACCAGTTGCTGTTGCCCGTACCCGCAAGGTCCAGGCCGGCAAACAACTGGTCGAGCAACGCCGGGTTTTCACCCCGGCGCGCCGCCGAGAACGCGTCAAACAATTCCTTGTTTTGATACACCGTCGCCTGGTTGAGGTCCATCGTGCCCGGCTGCTTTCGGCTCAGAGCTCCCACGTACCGAACTTCCAGGTCGAATGTCCTGTTGAGGGCCCGGTTCACCGTCAGCGTGAGGTTCTGCGTGTACGGCGTGGCAAAGCCGGGATCGAAAGCCGTGAACGAATCGCTTCTGCTGTAGACAGGAATGTTCTTCCCCGGAGCGACGGTGGGCGGGACAGGAACGAGCGCCGGTAAGTCACCCAGAAGCACGGCCCGATTCTGCCCGCCCGGCCCAGCTATGGCTTGAATTGCGGGATCGGTTTGAAAAGCGAATTGGTCGCGAAAGCCGCCCAGCGCCGAAGCGAGGGTGCCTTCACCGATACTGACCCGTTGATAAATCAGCTGGTAGCCGCCACGCACGGTCGTCCTCCCCTGCCCAAACCAGGGGAGTTGCCAGGCAAAACCGATGGCAGGGCCGAAATTATTCCGGTCGCGAGGGATGATGGTCTTGTCGGGATTCGGCGAGTTCGGCCCGATGAATTCGACGTTGGTTTGCTGATTCGGATCGCAATTCGGCGCCGGGAGCAGGCTCGCATTTGTCCCCATCGCGGTCTTCGAGCAAGTCAGAGAGATTGCCGCCGAACCCAGACCGTTCGTGCCTGGACCGGTGCCGTTGGTCCCGTAGCCGGTGAAATAAAGATTTCCCGGACTCAGCCAATTGTTGAACAGCTGGCCGCCCGCACCGCGGCCGACGCCAAACAAGCCGTTTCCCTGATCGGTGATCGTCGATGTCAAACCCGACGTGATGTACGGAGGGGCGTAATACTCGTAGCGCACCCCCAGGTTCAGCGTCAGGCTCGGCGTAATTTTCCAATCGTCTTTCACGAAGAAGGAGTAGTCGTTGAAAACCATCTTCCTGAACCGGTTCTCCTGGGTTGTAATGTCCTGCCAACCCGCGAGGCCGGCGTTGACCTGGGAAAAGTTTTCCGCCCAATACGGTGTGTCCACGGCGCCGAGAGAGTTCGTGAGGAGGTACGCAATATCGGTCGACGCGTTTCTTGCAGTTTGGGGAAAGGTGTTTGTCGTGTTCGTGGCGTCTGGGGTTCCCGTAGTTCCCAGGGACGGAGAGTTGGCCACATTCGCAAAAGGACTCTCTGTGTTCGTTCCGCCGATGTTGCCGTTTACTGCCCTTGGAATGGGCTGAAGGCTTGTCCCATCAGACCGCGGATAACGGAAATCGCCACCAAACTTGAAGGCATGCTTTCCGTGCGTCCAGCTCAAGGTATCCGAGAAATCGTAGAGGGGGTTGGTGAAGCGCGTGTCGGCGGGCGTCGTATTCATGAGCCCGCCGTCGAAACTCAAACCACCGGAAGCCGGCCCGACCAGCACGTCATAGAGTTTTCCATTCCCGGATCTTGAGGCCCCTCCCTGCAGCAGGAAGCTGCGGGCGTCGTCTCGGAGAGAGGAGTCCGTAGAGTTCCATGGGTTCGTGGCCGATGCTTTGTTGAGATTGAGGCCAAACCGGGCTTCGTTGAGTATGGTTGGTTTCAATGTGGACGTTAAGTTCACTGTGACGGTTTGCGGCCGCCGGCCGGTTTCTCCCGAAAACCCTCCGGGCCACCCCGCTATAGGGCTGGTGCTATCGTCGAGTTGATACGTCCAGTGCCCGGAGAGCCGGTGCGCACCAAAGTTCTGATCGATCTTGACATTGATCTGCTTCCGATCCTGAAAGGCTGCGGAGCCGACGAGCGCATTCTGGCCCGCATTCGCGCCCCCAGCTCCATTCGCAAGGTCATTCCCGCCGGAGCGGGTCAAAAGCCATCGGAAAGAGGCGACGTTGAGACCGTCAATGGTGGACCCAAAAGCTTGCGACGCATATTCATTGGCTCTCGGCATCTTCTGCATGAGCTTGTTGAAATAGCCCAGCGTGGCAGCAGCAGCGGTGGGACGCTTTGGGTCCCATAGCGGCGAGGCTCCCGGCGGAGTCATCGCCACGCCTGTGTAGGCCCGCCCGTTCACATCGGTGCCGGACGGACAGTCGGCGGGGCCGAAGGGACTCCCGTCCGCCTTCACGGTTCCAAAAATGCTAAAGCAGACCAGACGGCCGGTGTAGGCGGCGCCACTCTGCCAGTTGGACGGAGCGAGAGGGCTGCCGGAAAAGTCGACGGAAGGCCTCGTGGGGTTGGGATCTGAGGTGGACGTGGTGATGCCGACGTCCGCTCTTCCCGGAACCCATCCCTCCCAGTGTCGGAAAATCCCGTTGCGTGCCGCATCGGTCAAAACCGTATTGGTCTGGAGACTGCGGGTGTTGGAAATCTGCTGATTCCACAGTACGAAGAAGAACGTCTTGTTCCGAACGATTGGGCCGCCGTAGCTAATCGTGTACTCGTTCGTGTTTCTCCAATCGGGCTGCGTGGGGTTCCAGCAGGGCGGCTTTTGTCCCGCTATTTTGCAGCCTGTCGTTACGTTGCCCTGGTCATTGTTGCGGTTCCACGTATTGGGATCCAGCGACGTGTTTCGGATGTTCCAGACCGCGGCTCCCGAGTACTTGTTCGTTCCCGATCGGGTGGTGATCTGGATCTGAGAGTTGCCCCTTCCCAACTCGGCGTCCACGGGCGCCAGAATCAGCCGGATTTCCCCCACCAGATCCGGGTTGAGGGTGGTCGTCGACAGCAAGGCATTGCCGCCAGTGTAACTCCCGGCCGCTATGAAGGCCGTGCTCTGCCCGCCACCGGTTCCTCCACTGAGGTTCTGACTTTGAAAAGTGCCCGACGAGGCGCTGAACCGCTCATCCCGTGTGGGCACACCGTCGAGAGTCACGTTCAGCGAGTCCAGACTCTGGCCACCAATCGTGTTCGCGTAGTCGCCCATCCATGCGCCCGTTCCGTTGAAGCGAACGCCGGGCAGGATGTTCAGCAGGTCAACCACGTTGTTTCCCACCAACGGCAGATTCTGAACCCTTTCCTCGGGAAGCACGGTTCCAACCGACGACGTTTCGGTGAGCGCTTGCAGCCCCTGTACGGTGACTTCAACCGTTGTCGCGGCAGTACCGACCTGCAGCTGGAAATTCCGCTGGGAAGTTGATCCAATCCCCAGGTTCAAGTCTGTATATGTGAGTGTCTGAAACCCTGGCAGAGAGGCGCTGACCTTGTAACCCGATCCAGGTTGCAGCCCCCTGAAATTGTAAACGCCCGCTTCGTTGCTGATTGCGGTCGTGACGACGCCGGTGTCCGTCTTGGTTAAGGTAATCGTGACTCCGGGAATCAGTGCGCCGGTCTGATCCGTGATAACGCCCGAGAGTTGAGCGTTGCTTGTTTGAGATATTCCGGGGATCGCGACAAATAAAGACCACACCAGCGCGATCGATAAATTTCTACGCATAGGGCCTCCTGAGAGGGGTCGGTGGGACTCGAGGCGGACTCTATTGGTACGAAATACGCACGTCAAGAGAGAGGGGTCACATACACATTAGATCAAGGTCCCACTAAGGAATGGGACTGGCTGGGATCTTCATATCAAGGCATACCTGCCGGTAGTCCTGAAGAGCGATTCTTCCTTATGACGAAACATAGTCAAAAAGGAGCCGCTGACTACATCGCCGCCTGGGCTCTGGCGTCCCTATTACTCTGCTTCTCATCGTCTTTTACTGGGGGTGCATCTAGGTCGCTGCCGCAGGCTAAGCCTCACAAACAGAATCGTCTCAGATTCCGCTATGCGTTCGCCCTGTCATTGGGATGCTTCAGCAGCACTGAGTTCACGTGGCACACCTATCATCGTTAGATTTGTCATCGAAGCCTCGCGTACTGAAACTAATGTCGTCCACGGTTGGAAGCGTCTTCGAAAATTCGGGTCTTGGCTAAGTTCTGGTACAACTTCTTCCCACGCAATAAGCGAGTATTCGCCCGGCGCAAGACCAGCTATGTGGAAGCTACCATCTTGGTTTGCAGTCACGGATCGAACGATGTTCGCATCGTTCCAGATCTGCACTACCGCTCCCAATGCCGTCTCTCCTCTGCCGTTGCGTACGACCCCACTCAACTCGGCCGCCTCGGAAGAGACGAGAATTTCGATCGACCCATCTCCCGCGGTCAGATCAACCAGGCCGGCATTCGCAGTTTGACCGCTGAAATGGATGGTTTTTACGTAGGACTTGTCCGGTAATCCGGCCACCTTCACGCGATACACATCGGGTACGATGCCGCTAAGTTGAAAGGCGCCGTCATTTCGTACCGCAATCGCAGAGGTGTTATGCGTGCCATCGACAGGAATGAGAAGGACCTGAACCGGCGAAGTCCAGGTGAGTCGTCCCTCGACTGTAAATTTGCCGGTGATTTGGGCGGGCTCGCCAAGCTGGATCAAGAAGTCCTCGACGTTCCCGTTACCGACGGTCAGCATTCGACGTCCAAATAGCCGTTTCCTGACAGGCGTGCTCGCGCGTGAATCCAAGCTTGCCTCGATGATGTAAGTTCCAGGAAGGACGCGCTCGAATTCAAACTCGCCG
>Ga0068863_100000601_pt1 | contig 36569 bp, 29 predicted proteins | sample KBSSwiS62_FD_66596 | JGI IMG/M metagenome (GOLD analysis project Ga0068863, IMG submission 66596) | Switchgrass rhizosphere microbial communities from Kellogg Biological Station, Michigan, USA - KBS Switchgrass S6-2 | ecosystem: Host-associated > Plants > Roots > Rhizosphere > Soil ... | reverse complement strand
TTGATGCGTTCGACTTCCTCGAGGAGATGGAACTCGTAGCCGAGCTCGCGGGAAATACGGATGAAGGCGGAAATATCCTTCGGGAAGCAGGAGCCGCCATAACCGATGCCGGCGTTGAGGAAGGCCCGGCCGATGCGCTTGTCGGCGCCCATGCCGTCGGCGACGCGCTCGACGTTCGCGCCGGAGGCTTCGCAAATCGCGGCCACGGCGTTGATATAGGAGATCTTCAACGCGAGGAAGCTGTTCGCGGCGTGCTTGATCAACTCGGCGGAATTGAGGTCGGTGACCATGATCGGGGCCTTGAAAGGCTCGTAGATTTCCTTCATCGGGCCGATGGCGCGATCGGAGGAGACGCCGACGACGATGCGGTCAGGTTTCATCAGGTCCTCGACGGCGGAACCTTCGCGGAGGAACTCGGGATTGCTGACCACATCGATGTCTGCGCCGGGATTGTAGCGGCTGATGGTCTGCGCGACCTTCTCGCCGGTCTTCACCGGGACAGTGCTCTTGTCGACGATGATGCGGTACTCCTTGATGTGGGCGGCCACTTCGCGGGCGACGCCTTCGACGAAGCTGAGGTCGACGCTGCCGTCCGGTTGTGGTGGGGTGGGCACAGCGATGAAGACGACCTTGGAGGCGGCAACGGCGTCACCGATCGAGGTGGTAAAAGAGAGGCGTCCCGCAGCGACATTCTTTTTGACGAGGTCTTCCAGGCCCGGTTCGTAAATCGGGATCTGGCCGTCCTGCAGGGAATGGACTTTCTTCAGGTCGTTGTCGACGCAGATGACCGTGTGGCCGACTTCCGCGAAGCAGGCGCCTGTGACCAAACCGACGTAACCCGATCCAACAATGGCAAGATTCATAAAGGGGCGTTTATTGTGCCACGACTGCGCCGGACGGCAAGACTCCAATGGCACGGACTGGAGTCGCTTTCGCACCCATTACAGGCGCGGGGTGTGGAGCTCGAACTGAGGGAAGGCCTTAAGCGTGAGGGTGAAGAAGACGGTCTGGTTATTGACGCCGTTGATTTCGCTCTGGGAGTAGCTGAGGGCGAGCAGCCAGGAATCGAGATCACGGTAAACGGTGTACTGTTGGAGTTGGAGGCGGCCCGTCTCGGCCTCGAATTGTTCCTGCGCCTGCATCTGCCAGTGTTCGTTCATGCGGTAGAAGATATCCATGCTGACCGTATTGCTGTTCTGGAAGACCGAGCTGTGATTGATGTAATGGTAGCCGGTCTTGAGCTGGAGGGAGGGATCGGGCGACCAGAGAAGCGAATTATCGATCTGGTTATAGCTGTTACCGCTGATATTGAGAGAGCTGGAGGAGACGATCTGGAACTGTTGTGTCGGGTAGAGGGTGAACGAATTGAACAAATTACTGAGGGTTGAGTTGGGCGTGGCGGCGCTGAAGTTGTGGTCGAAGTCGGAATCGAAATAAGTCTGGAGCGTGGCGAGATCGTAATTCGCTCCATCGCGCTTGGTCTGGATCTTGTTCCAGACGCCGTAACGGACGACGGCCTGCTTGTCGATGGAGTCGATGGAGTTGTACTCGGTCCAGTCGATGGGCTGGAGTTGCGTTGAATAGAGGCGGTTATCGAAGCCGCGAATATTGTTGGGGGTGAGCGTGGGCGTCGGGGCAAATTGGGCGTCGAAATAGGGCTCGACCACGTGGCGGATGCCGTGGATGCCAAGGTTGGGATTGTCGACATTAAGCCAGGTGCGGGAGATTTTGAAATCGCCCTTCAGGCCGACGTCGCCGGTGATACGCGTGGAGGCATAGGTGGTGCCGGGGCCGCCCTGGCTGACGCTGGAGACGATCTGGGCATTGGTGTTGGAATAGTGCGTCAGGCGACCGCCGAGGCGCGGCGTGAGGGAAAGGAAATTGAAATACTGCTTGGGGTAGGCGAATTCCTGGTAGGTGTCGTAGCGATAGGAGCTGTAGTTGTTCTGCTGGGCGAGATTGTAGCCGTACTGTGCAGTGGGATGGTAGTAGGTGTAGGCGGTCGGCGGCTGCGGGGCGTTGTTCGGGAACGAATTGTAGATGTAGCTGCCGGGATTTTGGAAGTAGCGCAGGTCCGCGTAGCGCATGGCGAGGTTGTCGACGCTGCTGACGCTGCTCCACTGCACATCGGACCCAAAGATCTTCTGCTGCTTCACGTCGCCTTCAAGCTGCGGCAGGCGTTCGGTCGACTGGAAGAACGGATTGACCTGTGGTGCGACAAGGAGACCGATGGTGAAGTTGGGATTGTACTGGTCGAGGCTGATGAAATTCGGCGGCTGATTTTCCTGTTGGTATTCGCTGGGGAAGAAGTCGCGCGTCACCCACGGATCGCTCCAGAAATTGAGGTCGGCGGTGGAGGAGAAATCGGAGCCGAACTGGAGATGGTGTTCGTAGGCGACTCGATACCGGGTGTCGAACGGAACGCCGTCGTAGGTATAGGGGTTGGTCAGGTCGCCGCGCGAAACCGCATTGGGCACCTTGGGGTTCGTCATGGAGTAAAGATTGTCCTGGGCGACGTAGGTCTTCAGCAGCATATCGCTGTTGACGGTTGGGAAATACTGGACGTCGACACCGCCGGCGTAACCGCGCTTCTGGCGGACGTCGAACTCGGTCGAGCCGCGGATCTTGTCGCTGGCGACCCAGTTGTACTTGTTGTCAATGAAGGCGCCGAATTGGCCGCTATCGCCGAGATTGAACTGATAGGTCGGGCGCGAGTCGGTCAGCGACTGGACGAAGATGGGAAAGTAGGCGATGGGCACTTGGCCGACGAAGAGGAGAACATTTTTGAGCACCACAACATCGTTGGGACGGTACTCGATGGTGCTGGCTTCCATGTGAAAGCTGGGGTGCTCGCGGTTGTTGGTGGTGAAGGTGGCGTTGCTCAGGCGGTAGTGGTTGAACTCGGGCGTGGTGACTTTTTTCGCGGAGAGAAATTTCGGGTATTCCTCGCCGAGGAAGGAGGACGAAGTCATCGCCTTGGTGTCGAGGTTGTAAGTGATCATGTCGCCGCGATAGAAGCGGCCGCCGCTGAAAATGCGGACGTTGCCGGTGGCGGTGACGAGCTTGGTGCTGCGGTCGAGAATGATGTGGTCGGCGTAAATGACATCGCCGTGGTACTTGACCACGACGTTGTTGTCGGCCGTGGCAATCTGACCGATATAGGAATTTTGGCCGTCAGCCTGGATGACAATGGCATCGCTGGCGGCGTTGGCGCTGGGAGGTGTCGTGGAGACCGCCGGAGCGTCCTGGCCAGAGAGCGGTAGTATCCCGCTTAGGCAGATTACACAAAAGGCAGTAAAAAGATGGGTAAAACGTGTAATCCTCAAGCTGCAACATGGTAGCAATGCCAGAAGGTGTGCCAATAACAAAAGTCCAGTTATTCACAACCTATTCACAATCCAGCGAAAGGCCGGATTGAGGCAGGCTGAGACAAGTCAACCGCGAAATAAAATTTCGCGGGGAACAGGGCGGCATTCCCAAATGAAATTTGGGAACGAGAAGACCGGGAAGAACGGAAGCGAAGTCATCCGCGTGGGCGGAGACTAGGCTTTCTTGGCGGGCTTCAGGAGAGCGGCGACACGCTGCTTATGCCGGGAGGCCGTGTTCTTGTGGACAACGCCCTTCTTGGCGGCGCGGTCGATCTGCGACTGAAACGCGGAAAGGAGCTTGGCTGCTTCGTCGGTCTTGCCGGCTTTGGCCAGGGCGCGAATCTTCTTTTCGGAAGTGCGGACGGTGCTGATTTGGGTACGGTTGCGGGAGCGGCGGCGCACTGCGGCGCGAGCCTGCTTGGCGGCGGAACGGGTATTGGCCATAGCCCGCCAAACTGGCAGAAATTTATTTTATGTCAACACTGTGGCTTGAGAGAAGTGTGCAACGATCTCTTCCAAGCTCAAGGCTTGGACCTACTGGGGTGCCGGGCCGTGATACGTGAGGACGACCTTGCGATTGGTTTTCGAGTCGATGAGTTCCAGGGTCGAGGCGTCTACTCTTGTCGGCGGGTTGTTGCCGCTGGATACCTTGAAGATGTTGACGCTGAAGTTGCCCACGACAAAGTCTTTCCAGCCGATGCGCTCGCCCATTTTTTTAGGTCCGGGCTGTTGTTGGGGAGGAAGGTCCATGAGGTAGAGCTGGAAAACATAGCCATCCGGAGTTTTCTGGTAACCTTTGAAGAAAATATGGACGTTAGGGTCGCTGGCGGAGGACGCCATAGGCTCGGGATTGTCCGCATGCAGGCTTGCGCTGGACAGGGTGAAGCCGAGGAAAAGAAAACAGAGAACGCGGAGAGGACACATAAAGGTTCGCGGTTAGAAGCCCTGCATGAGGCCGCCCTTGAGCGAGGGAGGCAGGGGGACTTTGACTGGGCGGGCTTCCTTGCCGGGCGTGCGGACGACCATCGCGTAGCTGGAGACCTCCTGGTCGTGGGCGTCCTTTTTCGTGGCGGCGTAGGATTTGGCGAAGGTGAGGAGATCGTTTTGCACCGGGATGCCACCGACGCTGACGATTTCATCCCCGGCCTTGATACCGGCTTTGTCGGCGTAGCTGCCATTTTCTACCGCGAGAGCCGTCACTTTGCCGTCGGGCAGACCGACGAGCAGGCCGTCGAAAAAGCTGAACCGCTCGTCGACCATGTCGATGGTCTGGCCGGTGGGGGAATAGATCAAATGGGCCTGGTCGGTGGGTAATTGGGCCATGGCCAGGACGAAATTGTTGGCCACTTCCCATACCGTGCGACGGTAACCTTCGACCTCATGGGCGATCTCGGGGGGTAACTTGGCCTTGCCGTCGGTGATCGGTGCCGTGCGTGTGAATGATTGCTCCAGGTTGCCCTTATGTGCGAGGGCTAGATCGGTGGAGCCGTCGGCATTGCCGGAGTGGAGGATGTACATGACGCGCATTTGCATGCCCGGTTTGAGGACCGTGGTGGGGTTGATCAGGACCGGATATTTGACCGTGACAGTGGTGCCGTTTTGCGCGAGCGGGAAAGTGAGAGCGAACTCGGGGGTCATATGCACTGGCTCATTTTGAGCGCGAAGGGGGACCGCGAGGGCGAGAACGGCGACGAAGAGAAAAAGGCGATGGAGCACGAAAGGTAGGTTACGCGGAAGGAGGGGATCGTCAATTCGCGGGGTGGAGGATGTGTGTTTTCGGCTTGGGTCGGTGGGGGAAATGGGGTAGGCTTTCGACGGGTAGATGGTCGCTCCCGCTTGTAGGGGGGAGAGGAAAGTCCGAACACCACAAGGCAGCATGCCGCGGAAAAAGCCGCGGAGGACCGGGGCGAAAGCTTCGGTCGATGGAAAGTGTCACAGAGAATATACCGCCACGGCGCGCTCGTTCAGGCGCGGTGGTAAGGGTGAAAAGGCGGGGTAAAAGCCCACCGCCCGGGGGGCAACCTCCGGGGCACGATAAACCCCATGCGGTGCAAGGCCAAACAGAGACGCCGGGTCGCCTGCCCGGTCGCGAGGGAAACCTCGGGGCCCGTCTCGGGTATCGGTCGCATGCGCGTCGCGAGACGCCGCTGGCGCGGAGCGATTCGCGCCAGAGATGAATGACCATCGCCGGTGCGCCTTTAGCAAGCGCACCGGAACAGAATTCGGCTTACGCCCGGAACAAAGAGGGGCGCTTCGAGAAACCGGGGCGCCCCTCGCTTTTTTAATGTAGCGGCGGTCTATGACCGTCGCTGAATTTAGACGGAATTAACGGGATTGAAGGTGGATGGATGAGGATTGGATTCTGAGAAATCCTTTCTAAGATGAAAAGATGGCCGAGGGCTCCAAGTTTGCTCAATCGTTGAGGAACTATTGGCAATGGATTGGGACGATACTAATTTTATCGGTTCTGGCCGTGATTCTGATGCCGGTAGCGATAACAGATCGGCCAAGGTTGCATGAGAGCTCGATGCTGCAGATAGTGCATGTCGTCAGTTTGTTAATGTTTTCCTATGCCAACGATCACGATGGCAAATACCCAATCGGCAAAAGTTCAACGGAAGTTTTTCAAAAGCTGATCGACGAACAGTATGTGAATGACCCGACCATTTTCTATTTCGAGATGCAGGGTAAATCGAAGCCTACTTCGAACAAACTTAAGCCGGAAAATGTCTCTTATGATATTACTGTTCCCGTGGACAACAGTGATTCAGATGATCTGCCGATTGTTTTCCTGACGGGTTATAAAATTCAGTACATTCCAAACGGAAGAGCAATGCCTCTTAAGGCTTCAGCGGCCAAATTTTACGGATTGGCAGTGGCCTACAAAAATAACACTGCGAGATTTGTCCTGGATGATCATTTATCGGATCACGTTGTGACAAACTTCATCTCGCCTAATTTCAATCCGGCCGGGAAAAAATACCAGCAACTGACGCCGGAGGGAGTGTTGGGGCAGTAAGTTGGATTCAACCCCTACAGGGTTGATCTTCCTGTGTGAATACCCAGGGTAGCTCGTACCTCGCAACCCTGGGCTATATGATCACAACCCCGTTGGGTTGCCTAAGACGACCGTCGTTAGGCAATTTACGCCATGGCCGGTTCCGCGAGAGCCGGTTTGGCTTCGGATGGATCGGGCAGATAGGCGCCGGCCTTGAGGAGTTTTTGGCGGAGTTCGGGAACGTTGACTTTGTGGACATCGGCGTCCTTCTTCGCGGCCATGGCGGCGGCGGTACCGGCGGCGTGGCCCATGGCGAGGCAGACGGGCATGACGCGCACGCTGCCCTGCACGAGCTGCTCGCAGGAGATGGAGCGGCCCGCGACGAGGACGTTCTTGAGGCCCTTGGGCGTGAGGCAGCGATACGGAATGCCGTGGGACTCGCCGGGCTTATAGTGAAAGGTGGTCTTCTCCCACTTGTGGATGCTGTCGAGGTCGTTCGCGATTTCTTCCTTGGCCCAGTGGACGTCGATGAAATAGCTGTTGCGGCAGATTTCGTCTTCGAAAGAACGGCGGTCGAGATAATCCTTCAGGGTGAGAATATAGTCGCCCACGATACGGCGGGTCTCGCGGATACCGAGGAGGCTGCCGGTCTGGACGAGGAAGGCGTTTCCGAAGGCCTTGGGATAGTATTCGGCGAGCGCACGCTGGAAGGCATCGGCCATCTTGCGGCCCTCGATCAACGCAGTGGAGACTGTTTCCGGCTTGGTATTATCGACTTTCCAGATGTGGCCGGCGTTGAATCCCACCGTGCCTGGCCCGATGACATTGCTGCAAAGATGGACGTCGGGGATCTCCGGATATTTGCCGGAGGCCACGATGGCATGAATGGGACTTTGGGGATTGGCGCCATGCAGGTTGGGGCCGTTAAGATAGGCGTACTCATCGACATTGGTCAGGACGAAGCAATGGGTGGCAGGCATGAGCCTCTCGCCCTTTTCGTTGCCCTGATGGAACTCGGCCCCGGCCCAGGCGGAGAGATCGGCGTCGCCGGTGCAGTCGATGAAAGCTTTCGCTTTGTAAGCGGTCAGGCCGCTCTTGTTGACGACGGTGATGACTTCCACGGTGCCGTCCTTCGTCTCGACCTTGGCGAGATGGGTATTGAAGAGGACGCGGACGCCGGCGTCGGTGACGAGCTTGTCGTAGATGCGCTTGAGGCGCTCGGGATCGATGGGGACCCAGTCGAGGTCGCCCTTTTTAACGTGGGGCATGCCGGCCTTGCATTCCTCGAAGACTTTTTCGGCGAGTCCGCGGTAGATGATCTTTTGTTTGTCGGAAAAGGGAGTCCACGCCGGGACGAGGGCGGAGGTACCCATGCCGCCGAGAGAACTGGTCGCCTCGATGAGGAGGGTGCGGGCGCCTTCGATCCCGGCCGCAGCCGCCGAGGCGCAACCGGCGGGGCCGCCGCCGAGGACGATGACGTCCCAGGAATCGTCGAGGGAAATTTGAGTGGAGGGGAGGGTATGGGTTTTCATGGGCGAATCGAGTTACTATATCGGTAATTTTCGAAAACTCTCTCAATTAAACTGGTGATATCCTGACGGGAGGCGCGTCAGCAATTAACTTGTTCCTAGGAGGAGACAGCGTTCTTGGGCTCACCTTCGCTCAGGATGACAGCTTTCCTTTCCTGCCAGACATAACGGCGGAGGAGGACGACGAGGGCGCAGGTAAGCGGCACCGCGACGACCGGGCCGAGCAGACCTGGAAGGAGGAGGCTCCAGAAGAGAATGCCGAGAATGATCGCGAGCGGATGGAGTCCCGTGCTGTGGCTCTGGACACGCGGGGTAATGAACATCGATTCGCTCGCCTGGACGACGGCGAAGACGACGAGAACCAGCAACGGGGTGAGCCACTGCCAGTTGGAGCCGCTCGGTGCGGAAAGGAAACCGAGCAGCAACGCCGGGATGATGCTGGCGATGATGCCGAGGAAGGGGACGATGCTCAGCGCCCCGGTGATGACTCCGAGGACGAGGCTGTAGGGAATGCCGATGATCCAAAGTCCGATAAAGGTAAGCAGGCCGTTGCAGGCGGCGACGATGATCTGGCCGCGAAAATAACTGACGAGCGAGGTGTTGATCTCCAGCAGGACGGAGACGACTTCATCCCGCAATTTCGAACGGCGCAAGGGAACGTAATCGTGCCAGTGCCTGGCCAGTTGGTCCTGGTCGGCGAGGAAATAATAGACGTAGATCGGAACGAAACCGAAACCAAGGATGAAGCCGAAAGCCTGACCGACGGGGCCGAGCGCCTCGTAGCCGAGTTTGGCGAGCTTGGCTTGGAGCGAAGCGAGGATGGCGGGCAGGTTTCCAGCCAGCCAAGCTTGGAATTCCGCGTTTTCGCTAATCGATTTATGGTCCTTGGAAGGGAAGGTCATTCCCGGAGGGGCAGGCGTATCGGAGGGAAGTGTGGCGGAAAGCGTCGTGGTGGCACTGATGGTGGGAGCGGGGGTTGGCAGGGCGCTTGCTTCGACGTGCGGGGGTGTCGCTGTCGCTGATTTGGAGCCCTCGAAGAGTTCTTCCTTCGGGCTGGCAATTGCGGCCTGCAATTGGGTGAGACCATCATTAAGTGTTTTAGGGAGATTCTTGAAAAAACCGCCGGTTTCCGAGACGAGGACCTGTCCCAGGCAGGCCCAAAAGAGCAGGAAGCCGAGCACCGCCAGCACGCAGACGAGCAGGGTGGCGTTGCTCCGGTTCAGGCCGCGCTTTTGGGCGAAATTGACAAAAGGATCCAGGACGAGCGCGACGATAACGGCGAGGCCGATGGGCAGCAGGATCGGATAGGTCCAGCTGAGGAAGGCGACAAATCCCCAGAAGACCAGGGCCGCAACGCCAAGCATCGCGCAGACGCCGACAGTCGTCAGCGCGGTCCACAGGATGCGGCGTTGCTGCGAGGTCGGATACGCCGGGGTGACCGGGGAAGGATCGTTGGTGGCGTCCATGGGAAGAGGCTTACTTCGCCTTGTCTTTATCCTTATCTTTGTCCTTGTTGGCGGGCGGGTCTGGCGGAGGTGCGAGAGAACTGGCCGAGGCATCGGAACTGCCGGACGACTTGGATGAATCCGAGGAGCGGGCGGCAGCGGGAAGGGGAGTTACGCCGATCTCGGTGCGGGCATTGCGCGCGTGATTCTTGCCGCCGGAAACAATCGGCTGCGAATCGCCGCGCGCGGTGACCAGGACGTTCTGGAAGGGAAACGAATCCTGGGTGCGGAAAAAGTGGGCGATGGTGGCGGCGCGGGCGGCGGTCAGGTCCCAACTCGTGGCGTAGTGCGCTTTTGAGGCCGGCTCCTCCGCGGTCTTGGCGGGCTTGTCCTTCTTGTCGCCCTTGTTGTCGCTCTTGGCCGGGGCATCGGCGGCCTCGGGTTCACTGTCGGTGAAGTTTTCAATCCGCAGCTCGAAGCCGTCCGATTGGCTGCTGAGTGACTGGGCGATTTGCGTGAGCAGAGTAATGCCTTCGGGTTTCAGGGCCGCGTCGCCGGGCGCAAAAAAGGTCGTGTTGGGAATGCGCAGGACGGGGCGACCCGCACGGGTGACGACATCGACACCGTCGTCCTGGCTGACGCGATGGACCACGTCGCTGAATTTTTTTGGTGTCATCGTCGAGGCCGGATTGGGGGCCTTCTGCGCGAGAGACTCGAGCCGGCTTTCCTGCGCGGCGAGCTTGGCTTCCTTTTCATCCAGGAACTCCTCGCGTGTCTTCAACTGGCCGGCCGCATCGCTCATGCTGGCCTGGAGCTTGGCTTTTTCTGTGGTCAGCTTGTCGTTGTCATCCTGCAGGGTCACCACTTCGCCGCGGTACTTGTTGGCGGCGCTTTCATTCTCGTGGCTTTTCCAAAAATAGAAACAGGCGGCGGCGGCAAAAAAGACGGAAACGAGTCCCCAAAAGATGCTCGCGCCTTGGGAACGTCCGACCCGGGAAGTGCTGTCGATGAATGGCACGCGGCTGACTGTAGGAGGTCTGGCCGCAATAGCCAAGGCTGTGTTGAGGGAATTGGATGACAGCTTTGAAACGTGGCGCGGCGGGCGAAAAGCGGTTTTTTCTCCCACGCAGCATGCCAGATGTTTTCCATCGTCGCGGGGGGCGGGATCGGGTATTTTGTGGGGTAAGCAGTCATGAAAAATCCTCCGCCGACCGATCCCAAAGTCGGTGCCTCGGCGACACCTTTCAGGCTCTTCCTGCGACGCCTGGTCGTTCGGTTGTTGCGGTTGCGGGTCTGGCTGACGGAAAGCGCGCCGGTCGATTTGTGGGAGTCGACCTACTTCTGGGCGGCCATTGTCGGGTTTTGCAGTGCCTTTTCCTCCGTCGCTTTTCGCGAGGCATTACGGCACCTGGAAATTTTTCTATATAACTCCCATGATTCTCTCGAATTCATTCCGCAGACGCTGCCGTGGTGGGCGCGGTTGCTGATGCCGGCAGCAGGCGGGTTGGTAGCCGGTTCGATCCTTTTATTTGGGCAAAGGTGGTCGACCCTGGGACACGCTTCGGACTTTATGGAGGCGGTAGTCCTGGGCAATGGCGTGATTCGGATGCGGGCAACGCTGGTGAAAAGTGTCTCGTCCCTGGTGACGATTTCCTCCGGCGGTTCCATCGGACGCGAGGGATCGATGGTGCAGTTGGCGTCGATGCTTGGCTCGCTCCTTGGACGCGCCACCAAGGTTTCTCCCGCGCGGTTGCGATTGCTGGTGGCTTGCGGGGCGGCATCGGGTATAGCCTGTGCTTACAACGCGCCGCTGACCGGCGCCTTCTTCGTGGCCGAGATCGTCCTGGGATCGATTGCGATGGAGAGTATCGGGCCGTTGATTGTCGCGTCCGTCGTGGCCACGGTCGTGGCCAGTCAGTTCCTCGGTGCGCAGGCCATCTATCGCATGCCCGATTTCGCCGTCGTGCACAATTGGGAGTTGATCGCGCACGCGGGGCTCGGCGTCGTGGCCGGGTTGACGGCGCCACTTTTTCTCTTCGCCCTGCGTGGAGGCGAAATCCTTTTCAAGCGCACGCAACTGCCGCTTGTACTCAAGCTCGGTCTCGGCGGACTGCTGGTTGGTGTTCTTTCACTGGGCCAACCCGAGTCCTGGAACGGCAGCAGCGTCTGGGGCAACGGCTATGGCGTGACCGATTCGGTCCTGCATAACGATTGGATCTGGTACGGATTGCTCGGCATCCTGGCTTGCAAGGTCCTGGCGACCGTCGCCACGACGGGCAGCGGCGCGGTGGGAGGCGTGTTCACGCCGACGCTCTTTTGCGGGGCAATTGTCGGCGCGCTCTATGGGAATGCCTTGCGCGGCCTGCTGCCGCACGCGGAGATTGTGCCATCGAGTTTTGCCGTGGTCGGGATGGGATGTTTTCTCGCCGGGATGACCCGTGCGCCGATCATGTCGATCCTGATCGTCTTTGAAATGACTCACAATGACGCGACCATCATGCCGCTGATGCTTTCCTGTGTGGCCGCGTTTTTCGTGGCAAAAAGTCTCAGCCCGGAATCGGTCTATACCCGGCAATTGCGCGGCAACAACGTCCACGCCGGCCAGCCGATCTTCCTGTTGCATGTACGGGACCTGATGAAGAAGGACCCGGTCTGCGTTATGGGGACTTCCGGTTTTGCGCAGATTGCCGCGTCGTTGGCGAAGAACACGTTCAAGTTTTTGTACGTGGTTGATGGGGACCGCCGCTTCCTGGGCGCAATTGCGCTGCAGGACTTGAAGCCATTCCTGCACGAGACCGATTTGCCGCAGGTAGTCATCGCGCTGGACTTGCTGCATGACGATATCCCCGTTCTAAGTAGCGATGCCTCGTTGAAGGAATCTCTGGAGGTCTTCGCCCGGCACGACGGGGAACGATTGCCGGTGATCGACAATATCCAGAACCGCCGGCTCGTGGGTTCATTGGCCAAAACCGATGTGCTTTTGACCTTGGCGCATGGAGCTGGCGCAGCGCAGGAAGCCTAAAGAATTATCGTGCAGGCGATTTGCACGGCGAACGTTTCGAGGCATGCATCATGCCTGATCCTTCTTTTGCACAAGAGATTGTCTGTATATATATGTATCTAAATATCAACGACTAACATTATAAACAAGTGAAGCTGGTATGACCTATGCCACTTCATTTATATGAACTGGGAATCACGATTAGTGCTGGTGGCGGAAGATTCGGATGATGATTTTATGTTGCTGATGATGGCCTTTCGCAAGGCCAATTTTCGCAATCCAGTCCGCCGGGTGGAAAACGGGCAGGAAGCTATTTACTATTTATTGGGGGAGGAACAATACGCGGACCGTCAGGCATTTCCGTTTCCCTACGTCTTATTGCTCGATCTGAAAATGCCGGTCATGCATGGGCTCGATGTCCTGGCTTGGGCGCGGCAAAATGCTGAAACCCGGCGACTGCCCGTGGTGATGCTGACATCGTCGCTCCAGCCCCTGGATGTCCAGGAGAGTTATGACAGGGGAGCCAACGGGTTTGTCACGAAATCGACCTCATTGGATGGACTCGTCGATGTTGTCGCCGCGATCCACGCTTTTTGGGTGAAGGTCAATAATGTGGAGCCCTAGGAGTTTTATTATTCCGGTGGACGTCTCAGCGTCGGGTATCTTCGGGACCAATCGACGAGGAGCAGATAGAGCAGCATGTCGTCGAAGAAGAAGATGTTCATGAAGACGAGGCTGAGGAAGTGGAACGAAAGCATCACCGGGATGAAAATCCAGCGGTAGTGGGAAGAGATAAGGCAAAGGGGCGAGGTCATTTCAAAGAAAGTGATGGCGGGCAGGCCGGCTTTGAGCATGAAGACCACAAACGGCCAGTCTGGGATGTGCCAGCCAATCCCGGTGTTGAAGTAGTAGCCGCGCAGGCTGGCGTCGATGGCCCAGACTTCCATGGTGTCGCCGATGAAGACGGGCAGGCCGCCGCGGATGAAACGGCTGTAGCCGACGAGGGCGTAGGAGAGGCAAAGCAACGCGACGATGGTGACGAGCGGGTACGAACTCCACGCGCCGGGCGACTTTTTCTCCGTGCCAAATTTCATTTGGAAATGATCGGCCCAGGCGAAGCCGGCGAGGACGTAGATGGCGAGGAGCGCCACCGTGTCCGTATGAACGGCAGGTCCAAATCCGCGGATGAGGCAGGAATAGGCGGTGAGCAGAATCGCGGCGAGCGTCGAGACGACCGGGAACGCTTTATTGGTCATTCCGAGCGCGAGGACGATCAGGGTGACAAACAGAAAGACCGTAAGAGAGCCGGGTTGCAGCAGTGTATCGATTCCGCCTTGGGGAAGCAGGGAGAGGATACCGATGGGCTGGAAAAGAGCGCGGGGCAGATCGGCCAGCCGCCAAAGCGGATCGAGGCAGAGTTTGAAAAACCAGAGCGCGAAGAGGCCCAGCCGGGTAAGGCGCAGCAATCGCGGTCCAGCCTGCTCGTGCAGCAGGACTAGCGGTCCGATGAGAAGTCGTAGCGTTTGAGCAACTGGCATGAGGGTTTGGTAGGGGATGCACTTGCGGGCGGATGGAGGTCCACGGCCATGACGACGAAATCTACGCCGCGCACGGGATCGCCGGGATGTTGCTTGTTGTAAGCGGCCGCCAGTGAGCGGGCGAGATCGCCGGTCAACTTGTCCGGGTAATGCTTTGGATCGTCGAGCGGATAAATCTGGACGATGGAGGGGAAGAGTTGCTCGACGAGGAGGCGGACCTTTTTTCCGCTGGCGGTGGTGGCGATGAATTGGCGGCAGGTGACCGGATCCTCTTCGCGGACGGTCGGAAAGATGAACCACGAGACGTAAGGATAGAAGGTGCGACTATCGAGGGTGTAGTGGCCGACGATCATCCCGCCGACGAGGAGGGCAAACATTCTTCGGTGAAAGACTGGCATCGACTTGATCCACTGGACCATCGGCGGCCAGTAGCAGAACCCGCGAATGACGATGTAGAGAAGCAGGGCCTGTCCGGTGACGTGGAAGGGGACGAACGCATACGGAGAAAAGGAAATCATGCCGACGATCAGCGCGATGATCAGGACCGATTGCGGGGGAAGCCAAAGCGGTTTGTCCTCGGAGACTTCGTTCATGCTTCGGCCAGAATGGCCCGGTGACGTTGCCAACGCGAGGCAGAATCTTTGCCCAAATTTGTTACAGGCTTGGCCGAAATTGGTGCGTCCAATTCAGGGCTCAGATTTTCTGCGCGATGACGACGAGGTGCTTCTCGGGATGTTGATCGAATTCAAAGTGCCGGCAGATGCAACCGAACTTCGGCAGGAGTTCCAGCAGCCGCGGGATGCCCAGGACGCTGTAGGCCAGCGGGACTTGCAGAAGGCCCGGGTCTTCTTTCTCGCCGGGTCCGTCGAGTCCGCCCGTGGTGAAGAGATGAACGCCGCCCGGGGTGAGTCCTGCGAAAATTTTTTCCAGCACGGGTTCCTGGAGCTCTAGCGGCAGATGCCACGTGCTGTCCCATGCCGCAATGAAATCGTATTTTTTGGGAAAGTCCCACTTGCTGATGTCGGCATGATGGAACGGCACTTCGGGATGACGTACGCGGGCCAGGGCGATCATTTCGGTTGAGACGTCGAGGCCCTCCGGCTGAAAGCCGTGCTTGAGGAGCAGGTCCATCATGCGGCCTTCGCTGCCGCAGCCAATGTCGAGGGCTGATCCGCGATTGGTCACAAACTTGATCGCGCGTTCATAGGCCGCGATGCCGTAGGATTTATTCGGAAGCTCCTGCCATTTGCGGGCGACCTGGTCGTAGCTGCGGCCGATGGCTTCGGGATCCATTTCCGTAGATTAAGTGTGGGCGGTGCCACATCCACAGGTTACGCCGGAATCCTTGGATGGAGCGGAGGCGGTGATCTTGTCGGGATCGTAGTTGAGATTCGGGGCCAGCCACTTTTCGAGGGTGGGGATGCCCTGGCCTTTGCGATTGGAGTAGTCTTCCACTTGGTCGCGACCGATTTGGCCGACGCCAAAATACTTGGCTTCGGGATGGCCGAAGTAGAAGCCGCTGACGGAGCTGGCCGGGTTCATCGCAAAGTTTTCGGTGAGGAAAACCTGGGCGTTCTTTTCGGCGCTAAGCAGGTCGAAGAGAAGACGCTTCTCGGTATGGTCGGGGCAGGCGGGATAGCCGGGAGCGGGCCGGATGCCGCGATAGGCTTCCTTGATCAGGTCCTCGTTGGAGAGGTTCTCGTCCTTGCCGAAACCCCAGGCGATGCGGGCCTGGCGATGGAGCCACTCGGCGCTGGCTTCGGCGAGGCGGTCGGCGAGGGCCTTGGTCAAAATGGAATTGTAATCGTCGTGGTCCTTCTCGAATTCGCGGGCGATCTCGTCAACGCCGAGGCCGGTGGTCAGTGCGAAGGCGCCGAAGTAGTCCTTGCGGCCCGAATTCTTGGGCGCGATGAAGTCGGCGAGGGCGTAGTTGTACTGGTCCCCGGGTTTGTCCATCTGCTGGCGCAGGGTGTGGATCGTCGTCAGGATCTTGGTGCGCGATTCATCGGCGTAGAGCTCAATGTCGTCTCCGACGCTGGCGGCGGGGAAGAAGCCGTAGACAGCCTTGCCGCGGATGAGCGGCTTATTGATCAGGCGATCAAGCAGTTTCTGCGCATCGTTGAAGAGCTCGCGGCAGCGCGCACCGAGTTCCGGATCGTCGAGAAGCGCGGGATAGCGACCGCGGATTTCCCAGGCGTGGAAGAAGGGCGACCAATCAATGTACTCGCGGATTTCCTTGAGCGGGAGATCGTCGATGACCTTGAGGCCGGTAAAATTGGGCGTGGCGATGTCGACGGTTTTCCAGTCGGTCGGGAAGGCGCGCTTGCGGGATTCAGTGATGGAGAGAAGCGGCTTCGAGGGACGCTTCTTTTCATGGGCGATCCGGGCGCGTTCGTGCTCGAGCTTGTTGTTGGCGACGAATTCGTCGCGCTGCGTATCGCTGAGGAGCGCGCCAACGACTCCGACGGCGCGGGAGGCGTCGAGGACATGCACGGTCGCGTTGGAATAATGCTGGGCGATCTTCACCGCGGTGTGGGCCTTGCTCGTCGTGGCACCACCGATAAGGAGTGGAAGCTTGAAGCCTTCGCGTTCCATTTCCTTGGCGACGTGCACCATCTCGTCGAGTGAGGGCGTGATGAGCCCGCTCAGGCCGATAACGTCGACGCCGAGTTCCTTCGCCGCGGCGAGGATCTTTTCGCTCGAGATCATGACGCCGAGGTCGATGACCTCGTAGTTATTACAGGCAAGCACCACGCCGACGATGTTCTTGCCGATGTCGTGGACGTCGCCCTTGACCGTGGCGAGAAGGACCTTGCCCTGGGCCTGCTTGTTGCCGGTGCGCTTCTTTTCCTCCTCCATGAAAGGCATGAGGTAGGCAACCGATTTTTTCATCACGCGCGCGCTTTTGACGACTTGCGGCAGGAACATTTTTCCCGCGCCGAAGAGATCGCCGACGACGCTCATTCCCGCCATGAGCGGGCCTTCGATGACTTCGAGCGGCGTGGCGTATTTCCGGCGCGCTTCCTCGGTGTCCGCATCGATATAGTCAACGATGCCCTTGACCAGCGCATGGCTGAGCCGTTCCTCGACAGGGAGGGAACGCCATTGGGCCTCTTCCTTCGCCTCGGTCTTGTCGACTTTCTTGAAACTCTCGGCGAAGGTGACGAGGCGCTCGGTCGCATCGGGACGGCGGTTAAGGATCACGTCCTCGACGTACTCCTTCAGCGTGGGCTCGATGTCCTCGTAGACGGCGAGCATGCCCGCGTTGACAATGCCCATGTCGAGTCCGGCCTTGATCGCGTGGAAAAGAAAGACCGAGTGCATCGCCTCGCGCACCGGGTTGTTGCCGCGGAAGGAAAACGAAATGTTGCTGATGCCGCCCGAGACGCGGGCGAGGGGAAGGTTCGCCTTGATCCAGCGCGTCGCCTCAATGAAATCGACGGCGTAATTGACGTGCTCCTCCAGGCCGGTGGCGACGGTGAGGACGTTCGGATCGAAGATGATGTCCTCGGCGGGGAAGCCGACTTCGTTGACTAATATATTATAGGCGCGGGTACAGATTTCGACGCGGCGTTCGTAATTATCAGCCTGGCCTTTTTCGTCGAAGGCCATGATGACAGCGGCGGCGCCGTAGCGGCGCACGAGCTTGGCGCGGTCGCGGAAGGCCTGCTCGCCTTCCTTGAGGCTGAGCGAGTTCACAATCGGTTTTCCGGTGACGCAACGGAGCCCGGCCTCGATGACGCTCCACTTGGAGCTGTCGACCATGATCGGTACGCGCGCGATGTCGGTTTCCGCGGCGACGAGATTCAGGTAATGGGTCATCGACTTCTCGCCGTCGAGCATGCCTTCGTCGAAATTGACATCGATAATGGCCGCTCCGCCCTCGACCTGCTGCCGGGCCACGGCGATGGCCTCCTCGAATTTATTTTCGAGAATGAGTTTGGCGAACCGGGGCGAGCCGGTGACATTGGTGCGTTCGCCGATCAGCGTGAAGGGAATTTCCGGGCGCAGCGTCAGGGGCTCGAGTCCGGCGTATTGCGAGGACGCGACGCGGGCAGGCAGTTTTCGGGGCGCCACGCCGCGCACGCCTTCCGCGATGCACTTGATATGCTCCGGCGTGTTGCCGCAACAGCCGCCGGCAATGTTGAGCCAGCCTTGCTCGGCGAAGTCGCGCATCAGCGGGCCCATGTCCTCGGGGAGCTTGGGAAAGCCGGTGGGGGACAAGGGATCGGGCAGGCCGGCGTTCGGATAACAACTGAAGTAGCAGGTCGCGACGGTGGAGAGTTCCTCAACGAAGGGACGCATTTGTTCCGGGCCGAGCGCGCAGTTGATGCCGACACTCAGCGGCCGCGCATGCGCGACGGAAAGCCAGAAGGCCTGCAACGTTTGGGCATTGAGCGTGCGGCCGGAATCGAAGATGGTGACCGAAATCTGGATGGGCAGGCGGCGTCCGATTTCCTCGAAGGCCTCCTCGACCGCGAAGATGGCGGCCTTGGCGTTGAGCGTGTCAAAGATGGTCTCGATGAGGAGCGTATCAACGCCCCCCTTGATCAGCCCGAGTGCCTGTTGCTTGTAGGCTGCGACCAGTTGGACATAGGTGACGCTGCGCGCGCCTGGATCGTTGGCATCACGGGAGATGGAGGCGGAGCGGGTGGTGGGCCCCATCGCTCCCGCCACGAAGCATTGGCGACCGGGATTGGCCGCCACGAACTCGTCGCGGACTTTGCAGGCCAGCTTGGCGCTTTCGATATTGATGTCATCGACCACGGCCTCGAGATCGTAATCGGACTGGGAGATGGTCTGGCCGCTGAACGTGTTGGTCTCGATGATGTCCGCTCCCGCCTCGAGGAAGCGGCGGTGGATGTCGGCGATAACCTCCGGCTTGGTCAGGGAAAGGATGTCGCCGTTGCCCTTGAGGTCCTTGTGATGGGCTTTAAAACGCTCGCCGCGGAAATCGGCCTCGGTGAGCTTGAACTGCTGCAGCGTGGTGCCCATCGCGCCGTCGATGATGACGATGCGCTTTTGGAGAAGAGCTTCCAAAGGATGGAGGGCGGGGGCGTTCATGGAAAAGGGAGTATGCGGGATTAGTCGATCAGGGGCAACAGGATGCGCGATGCGCGATCCGTATCTCGCTTTAAACATATCAACGTATCTGGATGCGTCAATGGATTAGTTGGGTCAGAGGTGTATGAGAAGGGCGAACGCTTTTTCAGGGAAAATCCACTTTGTCGGTCAGGTCATCAGAAGTTTTCCAAACTCTGTCCGGCCCCGCTGATTCAACGACGGGATTATTCGGATCGGTGAGATTGATACGAATCGGTGTGCCCCACCGATCGATCGCATCACCTGCGGAATTGAGCGCCCGCGATTTCAAATAGATAAACTCAATTTTCCTAGGATTGTCACCTTTCAATAATCTAACAAGTTCTCGATTGTTGGAGGTCGAGGGTGGGCTTCCGTATTCGGTTTTGTACCCTATAGTTCCATTGTAAATCTGACTGAGCACAATTTTCGTGTACCAGTCCCGCATATGGGGCGATTTGAAATTCGGATGCCCTGAACCTGGAATGAAAATGCCTAGAAAGAAGATAAGTGAATAAATCGCACCAAGGGCATCTATTCATTTGTGCTTGGTGACTTTCTCGCGAATCGTTTTGGAGAAAAGTGAAAGTCACTTGGGTGAGTGGCTGGCGTCTGCATAACGGGCCATATTCTGCCACCCTCTCCTGAAAAAGCGATCAATCGTCTTCGAGCTTTAAGTCAGATCCTGGAATAAGCCGTGAGAAAAAAGGCTCTGTAAAAAGATTGGATCGCATTAAATAGCTATTCCCTAGTTCGTGGCTGAGACACCGGTAAATAAAATCGTTGAAACTCAAATCGTAGCGTTCGCAGTCTGTCACATCGGAAACAATGATGGTCCAGGGACCATTCTTCTTGGGTTCCCATAAAAGTTGGGTTCGATCCAAAGTTTTTCCGAAAAGAATCCATCCTTCTTTTTCGGGATAGAGCTTTGTCGATTCTCCCAGGCATTCTTTAAAAGGCTCACTCGCATAATTAAAAAAATCATCGTAGAAAGCTTTGCTCAACCTCCGGGAACCTGAGACGGCAGGATTGCACAACCTAATATAGGAGCCCAAAAATCCCTCCCCATAGGTATTCAAAAAGCTTTTGAACTCGATCGGGTACGCAAAACCAACTTCATCTTCGAGTCCATCCCAGGTATTAGCGCTTGGAATTGCTATCGGTTCTTTGGGCGCTCCAATAAAAGTAAATAACTCGCTGCAGGTCATAACTCGTAAAAAATGCGGGTTTCAAATTGCGATTGTGGCGTTTTAGTCCCCTTTGGACTTATTGGGTTATGCAGTAGATATTTTGCCGTTTTCTCCTGAATTATACCAGTTGAGACATTCGGCTTCCCAAGGAATATGTGCGTGACCCGATCCCTTGAACAGAACAGAAAGTCGAGAGCAAGGACACTGGTCGCAGCCTAAATGGGGAAATCTGCCGCAGCATCGAAATCAAAGGTGATGCGACAAGCTGCAACGCGCATACATCTCCTCTAAACGCATAACAAATCGGTGCCGAAAAGTGCAGAAACTTACCTTTTTCTTTTTATCGGCACGCCTTAAGATATTAAATTAGAATATCTTGGGAAAGGAGATGCGGCTGGCGCTATCATAGGCCGCCGCTACAGAAGAAGGTGCGGCGGCTGACTCGGAAGGGATGCTTCACTTACGCCAAGCTGGGCGCAGCATGACGGTTTTGAGAGCTACGGCTTTGCCCTCGTAAAGAGGGGGTAGGCGTGTATATTGGCTCTGTTTATGGCCCGTGCGCGTCTCATCTTTCCGCTGACCGCTTTTATGCTGCTGACCGGCCTGATTGGCTGGGAGAGCGGGCGTTCGGCCACGGGCGGTGGTGGCGACACCAATGATGACAGCTACCAGTACACACTTCTTTATGCGCGGGTGATGCAGTTGGTCCGGCAGGACTACGTCGACGAGAGCAAATCGAGTTACAAGGACCTGACCTACGCGGCGCTGCGCGGCATGTTGTCGTCGCTCGATCCGCACAGCCAGTTTCTCGACGAGGAGGCGTTCCAGGACATCCAGCGCGAAACGAAGGGCGAGTTCAGCGGGCTCGGCATCGTCATCGGCATCAAGGACAACTCGCTCGTGATCATTTCGCCGATGGAGGATTCGCCCGCGGGCCGCGCCGGGTTGATGCCGGGCGACCGCATTCTCAAGATCGACGGCAAGAGCACGGTGAAGATGACCCTCAATGGCGCGGAAAAGGCGCTCAAGGGCGTGCCCGGCGAGAAGGCGAAACTGACGCTGTTGCGTCCGGCGGCAGGCGCACCGGGCGGCGGAACGGTCTTCGATGTGGAGCTGACGCGCGAAACGATCCAGGTCGCCTCGGTGAAAGATCCTCACATGCTGCCTGCGACGGTGGCCGGGCAGGACAAGATCGGCTACGTGCGGATCGAGGAATTCAGCGACAACACCTCCGATGAAATGGACCACGCGCTGGAGGGCCTCGAACGCGCCGGCATGCAGGGACTGGTGATCGATTTACGCAACAACCCGGGCGGATTGCTTGACTCCGCGGTTGATATCGCAGGGAAATTTGTTCCGGCGAACACAGTCATTGTCTCGACCAAGGGACGCACGCCGGAGCAGGCGCAGTCGTATCGCGCGCGGGCGCATCGCGACCATCCCAACTACCCGATTGCGCTGCTGATCAACGGCTACAGCGCGAGTGGCGCGGAGATCGTGGCGGGCGCGCTGAAAGATTTGAACCGTGCGGTGCTGGTTGGCGAGACGACGTTCGGCAAAGGCTCGGTGCAGACGGTGCAGCCTCTCGGCAACGGCGTAGGCTTGCGGCTGACGATGGCGAAGTATTATACGCCGAACAAGAAGTCGATCCATGGCGTGGGCATCGCGCCGGACATCAAGGTGCCCGTGACCGACGAGGAAGCGCGCCGGATCGAACTGGCCGAGGCGAAGCGTCCGCTCACCCAGGATGAGCAAGTCGAAGCGGCGAAGGCCGTGGACCGCCAACTGGATCGCGCGGTCAACTCGCTCCGGAGCGCGCGTATCTATAATGAGCGGCAGGCCGCGCTGAATGCCACACCCAAGACGACCACCCAGGCGAAGGCGCCTGAGCAGAAGCCGGCGGATAACTCCGTGACGCCGGGGGCGGCGAGGTAGGAGGGCTTGTAAGTAGGTGAACGGAGTGTTATTGTGGCCCACATGAGCGCGATGGAAATTCTTGAAGAATTATCCAAAATGACTCCCTCGGAGTTGGAGATGATTTATGCCCGTGCGGCTGAATTGCAACTTCAGTCTGTGCTCGACGAAGCGGACGCAGCTTTTGCGGATGAGGGGGGCGTAAGTTTAGCAGAAGCGCGCCGCGTTGTTGATTCGTGGACTACGAAGTAATCATCGCCCGCACCGCCTTGCGCGATCTGGAAAAGATTCGCCAGTACATTGCACAAGACCATCCGGAAAGGGCCCGTTCATTCTGTCAGCGCCTTTTGGACAAAGCCGAAACGCTGAGTCAATATCCTCATCAAGGTGCGCAGATTCCCGGACGGGCCAATGGACGCTATCTTGTCATGAAATCGTATTTAATTGTTTATCGTGTGCTGGAGGAGACCCATACGGTTCGAGTCATGCGGTACTGGCATGGAGCGAGGGACCATACGCGATTGCGTTTGGGCGATTGACTTTAAATTCGTTCGCTTCCCATTGGAACGAAAACGGCTTAGAGTAGGCACATGCGTGTCCTGGGCATCGAGACTTCGTGCGATGAGACGGCCGTGGCGTTGGTCGAGACCAACCCGTGGTCGACCGATATCCTTGCGCAGGTGATCAGCTCACAGGTCGCACTGCACCGGCCCTTCGGAGGCGTTGTGCCGGAAATGGCGACGCGCGAGCATCTGCGCAATCTGCCCCTGCTCGTTCCGCAGGTGCTGAAGGAGGTCAATCTCTCCCTCGACGCCATCGACGCGGTGGCCGCAACGGAGGGACCGGGTCTCGCCTCGTCGCTTTTGATCGGTCATTCCTACGCGCGCGCCCTGGCCATTTCGTTGTCCAAGCCGATGATGGGCGTGAACCATCTTGAGGGACATCTCTTCTCGCCCTTTATCGCCAACCGCCGTGCGGTCGAGTTTCCCTTCGTCGGCCTGATTGCCAGCGGCGGCCATACGCTGCTGGTCCACGCGCTCGGCTGGGACCGCTATCTCAAGCTCGGTTCGACCGTCGACGACGCTGCGGGCGAGGCCTTCGACAAGGTGGCAAAGCTGCTCGGGCTGCCCTATCCCGGCGGACCGGAGATCGAAAAGATGGCGCTCAAGGGCAATCCGGAAGCCTTCGGTCTGCCTCGCAGTTTTCCGGAGCGGGACAATCTCAATTTCAGTTTTAGCGGCCTGAAGACCGCCGTGCGTTTCTTTTACGAGAAAAGCCCGCAAATGCAGACGGAACCCGAATGGGCCTACGATCTCTGCGCCTCATTCCAGAAAGCGGTTGTCGACGTGCTCGTGCGCAAAGCGGTCGCCGCTGTGGCGCAGTCACGCGTGGAGCGATTGGCGGTCTCGGGTGGCGTGCTTTGCAACAAGATGCTGCGTGAGGAACTCGAGTTCACTTGCTACGAGGCGGGGATCGAACTTGTCCTGGCCGATGCTACCGCCTGCACCGACAACGCGGGGATGATCGCCGGGGTCGCGGCGGAAAAGTTGGCGGCGGGAATCAAGCCGACCTGCGGCGACGATATCAACCCGAACCTAAGCCTTTTCGCCCCCGAGGCAAACGGGGACGCGACCCGAGGCCTGAGCGCGGCTATCAAACTCAAAAACCGGCAGGCGAAGAAGGGACTCCAGGAGGAGGACGTTCTCGCGCCGGGCGAAGTCGAGGTCTGGTGAGGCGTCCGGGCCGGGATTCATAACGACTGCGGCACACGTCAGACCTGCCGCGCGGATGCTGTCGACCGTCAGCAGGGTATGGTTGAGCACGCCGAGACGATTATAAGCCACCACCACCACGGGTAACGCGAGGTCGCGCGCCCAATCACGTACTTCATAGCCGGGCGCCAGTGGCACGCGCCAGCCCCCGACACCCTCGACCGCCATGTGAGAGAAACGGCTGCAGGTGGTCACGATGGAACGGTTGAGTTCGGTAAAATCGATCTCGCGTTTTTCCGCCCGCGCGGAGATAAGCGGCGCCGCCGGTTCGAGCAAATGGACCGGATTGATTTCGTCGAGAGAAAGGACATTGCCGGCGGCCTCGCGGAGAAAGATGGCATCCACGCGATCACCGCTGGAGACGGGTTTGAGCGCCGCAGCCTTGTGTCCCATTTGCCGCCAGGCGCGGGTGAGCCAACAGGTGAACCAAGTCTTGCCGACGCCGGTGTCGGTACCGGTGATGAAATAACTGGGCATGAGATCGTGATTTAAAAACGGAAGGTTTCGGCGCTGTTGCGGGCATGTCCTGTGCCAAATTGAGGCGTGTGCCGAACGCAAAATAATTTAGGCCCTGAACAAGCAGAGTTGGAAGACCTATCTACTCAGAAGGGATAGCTTTGCGTTAATTAACGATCAGTGAGGAGAATCTATTGCCAATTTGGCGCGGACAATGCAGGTTGCGGCTGAGTTATGTTCAAATGGCTTTACGGTCCGATCCTGATCACCAAGGCTGACCGGTTGTCCACCTATGCTTCGGCGCTGGCCTACAACGTCGTTCTTTCAATGGTCCCGTTCCTGGCGGTCACCTTTGTCCTGGGTTTACAGATTTCGACGAAGCTCGACTTGGGCGCCACCTACGCCAAGGACTTCATCCGCGTCTTTAATCAAGTCATCCCCATGGGCAACCAGATCGTGACGGAGCGCAGCTTTGAGGCGATCGAGCATTCTTCCCTCGGCGGATTCGTTCCGATCGGCTTCATCCTGGCGCTCTATACCTCGTTCAGCTTGATGGAGCAGATTATCCGTACGCTCGTTTTTATTTTCGACGATCCGAAAAAACCCCAGGACTGGAGCTGGTGGGTGATCGTGAAAACCGTTGTACTGCTTGGCATCTGGATGACACTGCTGCTCCTGATCGCCATCACCGCGGTCGAGGCCTCTGTGTTGCGGACGCTTCTCAACCAGTTCGTCTTCTCCGCGTTCACCAAGGACATGGTCAAAGTCATGCAGGTCCTCGTCGTGATCGGGGCACTCTTTGGGACGTTCTATCTCACCTACTCATTGGTCGCGGCCCGGCGCTTTGCCAAAAACCTGCTGGTGGAGGGAAGCCTGCTCGCCTCGTGCGGCTGGGTTGGATGCAGTCTGCTCTTCGTCACCGTGTTGCCGAAAATTTTGCAAACCAGTGCGGCCTACATCGCACTGGGATCGGTGGTGGCTATTCTGCTCTGGGCGCAAGCCTGCGCCTGGTCGGTCATCATCGGGGCCTGCTGGATCGTCCGGTTCTCGGCGAGAGGGCGATAGCTCAATTCAAGCCGCATTCTCCGCCAGAAACGAAAGCACTTCCCTCGCGGCTTTGCGGCCATCGAGCCAGACTTCCTCGACCGTCGAGTCGGTGCGGGAATCTCCGCAGATGAAGGCCCCGCGCGGCAGGTCGACCGGATGTTTCTTGCTTTCGATCGGCCGGGCATGGAGCCAACACTGGCTGAAGCTGGCGGTGCATTGTCCGGCAGGAATATGCCACATTTTTTCATGCGCGCGCGCCAGCTTGGGGAGATAGCTTTCGGGCGGGGCATCGGCATGTTCACGGCTGAATTTCGGCGAAGCCTGTACGATAAAGACAGTCTTGTCCCCGATGACGCGCCCGACCTTGTTGTTCTCGCAATTGCTGGCGAGGACCGGTTCGCTGCCTTCGGGTTGGATGCGGCCGTAGCATTCGCGGGAGTGGTCCTTGCCGGAGTACTCGAGGAGCGCAACGATGCAGGGCTCATACTCCGCTGATGCCTTGGGCAGACCGAAAATCCCCGCGGTGAGGGGGCCGGGCAGGGAACTGACCACCGCGCGGTATTTCTCGTCATGGCATTCGACCCCGGACGAGGTGAAATGGACCGTCTCCACCGGCGTGTTCAGCCGGAGGTCCAATCCTTGCGCCAGCACTTGCGCGAAGTAGTTGTTGCCTTGCAGAATATAAAACCGCGAGCCCGCCTGCGGTGGAACTACCTTGTTTTCCTTGTCCAGGATCGGCGAAATGATCGGACGAAATTGCCGGTGCCGGGTCAGGAGCTCGCGTTTGAATTCGGTGGTGCGCGCCGTGAAATACTGGATGCCCGTATCCACCAGGTGTCCCTGCCAAAGCCGTGTCGCGCAGCGGCCCCCGACCGTGCTCGCGCTTTCGAGCACGCGGACAGTGACCCCGGCGGCTCGCAGGGCTTGGGCACAACTCAAACCGGAAAGGCCAGCTCCGATCACAGCAACAGGCCCAAGTTTTTTCACCACGGATTTTTAAACTGGAACAGTTCGATGAGAGCAACAACCTAAAAAGTGAAATTTGTTTGAATATTCCTTCAAGAGCAGGGCCATCACCATCAGTGAGTTGTAATACAAAAATTACCCCGGTTTAATCGTGAGGTGCGGGAATTGCCTTTTATTTTGGGGCATGATTGGCTAACATACGGGATGCTTCGTAGTTTCTCTTTTTCCATTTTGCGGACGTGTGCCGTGCTCGCGTTCAGCATTCTCCTTTTGTCCCCCAAGGCAGCCTTGGCTGCCCCCTCCGCTAAAATCAGCGGCCAGGATGCCAACGGTAAAATCATCACGGTGAATTCCACCGGCCACTACACCTTGGTTCTCTATACCAATCCCGATTTGGAGGATGATTCGCGCAAGATGTCGCTGGCGCTCGACCCGTATCGGGGCAATCCCAATTTCGAGTTTATTCGTGTCGTTGATTTGCGCGGCGGCGTGCCTCCTGGTATGCGCAGCATCGTCCGGGAACACATCCGGGGCGAGGAAACCAAGGAAGCCGCGCGGTTGAAAAAAGCCGGCCAGGACGGCAATCCGGGCCCGATCATTCCCGATTTTAGCGGCTCGACTCTGAACGCCTTGGGCTGGGACAACATCTACGACCACCTTTGCCTCGTGATCTACGATCCGCAGGGTAAAGAGGTCAAGCGCGTCGCGAATGTCAGCACGACCAAGCAGGTGACTGGCGCGGTCGACAGCATCCTCTGATTGTGGCCAGCCCGTCACGGCAGCTTGACGGCAGTTACTTGAGGTGCGGCGTTATGAAGACCGCTCTTTATTGCGCAGGACTTGGCGCATTGCTTTGGGCGCAGCCGCTGCAGGCCCAATCCGATCCCGCTCCGCCGGTGCCTGATACAACTGCACCCGTATCCTCTCCGGCTCCTGCACCCGCGAATGAATGGAAGCAGGCCATCGGCCCATGGTCATGGCAGTTTCCGCAGGACCACGGCGCGCACCTCGATTTCAAGACCGAGTGGTGGTATTTCACCGGAAATTTGAAGGATTCCCTCGGGCGCAAATTTGGCTATCAGCTCACGATTTTTCGGCAGGGCATCCAATTCACGCCAGCCCAGCCCGATAGCAAGTGGGCGGTGCGCGATTTTTATTTCGGCCACCTGACCATCAGTGATATCGCAACGGGAAAATTTCGGGTCGCCGAACGGGTGACCCGCGGTGCCATGGGCGAAGCCGCCGCGTCGACCGACCATATGGAGGTCACACTGGGGCCGTGGAAAATCCAGCAGGCGGGACATGGGCAAATTCAGCTCAAGGCGGCGGAGGATGACATTGGGATTGATCTTACTGCTCGTCCAAGGACCAAGCCGGTGCTGGAGGGCGTCGACGGCCTGAGCCGCAAGGCCGAGGGCGTGGGCAATGCGTCCTATTATTATTCGTATCCGCTGCTGGAGACCTCGGGACAAATTCGCGTGGGTGAGATGACTTATTCCGTCACCGGCCAGAGTTGGTTCGATCACGAATTCAGCTCCAGTCTGCTTGGTCGCAACCAGGTCGGCTGGGACTGGTTTTGCCTGCAACTCGACAATCACCAGGAGATCATGCTCTACGCCATGCGCGACAAGACCGGCGGGATGGACCCGGTCTCCGAAGGCACGCTGGTCAAGGAGGACGGGACCGCCCTGCGGCTTGAGCCCGGCAGTTTTATCATCGAGAAGACGGGCTTGTGGAAGAGTCCCAAGAGCGGCGGAACATATCCTGCTGGCTGGCGCATCAGCATCCCCGGGCACCAGACCGACCTCGTCGTCACCCCCGCGATGTCCGATCAGGAACTGCACCTCACGAAGATGGGCGTCCTCGATTACTGGGAAGGTGCGACGCAAATCCAGGGCAAGGTCGGCGCCATGCTCGTCACCGGTGTGGGCTACACCGAATTGACCGGCTATGGCCAGGCGTTAAAAACGGAGCCCAAGATTGAAACGAAGCCGGAGGCCAAGCCAGACACGGTGCCGTGATGTCAGAAATGAAAAAGACGAAACCCATTTTTGCCGTCGAACAACTGCGCGTGGAACGCGAGGTCGTGATCCTCCACGAGGTGAACTGGCGCGTGGAACGCGGTCAGCACTGGGTCATCCTCGGCGCGAACGGCTCGGGCAAGACCTCCCTGCTCAGTGCGCTGACCGGTTACCTCATGCCGACCAGCGGCGAAATCCGCATTGGCACGGCGACGTTCGGCGCTGCCGACTGGCGCGAGGTGCGGCGTTCCGTGGGACTCGTCAGCTCCAGTCTCGGCCACCAGATCGAACCCGGGCAGACCGCGCGCGCCGTGGTCCTTTCCGGCAGCGACGCGCAGATCAATTTCTGGGGACGCCCCGCCGCCGCGGTGGAGCGGCACGCGCGGCGCATCCTGCAACGGGTCAAGGCCACGCATCTCGCGGAGCGGGAATGGCGCTATCTCTCCCAGGGCGAACGTCAGCGGGTGCTCATCGGACGCGCATTGATGGCGCGGCTCCGCATCATGTTCCTCGACGAGCCCTGCTCGGGCCTCGACCCCGTCGCGCGCGAGGATTTCCTCAAGTTCCTCACCGCCCTCGCCAGGGGCCCGCACGCCCCCACTCTCGTTCTCGTCACGCACCACGTGGAGGAAATCGTCCCGCTCTTCGGCCAGGTCCTGCTCCTGCGCAAGGGACGCACGCTTGCTTCCGGCCCCAGGGAGAAGGTGCTCACCTCGGCCAACCTCTCCGCCACCTTCGGCGCACCCACCACCGTCCGCCGCACCGGTTCCCGCTACCGCCTCGAGATTGGCCGCCACGTCGGCTCCTTCGCGCAGTAATCCCTTCCCCTGTAGCGGCGGTCGACGACCGCCGCGCAACGGTGTCTCCCTGGAGGGCCCGGCTCCGTCCGGGCCGTGCGGTCGGGCCTTGTCCACGGTAGCCGCCGTCGTGAGACGGTGGTCCCCGTCCCCGCTCTTACGAGGGTTCGATTCCCCCGCCTTTCCGAATTGCATTTCTCCCCAAGCTCAGACAACATCACCCACTCAGACGCACCATTTGCGGGCGTAGTTCAATGGTAGAACGGTAGCCTTCCAAGCTACACACGAGGGTTCGATTCCCTCCGCCCGCTCCCCTCTCATAACTGAGGAGGCTATACCAAAATCGTACCAAACTGCCTCTGGAAAGGCGGTCTTTCACGGTTTCACGGAGGCGCAAATCCGGCGCTCCCGCTACGGGGCCGATCTGCTAAAATCCAAGGTCGGCCACGCCGATCAATTCGATATTCCGCACGCATCGACTTGGGCAGGTATTTCCTCGCCTGAGAGAAATGCGAATTTGGACAGTAACGGGCGCCAGCCGCGCGAAGCGCGGCGGCGCCCGTTACTAGTCTATATCGTAATATCTCAATAAAGAGAAAAGCTGCCCTGATGGATGAGCTGCGGGTGAATGTGGAGAACGTGATTCGCTTGGTAGGAATTGACCAGTGCGGCTTGGCGTACATTCACCACCCGTCGTAACTGCACCTTGGAAGAGTTCAAAGCCTCCAGCAGCTACCTGGTACGTTGGGTCGTTTGCCAATTCTGAGGACTGCGATAATCAGTTTTAGCGCATATTCAGTTTACTTTTTTCGGTGTTCGTTACGTTTCAGTATTCGTTGGCTAAATTCAAAAAAAAAGCCACTCTTCAGAGATGAATGGCACCTGGGACCCACTTGATGCGATCGCTGCACAAGACGCCAATATCCTGACTGCAGCGAGGAAGCGCGAAATGCAGAATATTTTGCGCTCATACGTCGGTTTTTTTGATCCTTTTTCGGAACTTATCCAAAACGCAATGGATGCTGTGGATGCTCGCGAACGAGAAGTCGGTAAATTTGAAAAGAAAATCAGTATTCAAATCGATCTCAAAAGAAATTCATTCAGCGTTAGTGACAATGGAATTGGTTTCAGGGAGAGCCATTTTAAGACTTTTTTGTGTCCTAATATTTCCTTTAAAGACGGTCAGGATACGCGAGGTAAAAAAGGCGTTGGGTCAACTTATATAGGGTACGGCTTTAACCATCTTCAATTGGCAACCAAAACACCAGAGTTTGCATTCGTAGCGGAGCTAACAGGTGGCCGTGTCTGGTTGGATGATTCCAAAGCTGTGATTGAAAGGCCCAAGGTAAGGGAGGCAAAGCTACTGCACGAAGCTTTTGCTGCTTTTGATCGTGGCTCGTCTTTCACAGTAGTGCTCGGGGGAGCCAACACGCGTCCCAAAGATTTGCGTTGGGTTCAAGCCACTACAGCCGAACAGTGGAGAACACTTCTCTTAATCAAGACTCCGCTGGGGCATCTTACTTTCCCGGATGATCCGGAATACCTGTCTGTAAAGTTTGATTTGGAAGTTATCGACCCTGACGGAAAATCGAGCGAACTTAAAGACCAGGACGCCGGTTATATTTTCCCTCACACCGTCATCGCCAGCAGTGTGGATATAGATGCCATTGTGGCGGAACAACAAAACCTAATTAAAAAGCAGCAAGACCCATCAAAGCTGCCCGATAAGTTCAAACGGCTTAATGCTGTTTATGGGTTCTGGGACACGCAGGGGCTATTGGAACTGGACTCAGAACATAAGGAGCTAATTGAACAATACGGAATTAAGGCTTATGGATTTTTTGGTTACTCAGTGAAGCTGTGGGACCAATATAACGATACAATAGCCAAGCTTCGAAAGGGCATGCGTGTCCTAAGGGGTGGATTGCAATTGGCAACCGATCACATGCCTCAAGGCGATCTGTTGGTAATTCCCTTAACCTCTAACATTGGTTACCAAAATCAATCTCACGTAGTCATTCATTTTCAGAAAGCAGACCCAGATTTGGGACGAAAGGGGTTTCAGCCGGAGCTGCGTGAAGCGGCTGAACAGCTCGCAGGGTCTATGGTTAATCGCCTCAAGAAATGGAGGCACTTATTGAAGGCAGATACAGGTGCTTCACCTTCGATAACAGGGGAGGCCAATCTAGACGTGTGGATCAAGCAACAAGAAACGCACGAAACGGCACACCCATTGGTCATATCTAACCCAAACTTCTTTGCTCCTCTAAATGAGGTCTCAATTACAGCTACGCCAGTTTCTGAGCAAGATGTGGTAGTGTTGTTTAATCAACTGATAGCGGGTGGGGTGATTAGAGGGCTGCGGCTTATGGCGACTAGTTCTCATCAACAGTACGACGGTGTTTTCCGTTATTTTGTCAACGATCCTTTGCAAAATCATCAATTCAACGAAGAGACCAATCCTTTAGGTATTCAGGATCTTAAGCACGACAAGGAATTCCAATCAAAGGCCTACGTTCTTGAATATAAGCATAATGTTGATGCGCTAATTCAAGAATTCGAGAACGAAGAAAAGATTGAAAGGCATATCAATTTGGTTGTGGCCTGGGATATCGGCGAACAGTGGAAAAAGCGTTACGCTGTTACCTCTCTGCTTGACCTTGAAAACCTTCAGCATCGAGAATTTCATGGTTTGACCCATGCCTTTCGAGACGAGCGTACGGGCGACGTGCGCTTTTACGGGATTATCCTTTCCGAACTTATTGCTTATCTGACGGACGTAAAGGGAGCTCAAGCGATTCAGCGCGAAAAGTACGGCGGACAATAAATCGCTTTAAGGGACTCGTGTTGCTTAGATTGTTCGGCGTTGTCATTCAAGCGGGTGCTGCGTAGCCGGAGCATGAGGGTGCAACCCTCATAAGCGTAAAGCTCAAGGCTCACGGACTCGTCTCTCCTGAACTTCGTGCTTTGGCCCCGGCGTTTGCCGATGGTAGGCTGCAGACTCGTTTCCTTTTCTTTCTGTATGAACCCCGCCTTGGATTCCTCTCCCCCCTGCCAAGTCTCCCTGCCGGTCCAGGACGCGTTCTCCTTCCTCCCGCCGGCGTCGGTCCGGTTTGAGGGTTTCTTTGCGGGCGACATCCGCAATTCGATCGTCCATTGGAACAAAGGCATCGTGCCCTATGCCGAATTCGTGCAGATGTTCCGGACGGGCCGGCACCAGTTCGCCACGGGCGAGATGTGGGGCAAGGCGGTCCGCTCGGGTTGCCTTTTCTACCGGCACACGCAGGACCCGGAGCTTAAGGCAATTCTCCGCGGGACGGTCGCGGACTTGCTGAAAACGCGGCGCGCCAATGGCAGCATCAGTTGCTCGGAAATCTCCGCGCAACCGGACGGCCCCGGCGGCGATTTGTGGGAGCGAAAATATGTCCTGCTGGGACTCGGCGGCTATTACGAGCACGTCGAGCGCGATCCCGCCGTCCTCCAGGCGATGATCGACGAGGCCGATGTGACGCTTGCGCAGATCGGACCTCCGCCAAAGGTCCGCATCGTCGATCAGGGGTGGAGTGCAAACCACATCGAATCCAGCTCCATCCTCGAGCCCATCGTTCGCCTCTACCATTGGACGGGGCACGCGCGCTACCTCGATTTCGCCCGCTACATCGTCGAGACCGAGGGTGGCGCTCTCAACTACAACATCATTGAGGAAGCGCTGGCGGGAAAGGACCCGGTCAACATCGGCGGCCCTTATCCCAAGGCCTACGAGATGATGTCATTCTTCGAGGGCGTCCTCGAATATTACCGGACCACCGGCAACGAGCGTTGGAAAACGGCGGCGTTGAACTTGTTCGAGAAGATCCGCGCCCTCGAAATCACGCTGATCGGCAATGGCGGAGGCGACCAGCCGAATCATCCCGCCGTCATGGGCGAGGCATGGGACAACACCGCGTTGGAGCAGACCAATCCCGCCATCGAGCGCATGATGGAGACCTGCACCGGGGTCACCTGGCTGAAACTGTGCAGCCAGATACTGCGGCTCACGGGCAGTTCCGTCGCGGCGGACGAGATCGAAAAATATGCCTACAACGGCTTGCTCGGCGCGATGAAGCCGGAGGGCGACGGCTTCAGCTACGTCAATCTCCTGAACGGCGTGAAGACCAACCCGAAGGGCTGGGGCTGGGACTTCGGCCACGTGCACGTCAGTTGCTGCAACCTGAACGGGCCGATGGGCCTCGCCTATCTCCCCCTCGTCGCCGTGATGAATTCTCCCGACGGCCCAGTGATCAACCTCTACAACGCCGGAACGGCCACCATGCTCAGCCCCCAGGGCCACCCAATCGAGTTGAAAATGGTGACCGATTACCCCAAATCCGGGGCCATTCGCCTCACCGTGTACCTACACGGTCCGGAAGAGCTCGCTATCCGGCTGCGTATCCCATTCTGGAGCAGTAACATAGACCTAAAAGTAAACGGCGTTTCCCATGCCCCTCCTATTCCTGGAGCATATGCGGCCCTCCGCCGCCTCTGGTCCTCGGGCGACACCATCGACCTGACCCTCGACATGCGCTGCCGCCTCGTCGACGCCCCCCACGGTAGCGACCGTCGCGGCGACAACTTCCAGGCCCTGATTCGCGGCCCCATCGTCCTGGCCCGCGACGAGAACATCGACCCGCACTACGCGGACCCGGTGGAAATCATCGCCCAAGACGGTTACGTGGAAATCACCCCCATGTCGCCCACTCTGGCTTCCACGCGACTGCAATTCTCGGTGCCCACCAAAGGTGGGCCCATTTCGATGGTTGATTACGCCTCTGTGAACAGTTGGAACGGGAGGCGGATTTGCACTTGGCTGCCGAACGCTGCTGGCAACGAATAAAGGACAGTTATTGCTTGGGCAATTCAGTGTCGCGAACACCCCCGTTTCTTTTATTTCCCTTACAAGCTGTCGGCTTGTGAGTTCAGGGAAAGTTGTTAGGAAAGAGGCATGAGCGACATTGATGTTTTGATCGTGGGTGCCGGCCCGGTGGGGTTGACTTTGGCGACCGAATGCCAGCGGCATGGCGTTTCGTTTCGGATCGTGGAAAAGAATGCGGTGCGTTCGGAGAAATCGAAGGCGCTTGGCATCTGGAGCGGCACGATTGAATGCCTGGCAGCGATGGGCGTGGTCGACGAATTCCTCAAAAAGTCGATGCCGGCGCACGGGATCATGATTCACGACACGGGGAAGTTTCTCAACCGCGTCTGCCTGCACGAGGGAATCGAATCGGCCTATCCGGTGCCGATGCTGATGCCGCAGTGTTGGACGGAAGACATCCTGACCGCGAACCTGCAGCGGCACGGCGTGACGATTGAACGCCAGGTGGAATTGACTGGGATGAAGGATAACGGATCTGGCGTTGAGATTGAGCTGACGCGGGCCGACGGCAAAAAGGAAATCGTGCACGCCAAATATCTTGCCGGGTGCGACGGGGCCCACAGCTTCGCGCGGCATCATCTGCCGGTGACTTTCGAGGGCGTGGTGGAGAATGTTTCATTCATCCTCGTCGACGCCAAGGTCGAGGGTGAGCTGCCCGAGGACCATCTTTATATCAATTGGGGGCCCGTCGGCGTGACAATGTTCTTCCCGGTGAAGAAGGGCGTTTTTCGCCTCTTCGCGGTGCGGAAGGATATTACCGATCACTCGGAGCCAACGATCGAGGAATTCAACCAGTATCTCCACTCGAACGGTCTCACCCAGTTTCGGATGTATGATCCCGAGTGGCTCGGCTACTTCGGCGTGCACGAGCGCTACGCGTCGCGGGCGCGGGTCGGCCGGGTTTTTCTGCTCGGCGATGCGGCGCATGTCCACAGTCCCGCCGGCGGGCAGGGGATGAACACCGGCATGCAGGACGCGTTCAACCTGGGCTGGAAGCTCGCACTCCTGGCAAAAGGCAAGGGCGACGCCGAGGCGATTGCCGAGAGCTTCCATGCCGAGCGGCATCCGGTCGCCAAGGCGCTCATCGAGAACACGAAGAAGCTGCTCCATTTCGGCACGGCCCACGGCCACTTCATTCGCATGGTCAAGGACCTCGCGGTCAAATATCTCTTCCAGTTGAGTTTTGTGCCGCAAAAGCTCTCCGGCGAATTGTCCGAGTTGCACATCTGCTATCCCAAGAGTCCGCTGGTCGAGGGGGGCGAGATTTGGCCGAGCAGCCACGGTTTCACGCCGGGATCCAAACCGCGCGACGTGGCCCTGCAGGATCCAGTGACCAAGGGGCCGGTCTCGCTCTGGCGTCAATTCCTCGCGCCGAAACACACGGCGATTCTTTTCTCGGGAAAGAATCCGACGGCGGAGACGCTCAGCAAGCTCGGAAAGCTCGCGGCTCAGGCACCGGGCGATCTGCTGCAAAAGGTCATCGTCTGGCAGGACAAAGAAGCTCCGGCCAATGCTCCGCAGGGACTCTACCTCGATCCCGAAGGCAAGTCGCACGAGCGCTACGGCCTTGATCAGCCGGGCTGGTATCTGGTTCGACCGGACCAGTATCTGGCCGCTCGCGGCACGTTGGAGAAGGCGGCTCTGCTGGAAGAATATTTGGCCAAGACGCTTAAATAGGCGATGAATCCTCCACAGCTTGATCTCCGACGCTCAGCGCTCGTTCTGATCGATCTTCAGAAAGGAATTACCGGGTTGCCCGTGGCCCCTCATTCGGCAGCGAATGTGGTCAAAAATGCGGTCTCGCTGGCTGTACGATTCCGCGAGGGTGGAGCTCTCGTGGTGCTCGTTCATGTTGTATTTTCCGCGGATGGAGGCGATGCGCTCAAGCAGCCCGTCGATCTTACGATTAATCGCGGCAAGCGGTCAGCGGATTGGACTGAGATTGTACCGGAACTCGGTCCCTCTCCCGGCGATATCGTTATCACCAAGCGCCAATGGGGTGCCTTCTATGGCACGGAACTCGATCTCCAACTGCGGCGGCGCGGGATCAATACCATCGTGTTGGGAGGGATCGCCACCGATATGGGCGTCGAATCGACCGCCCGTGCCGCTCACGAGCATGGCTACGCGCAAATCCTGGTCGAGGATGCAATGTCGTCCATGAGCGAAGAGGCCCATCTTTTTTCTGTCCGCCAGATTTTGCCGCGGCTTGGATTGGTTCGCTCGACGGCAGAAGTGCTGGCTGCCTTGGAGAAGTAGCGGCAGTCGCCGCATTTTCCTTGCGGAAAAAATCGTGCGCTCGTTAGGATGCGGCCATCGCCCAGATTTCTTCATCCCGCAAAGAACGGGTCACCATCCAGGATGTCGCGACGGCAGCCGGGGTGTCGGTGATGACCGTCAGCCGCGTGTTGCGCGGAGCGCCCCGGAATGCCACCGCGACACGTGACCGCGTTCTGCGCGTCGCCAGGGAAATGGGCTACCGCCCCAACCCGATGGTCTCAGCGCTGATGAGTGCGCGGGCTCGCGGTCAGTC
>Ga0068863_100000599_pt1 | contig 36652 bp, 28 predicted proteins | sample KBSSwiS62_FD_66596 | JGI IMG/M metagenome (GOLD analysis project Ga0068863, IMG submission 66596) | Switchgrass rhizosphere microbial communities from Kellogg Biological Station, Michigan, USA - KBS Switchgrass S6-2 | ecosystem: Host-associated > Plants > Roots > Rhizosphere > Soil ... | reverse complement strand
CACGCAGGAGGCGGCGTGCGGAGGTCTCGCCGGAGCGCCGGGGTCCCTGCGGAATCGGCGAAGCCGATTTCGGAGGTCGTGAGGGCGAGGCCGGAGCACGCAGCCGACGCAGTGGCAGCAGAGGTCCTGAGCCACGGCGTCGCGGGGCGTCGCACCAGGAGGTTCGACGTCAGGACGTCAGGCTCTGGGATTTCAGCACCGCGGCCACAATCAGCAGGGCGACGACGGCGACGGTGCCGAGTGCCTGCAGCCCGGCGCGTCGCGGCGGGACGTAGGCGTAGAGCAGTCCCAGCACGACGCCGGTGGCCAGCCCGCCTATGTGGCCCCATTTGTCGATGTTGGAGATCGTGAACGTGATCGCCAGGTTGATGCCGACGACGATCAGGATCTGGTTGGTGTTCACCCGCAGCCGGCGCGCGATCAGGTAGTAGGCGGCGAAGAAGCCGAAGATCGCGGTCGACGCGCCATAGGAGAAGGTGCCGGCGCCGTGGACCACGTAGCTCAGCGTGTTGCCGCCGACCGCGCAGGCGAAGAACAGCGCGAGGTACCGCGCTCGGCCGAGGATCGCCTCAAGCTGGCTCCCGAGCAGGAACAGCGCGTACATGTTGAACGCTATGTGCAGCAGGCCGCCGTGCAGGAACGCGGCCGTGACCAGGCGCCAGTACTCGTGCTTCGCGGCGATCTGGACGCCGATCAGCGAGTAGTCGAAGGTGAACCGGTTGGCGTTGCCGGAGCCGGTCAGCCCGGGCACGCCCTCGAGCAGATAGGCGACCAGGCACAGGCCGACGAGCACCTTCGTGACCAGGCCGGACGACGCCTGGTCGGCCCGGCCGCCGAACTGGGTGCGCGCCGGCCGGTCCTGGCCCGCCGCCCCGCCCTCCTGGGGACAGTGGAAGCCGACGGCCGCCGGGCGCATGCAGTCCGGGCAGATCGGCCGGCCGCATCGCTGGCAGGAGACGAATGCCTCCCGACCGGGGTGCCGGTAGCAACGGGCCGGCACGATCGACGCTCCACCGCCCGGCGGCGCCGCCGGGTCACCGGCCTGGCCAGGCGTGCCGGCGCCGGCCTGGTCGTCCGTGCGGGGCCCCTCCCAGACCGGCATCCCGGACGCGTCGCGCCCCCACTGGCCGCTGGGCTCGACGGCGCGGGGCGCGCCCCAGCTCGGCTGACCGGCCGGAGGCGACCCGCCACCGTCCGCCTCTGGGCCGCTCTGCACCGGCATCGACGCAGAGCCCGAGTTTCCGTCGGCCGGGCGCGCCCACGGCGACCGCTCGCCGCCCGACGCCGGCCGGGCCTCGCTCGGGCTGTCCGACCCGCTTGGACTGTCCGGCCCGGCGACCTGCCCGGCCGAATCCTCGACGCTCACCAGCGCCAACCCCAGCGGGCCACCGGGCCCCAGAACCTGTCCATCGACCCTTCAGTGAAACGTGTGTCGGACGCTCGAAACGGCGGCCCGCTCACGCGAACCACCACAGGCAGACCCTGCCCGCACCCGGACCAACGAACAAGCGTGAGCCCACGTCCCACCGAACGAACACCGCCACCGCGCGGCGGCAAGGGCCCGCTTCCGGTTAGGCAGGCCGGCGGTCGATCGCGATCTCCTGGATCACGATGTCGGTGCGCGGGCGGTCCTGCGCGCCGGTCGGGACCTTGCTGATCGCGTCGACGACCTCGGCGCCGCGGGTGACCTCGCCGAAGATCGTGTGCTTGCGGTTGAGCCAGTCGGTCGGACCGACCGTGATGAAGAACTGCGAGCCGTTGGTGCCGGGGCCCGCGTTGGCCATCGCCAGCAGGTAGGGCTTGCTGAAGGTCAGGTCCGGGTGGAACTCGTCGGCAAACCGGTAGCCGGGGCCACCGCGCCCGCTGCCCAGCGGGTCGCCACCCTGGATCATGAAGCCCGGGATGACCCGGTGGAAGATCGTGCCGCTGTAGAGCGGGGTGCCGGTCTTGTTCTCACCGGTGCTCGGGTCGGTCCACTCCTGCTCGCCCGTGGCGAGACCGACGAAGTTACGGACCGTCTTGGGAGCGTGATCCGGGAACAGCCGGATCTCGATGTCGCCCTGAGTCGTCCGCAGCGTCGCGTACAGCTCCTCGGCCATGTGCCTCTCTTCTCTTCGTGTCACGGGTCACTTGGGGTCCCAGGTTGCAGTACCCGCGACGGATTCGCGTCACCGGCCACCGGTCCCGCCCACGACGCCCGCGCACGCGGCGTCACCCGCCACGGGCCGCGACCGTCCCTGCGCCGGGACCGACCTGCCGACCGATCGTATGCGCCGACCGGTTGCCTCGACGTGCGAGCCGAGCCCGGGACGCCGTCGCGAACCGCCCACCGCTCCCGTCACTGCCCGACAGGGGGCGAAGAAGGCGCTCCACCCCGTGCGCGCGACAGGAGCGGCCCGAGGCGCGAGAGTGCTACCAGCACTACTGAGAGTGATTGTCAACATCCCCTGATTGTCAATGTCGATGGACACCTCAGGCGTCCGCCGACTGCCGCTCGAACGGCAGGAGAGGGAGACCGATGGGTACCAGCAACATGCGGGACCGGCTCTCGCGCGTCACCGACGCGCCGGTCCAGAGCGGTAGACGCCGCGGCCGTGACGAACAGCGCGGCGGTCGCACCGGATTCCTTCGCTCGGGCGGTGCCGTCGAGCGCGGTGTCGTCAAGCGCGGGGTCGTCAAGCAGCGCGGCCACGGCCAGGACGGCGGCTTCCTCAACCAGCTCAGCCGCGCCCGCTCTCGGGACTCGATGCCGCAGTCCCGGTCCTGGCCCTCGATGCCGCAGAACTGGTCGATGCCGCAGAGCTGGCAGCACCAGGGCGCCGGCATCCAGGAGGCGGCGCGCGGCGCGGCCGGCCGGGCCGGTTCGGCGATGGCCGGCGCGGCGGGCATGGCCGCGCGGGCCGGCCAGTCGGCCGGCAGCGCGCTGGCAAGCCGCGTGTCGGACGTCTCCGGCCGGATGGCGGAGCACGCTGGCGACGAGGGCTGGCAGGAGGGTGCGCCGGCCCGTCGGCGGGGGTGGAGCGGCCAGGGGGACGACGCCGGCCACCGCTTGCTGGAGCAGCGCGGCGGGCGGGCCTGGGAGGAGTCTCACCCCGGCGACGCCCAGCACGCCCGGTCGGGCCTGATCGGTCGCATCAGCCGGCACGACGACGCCGGCCAGAGCCTGAGCGGCCCGGGCGCGCGCCCCATGGGCATGGGCGAGATGGGCAGCGGCGAGATGGGCGGGCGCGGGATGAGCGCGGGCCGGATGGGCCAGCGTGGCTGGGGCCGGCGCGACGGGCAGTGGGCGCCGGAGTCGATGGGCCGCGGCCGGGAGCGGGAGCAGCCCGCCGAGCAGTGGGCCGGCCAGGCCGGCGAGAAGCGCGGCCGACGCGCCCGGCGCGGCCAGGCGATGCCGGGCTGGGAGGACCAGAACCAGTGGCAGCACTGGCAGCGCCCTGACCGGCAGCGCTGGGAGGAGCTGGCCGCCTCGCGGGGCGCCCGCGGGGTGTCGAAGCGGCAGGTGAAGCGGCTGCGGCAGGCGCAGGAGGCGGCGGACGTCTCGACGCAGCGGGCGTTCGAGGCCAGCGAGCACGCGATGCGCCACGGCCACTCGCGCCGGGCCCGCAAGGACGAGTACAAGGCTGTCGCGCAGGCCGACCGCGCCCAGCGGATGCTCGACGAGCTGCTGACCGGCGTGGAGCGCCGGATGGCGTCGTCGCAGCGGCGGCGCCGGCGTGGCCTCGGCATGGTGCTGCTCGCCGGCGCGGCCGCCGGGATCACCATCGCCGTGCGCCGGATGCTCAGCGAGCAGGGCGAGGCTCGTCAGCCGGGCGCGGCCGACCTGGACCAGACCGGCGCGCCGACGTCGCGGATGACGCCCGCCTCCCCGTTCCCGTCCGAGGGCCGGATGCCCGAGGGCATGCGGGAGGACGTCGCGACCGGGCGCCGGACCGGCTCCGGATCCGACCCAATGAGCGACAACACGTCGCGCCGCTTCTGAACCGCGGCGAGACCCGCTCGCCGCTGCGCAGGGACCCGCACGGGCTCAGCCCCGTGCGGGTCCTTCGTTTCCACTGACGACCTCGGGTCCGGCGGTGGCCGTCACGACTGGTAGGCCACCGATCCGGTAGGCGGCGGGCGCCGTCGCCGGGACAGCCGGGTTTCGCGGCGGGACTGGGGCAATACGGCGATAGGGGGTGCCGAGCGGGGGGCGGCGGTCGGGCTCGCCCCTGTTAGGCCAGAACGACATCGCCCGCTCGGCCTGAGCGGTGATCGTGAGGGACGGATTGACGCCCAGGTTCGCCGTTACCGCGGCTCCGTCGGCGACATGCAGGCCGGGATGCCCGTAGACCCGCTGGTAGGCGTCGATGACGCCGTGCTCCGCCGACTCCCCGATCGGGGTGCCGCCCAGGATGTGCGCCGTGATTGGGATGTTCGCGAGCTCGGTCACCGACCCCGCCGGGTAACCGCCGAGCCGGGCCGCCACCCGCCGCGTCGCGTCGTTGCCCTCCGGGATCCAGGCCGGGTTCGGTTCGCCGTGGCCCTGCCGACTGGTCAGCCAGGACAGCCCGAACGGCCCGCGGCGGCGGCGCACGATCAGTGAGTTGTCCCGGGACTGCATCACCAGCGAGATCATCGTCCGCTCGGACCACCGCCACGGCAGGCCGGCGGCGAGCGCCACGTGCGGCCGGCGCAGAGCGGCGCCGAGGTACTTCAGCCAGCGCGGCACCCGGCCACCGCCGTCGGTCATCACCGACGCCAGCGGGGCCAGCGCGTTGCTGCCGACGCCGTAGCGGACCGGTTCGACGTGCGTGTGCTCGTTGGGGTAGAAGCTCGACGTGATCGCCACGCCGTGGGTGATCCGCCGGTCCGGGCGCAGCGTCGTCGCGCCGAGGATGGCCTCCGAGTTCGTCCTGGTCAGATGGCCGAGGCGCGCCGACAGCTCGGGCAGCCGCCCGGTGTCGCGCATCGCCAGCAGCAGCCGCTGCGTGCCGAGCGCGCCGCCGGCGAACACCACCTGCTCGGCCCGCCAGACGCGCCGGCGCCGCCGCCGGCGCGCCCGGCCCCACGGCGTGAGCGCCGGCCAGCTGCCGGCCGGCTCGCCGACGACCTCGTAGCCGCCGCCGGGCAACGGCCGGACGGAGCGGACGGTCGTGCCCGCGACGACGGTGGCACCGAGCCGTTCGGCCAGATAGAGGTAGTTGCGGTCGAGGGTGTTCTTGGCGTCGTGCCGGCAGCCGCTCATGCACTCGCCGCACTGCACGCAGCCGGTCCGCCGTGGGCCCGCGCCGCCGAAGAACGGGTCGTCGGCCGTCTCGCCGGGCGCCGGGCGACCGGCCGGGCCGAAGTAGACGCCGACGTCGGCCGGCCGGAAAGTCTCCCCGACGCCCATCTCCTCGGCGACGGCGCGGAACAGCTCGTCCGCGTAGGTCGTCGTCGGATTGGTGACGACGCCCAGCATCCGCTCGGCCTGGTCGTAGTAGGGCGCCAGCTCGGCCCGCCAGTCCGCGAGACCGGCCCACTGCGGGTCGTCGTAGAACGCCTCGAGCGGGCGGTACAGCGTGTTCGCGTAGACCACCGAGCCGCCGCCGACGCCTGCGCCGGACAGCACCAGCACCCGACCCAGCGGTGTGATCTTCTGGATGCCATGGCAGCCGAGCCATGGCAGCCACAGGTACCGGCGCAGGTCCAGGCTGTCGCGCGGCAGGGGCGACACCTCGGCACCGGGCTCGCCCGCGGCGGGCGCGGGAGGAGGGGTGAACCGGCGGCCGGCCTCGACGACCGTCACGCGGTAGCCCTTCTCGGCCAGGCGCAGCGCCGTGACACTGCCACCGAACCCGCTGCCGACCACCAGGACGTCGACATCGAACGCGCCGCCGTCTCCCCGAGCCGAGCCGTCGCCTCCCATGCTCCCATCATTCCCCGGCGCCGCGCTCCGGTAGCGAGAACGACGCCGTCGGGACGGACCCGGTCAGCGCAGACGGACCCGCTGGTGGGAGCGGAGGCTGTGCGGGGCTGACGGTCAGGAGGCGCGGGCGCGGGCCAGCAGCGCGGCCTGCTGCGCGCCGAGGGCGGCGGCCCGTTCGATCTCGGCCATGTCCGGCAGCACGGTGGGCGCGCCGCCGTTCTCGTCGCCCCGGCGCTCCTGGGCCGGGCGCGGCGAGCGCGCCTGGGCGGTGCGCCAGCCCCGGCAGGCCCCGCAGGGACACTGGTCGCCGGTGCGCGGCAGGTGCTGGAGCCGCCAGGACAGGTTGTCGGCCGGGCTGTCGGAGCCGACCTTCACGCCACCGACCACGACGTGGACGAGGTGAGTCGCGAGCGACGGCGCGTCCCAGCCCCCCTCGCGCAGGATGTCGGTGAGCCCGTCGAACGAGTCGGCGAAGGCATCGGGTTCACAGCGCATGGCCTGCGCGAGCGCCGAGATCACCTGGCGCGCCGACGCGACGACCGGGTCCGCCGGCTCCGCCGCCGGCACCTGTTCGGCCATGGCCGCCTCCGTGGTCTCGGCCTCTCCCGTGACGCGCGACGAGGCGCCCTGCGACGACGCGACTTCCGGGCCGCGACTCGGGCCGGTCACCAGGCCGTCCTGATCGGCGGTCGGGTGTTCGGCGACCGTCGACGCGGCGGTCCGCTCCGGTGGACCGGCCGACGCAGGACCATTCGCCGCGGCGCCCTCCGCGGTGAGCGCCAGCTCGGCCGTGGTCGCTCGCACGGGCCCGCCCGGCCGGGTACCGGCCTCGTAGCCACGGTCCGTGGAGCCACGGTCCGTGGAGCCAGGGTCGGCAGAGCCACGGTCTTCAGAAGCACGATCTTCAGAACCACGGCCTTTGGACTCACGGTCCGCGGCGATGACGGGCGACAGCGTCGACGACACAACCGGTCCAGCGACGGTCGGTCCGGAAGGGGTCGGCTCCGAGCACGCCGGTTGCGGCGTGGCCGCGTCGATGCCGGCGTGCTCGGAGCTGGCCGGCGGTGTCCCGGCTGGCCCGATCCCACCGGACTCGGACGTGGTCGGCTCGCCGGCGGTCAGCCGGGCCCGGGCCAGCAGTTCGTCGGCCAGCCGCCCGGGCGAGGCGTCCTCGCGCGCGGGGGTCGGCTCCCAGCCGCCGAGCAGGGCGCCCACGGCCTGCGCCCGGCGCCGCGCGGTCGCCTTGGCGGGGTCAGCCGGCCGGCCGCCGCGACGGCGAAAGACGTGCCGGCCGGCGGACACCCTGGCGCGCTCGCCGGTGGCGGTCAGCGGTCCGTCGTCCTCGGCGGTCTGCGCCGCGCTCCCGTCCCACTCGACGGCACTCTCGCCGGGGGCGCTGTCAGGGGCGCCGCCGGAGACGCCGTCGACCCTGGCAGCGGCCGGCCGCCCGACCCGGGCCGGCAACGGAGTCCAGGTCGGCGAGGGCGCCGGCGAGGACGGGAAGGTCGTGAGCGGCGTCCAGGAGCTCCCGCCGCCCGACCCGGCCTCCGTGTGCCCATCACCGCGCCCCACGTTCGGCCGTAGCTGGGCACCGAGCCCGCCGGCCCGAGCGGACCGGCGGCCGGGCGCGGCCGGCGGCGCGGACGCCTGCGGACTGGTGGCGGGGACCGAGGCGACGACGGCGCGGCTGGCGACGTCCTCGGGCAGGGTCAGCACGAACCGCGCGGGACGGCCCGCGGCCGGCCGCCCGACGGTGCCGAGCCAGCCGAGCTGGCGCAGCTTGCCGAGCTGACGCTGGACGTGGGTGCGGCTGTATCCGGTCTGCTCGACCAGGACGGTCAGGCCGGGCGAGCAGAAGGCGACGCCCGGCGGCAGCTCCGCGTCGGCGGCGCCGGCCGGCTGCACGTGGCTGGACAGGACGAGCGCGACGAGCTTGGTCGCGCGCGGCAGTCCCGCCTGGGCGACGGCGCGGTGCCAGCCCACGTTGTCGGCGGCGAGCGGGCCCAGCGACGGCGCGGCGACGAGGACGAGGACCCCGGGAAGGGGCAGCTGACGCATCGCCAGGTCGATCCTGGCGCTCCGGTCGGAATCCATGACGCGTCGCCTCCTTCCTGAGTCGCGGTCGCGTCTGTCGGGTCGCTCTTGGCTGGGTAGCGCTGCCTCGGTCGGTGCCGGCGGTCTCAGGTTCGGCCCCCCGCGGGCCCGCGCCCTGTCGGGTCGCTGGCCGTCATGGGTGGTCACTCGTCACGGAAGTCTGTCTGGGCGGCCTTCGCCAGGAGCGGCGCGGCCGGCTCGTCGCTATGCCGGTTCAGGCACGTTACCCCCTGCCGGCGCCCAGGTAAGAGGCTGGCGGCCAAGGGGCACACACCACGGCAACATGGCTGTGCGAGCGCTCGATAAGCGCTTGACCTGGTCTTATGCGAGGTTTCCAGCACGTGCCGCTGGCTGTCGCGACACCTCGAGCGGCCGCCCGCCCGACGCCCGGCGAACCGGGGAAACGCAGACACTCCCACAGCCCACTCGACCGCAACTCGACGCCTACGTCGGACCGTGCGATCACTCGGCCAAGCCGCCCCGAGAGGCACCGGAACCACCGGGACGGACCGCCGACCCACGGCCGCTACACCCGGAACTGACGGACCCTGTCGGTAACGTTGGGTCATGTCCGCCGACCAGGCGCACCCGGCCGACCCGCCTCCGCTTCCCACAGCCGGGTCTGACGCGCTGTCCGGCGCGCCGGTTTCCGGACGGGCGGACCTGGCCGCCGCGGCCGCCCGGCTCGCGGACGCGCCGGTCACCCGCCACTGGCTGGACCAGGACTCCTGGGTGGACCTCGCCCGAGGCTGGCTACCGGACGCGGACGACGTCTACCGGCGGGTCCGCGACACCGCGCCCTGGCACGAGGGCGCCGTCTGGCGCTACGAGAAATACGTCGTCCCGCCGCGGCTGAGCGCCTGGTACGCGCCGGGTAGTCCGCCACCGTTCCCGGAGCTGGCGGCCGCCCACCTTGCGCTTCGCCGCCGCTACGGGATCTCCTTCGACGGCTATGGCCTCTCCTATTACCGGGACGGGGCCGACTCGGTGGCGATGCACCGGGACAAGGAACTGCGCTGGCTCGACAACACCGTGATCGCGATCCTGACCCTCGGCGCCCGCCGGCCGTGGACCATCAAGCCGGCGCGGCTGCCGGCCGGCCGCCGGATCCTGAACGACGCGACCGACACGACGGGGCTGATCGACCTGGCGCCCGGCTCGGGCGACCTGCTCGTCCTCGGTGGCCGAGCCCAGCGCAACTGGTTACACGGAGTACCCAAGGTGACGGGGCACGTCGGCGGCCGGATCTCGGTCCAGTGGCGCTGGACGAGCCGCACGGGACGCCCAGAGGACGGTCCCGGCTACATGGCTCCCCGCCACTTCGGCCGCTAGCGGGACCCAACGGGCGACCGCCCGGCGCGACGCCGGGCGGGCCGCAGCCCCGGATCCAGCATCGCCCGACCCCGTCGCCCGACCCGCGAGTTGTCCCGGTGAGCGCTTGCCCAGCGCTCGCACAAGCGCTCGCGGACGGCACCCCGCACCGGCCGGACGAGCGGTCGCCGACCGCTCGCCGAGCGCTAAACCGCTCCTCAGCGCCCCAACACGAAGCCCTCGAAGGCTCCTGTTGTGATCCAAATCACACCTCTTGATGGAGCTGTGATGGATCAGGTGACGGGCGTGACGGTGACGGCGAGCAGGCCGGAACGCAGGTCGTCCCACCGGTACCAGGCGGTGAGCTCCCGGCCGGGCAGTTCCCACGGGTTGCGCAGCAGCACCCGGCCGCCGGCCGCGTCGACGGACAGCACGGTGTATGCGTGCCGGGCGACCAGGCCGGTACCGGCCCGCGGGACCTCGGCACCGGTCGAGAGGATCACCACGTCACCGGCCGCCAGCCGCGCCGCCAGGTCCCGGGCGGCCACGTGCTCCGGGTCCAACGTGTGGTGCGGCCGGCCGGTCAGGTCGCTCAGCGCCACGCCGGGGTCGCCGCCGTCGATCGCGTCGTAGCCTCCGTGCGCCCGGGCGTACGCCTTCTCGTAGACGGCCGCCCACAGCTCGGGCCGGCCGGTCAGGTCGTAGGCGGCCATCGCGCCCAGGCCCTGTGGCGCCTGGACGCCCCGTCGCCCGCCGTCGGTGGCGGCGAGGCCCGGCAGATCGCGGGTGACCGTCACGGGGAAGGGCCTGCCGTCGACGTAAAGAGTCACGGTGACGGTGCCGTTGGCGTTCTCGTGGATACCGTCGGCCAGCAGGGCCGGGCGCTGGCGGGCCAGACCGATGAGCGCGGCGGCGAGGTAACAGTCACCGACACCGCCCTGGCCGACGTCGGACGGGGCGACGCCGTCCCGGATCACGGCGTCGGCCCGGTCGGCGCCGGGCCCGTCGGCGCCGGGGGCCGCGCCGCCCCGGCCGGCGCCCGGCCGGGGCGGCTCCAGGTCGGGCAACAGCCGGACCAGCCCGTCGAGCATCGCCGTCGGCGCGCTCGCCAGCAGCAGGTCGGGGACGGCGCTCAGCGCGACAAGCTCGTCCCTGGTGCGCGCCGCCATCCGGCGGGTGAGCCTGGTAAGCGCGCCGGCCAGCACCGTGAGCGGTGCGCCACGCAGCCGGCTGATCACCGCCTCCCGGGTCGACGGCGCCAGCGCCGCGAGCCGCCGGCCGACCTCGCGGACCTCGCCGGCCGACAGCGCCTTCGGGTCGGTGCCAATCAGCGAGATCAGGCCGGCCGCGGCCGTCCTGATCTGGGTGAGGCTCGGCGGCGGGGCGTCATCGAACCAGGCTCGCTGGTCGATGAGCACGCCGCCGCCGCGCACGATGGCCTCGGCCGCCGCGAAGTGCGCCATCCGCCGGTCGATCGACCCGGCCAGCTCCGGGGCGCCCGCGGCGACGGCCTGCGCGCCGAACCTGAACACGTCTGTCATGGCTGGCAGCCCGGCGACCCGGAAGGTACCGACGGGCCGGATCACGGCCGCGGTCGCGACGGCGCCGCCGAGCCCGCCACCAGTCGCCGCGGCGAGCTCGGCGACAGCGGCGGCGAGCAGCCCCGCCGCGCCTTCCTCGGTGCCGCCGACGTCGACGGCCAGCCGTCCGGCGGCGGTGGCGGCGTCGCGCAGCCGGCCGGCGAGCGCGGCCAGCCGGTCCGGGTCGAACCAGATCGGGCCGTCGCCGCCCAGGTCACCGCCGAACGGCACGTCAGCCGACCCCCTGCTGCCGGGGATTCCGCCCGCGTCGGGCAGGCCGGTCGCGTAGGGATCGCCCGAGGCGGTCTGGCCGAGCAGGTCGGCGCCGAGGCTTCTGACCAGCGGCGTGGGAGGCTCGTCCCAGGCGCTGGGCATCACGGGCAGATCCAGCCGCCCCGGACCGGCGGCCAGCATCGGGACCGGCGACGCGACGGACCCGGCAGTGGAACTGCCCTCCCCGCCGGCGACCAGGCCCGAGCCGACGGGCGCGGCGGCCGCACTGGCGACCTCGGCGGCGACGGCCGCGGCGGCGGCTTCCAGTGCGGCGGCGGTCCGCTCGTACCAGGACGATCGCCAGGTCAGCGCGGTGGCACCGGCCGCCAGCGCCTGTCGCCACCCGTCCACTCGCGCCGTCGAACGCCGTTGCCAGGACGAGTACCAGGTGTCGGCCGTGTCGAGGGCCGTCACCGGATCCAGCAGCGCGGACGCCGCCACGGCCGACCGGCGCAGGGCGGCCGCGGCGTCCCGCAGCCGGGCGGCGACCCCGCCGATGTGCGCAGGCAGCAGGGCCGCGTTGCCTTCGGCCTGGTCCCGATCCCGCATCGCCCCTGCTTCCTGCGCTGGTGAGTGTCGCCGCCGCGGCTGTGACCCGGGACCGCCTCCCCCCGGGGCCGCGTCCGTGCCGGCCGCCATGGCCGTCGTTCGCGGTGACGTTAGATCCGGGCGCAAGCGGCGTCACGCGTCACCAAGATCGTCCGAAAACCGGAAAGGAGGCCCGGATGCGTAAGTTGCGCTAACTTGAGCGGGGTGGCTGCCGCGCGCCCACGTTCCTGAAGCTGACGTTCCTGGAGCTGACAGCCTTGGAGCTGACAGCCCTGGAGCTGACAGCCCTACGACTGACGGCCTCCGGCTGACGGTCCTACAGCCGTCACGCCCGACGCCCGGGCGAGGCGCGGGCGGCGCGTCGGCGGGTGCGCTCCCGGAAGCGCCCTTGGGGCCGCACCCTCTCCGGCGGCGGCCACCCGCGAACCACACTGCCCGCGCAGCACCCGTCGGAGGAGCCCGCGGTTCCCGAGGCCGTCATCGTCGCCGCGACCGCGCGCTCGGCCACCCGTTCGCTCCACCGGCGCGCGCGTCCTGACGACCCCCATCAACGGCCTGCGCACCAGGGACAAGACGATCGGCCTGGAGACCATGTGCGTCGGCGGCGGCCAGGGCATGGCCATGCTGATCGAGCGCCTGAGCTGAGTGAACCCGGCCCCACCGGAGTTACCGGGCGTCTGATGGGGACGTTGTCGTTAGCCGAGAGGTGAGCTGTCGCTGACGACGAGTGACCACGGGAGGGGGCAGCGATGCATGCGACCGTAGGAGACCGGGTCTGTGTCCACAGCCGGACGGTCGGCCAGGCCGAGCGTCACGGCGTCGTGGTGGAGGTACGCGGCGAACCGGACGGCCCGCCGTACCTGATCCGCTGGGACGACGGCCACGAGGGCCTCTGCTTCCCCAGCGCCGACTCCGTCCTGGAGGTCTTCACCCCCCAACACACCTGACCACCCATCTCCACGCTTCGCGCGACGCCACCAGTCGGCGTTCCGCGGAACGCGAAGATCGCTAGCTGGGACCGCGGGGGCTCTTGTCTGGAGTTGTCAGGCTGAGCGGGAGCCATTGCGCGCGCCCAGTCCGAAAGTCGTGCCCGCCCCCGCTCGCGCCCGAGCGGACCGCCAGCGGACGTCGGGGCCGGAGGCTCGTGCCCGGACGCCTACTCGACCTCGCGAATCCACCCTGGCCTAGCGGCTTCGCGTAGCCCGGCGGGCCAGCGGGCCCGAGCGAAGCGAGGGCCTGACTGGCCCGCCGAGCGGAGCGAAGCCCCGTTCGCGGCGGAGGACGCCGGCCGGAGGTCCCAACCGGAGCGAAGCGAGGATTGGGGCCGGAGGCCGGCGCCCGGACGCCGCGAACAAAGAGACTCAGTAGCGGTAGTGGTCGGACTTGTAGGGGCCGTCGACGTCGACGCCGATGTACTCGGCCTGGGCCTTGGTGAGCTTGGTGAGCTTCACGCCGAGGGCGTCCAGGTGCAGCCGGGCGACCTTCTCGTCGAGGTGCTTCGGCAGCGTGTAGACCCCGATCGGGTACTCGTCGGTCTTCGTGAACAGCTCGATCTGGGCGATCACCTGGTTGGTGAAGCTGTTCGACATCACGAAGCTCGGGTGGCCGGTGGCGCAGCCGAGGTTCATCAGCCGGCCCTCGGCCAGCACGATGATGGAGTGGCCGTCCGGGAAGACCCACTCGTCGACCTGCGGCTTGATGTTGATCTTCTCGATGCCCGCGACCTTGTTGAGCCCGGCCATGTCGATCTCGTTGTCGAAGTGGCCGATGTTGGACACGATCGCCTGGTGCTTCATCGCCGCCATGTGGTCGGCGGTGATGATGTTGAAGTTGCCGGTGGTCGTGACGAAGATGTCGGCGATCCCGACGACGTCCTCCAGGGTGGTGACCTGGAAGCCGTCCATCGCGGCCTGCAGCGCGCAGATCGGGTCGATCTCGGTGACGATCACGCGGGCGCCCTGGCCGCGCAGCGCGTCCGCGCAGCCCTTGCCGACGTCGCCGTAGCCGCAGACGACCGCGACCTTGCCCCCGATGAGCACGTCGGTCGCCCGGTTGAGGCCGTCGATGACGGAGTGGCGGCAGCCGTACTTGTTGTCGAACTTGCTCTTGGTGACCGAGTCGTTGACGTTGATCGCCGGGAAGAGCAGGCTGCCGGTCTTGTGCATCTCGTAGAGCCGGTGCACGCCGGTGGTGGTCTCCTCGGTGACGCCCTTGATTGCCTCGGCGGCCGCCGTCCACCGGCCCGGCTTCGCGGCGATCGTGGTGCGCAGCGTCTCCAGGACGATCGCGTACTCCTCGGAGTCCGACGGGTCGGTCGCCGGCACGGCGCCCGCCTTCTCGAACTCGGCGCCCTTGTGGACGAGCAGCGTCGCGTCACCGCCGTCGTCGAGGATCATGTTCGGGCCACCGCCGTCCGGCCAGGCCAGCGCCTGGTCGGTGCACCACCAGTACTCCTCGAGCGTCTCGCCCTTCCAGGCGAACACCGGCACGCCGGCCGGGGCGTCCTTGGTGCCGTTAGGGCCGACGACGACCGCGGCGGCCGCGTGGTCCTGCGTCGAGAAGATGTTGCAGGAGACCCAGCGGACGTCGGCGCCGAGCGCGACGAGGGTCTCGATGAGCACCGCGGTCTGGATCGTCATGTGCAGCGAGCCCATGATCCGCGCGCCCTTGAGCGGCTGGCTCGCGGCGTACTCGGCACGGGTCGCCATCAGGCCCGGCATCTCGTGCTCGGCCAGCCGGATCTCCTTGCGACCGAACTCGGCCAGCGCGAGGTCGGCGACCTTGAAGTCGAAGCTCATCTCTCTCCTCCGTTGCACAGCCCGTGCCGTACGGCGTCACGGTACGGCACCCGCCCGCGCCCACAGGAGAGCAGCCCCGAAGTCCCCGGCCGTCACCGGCCGTGATTTTCGCCGCCCCAGCAGGGCTTTCGCGCGGGGTGGCGGGCCGAAACTTGACGCGAACTGGTCAAGAGGGCGCCGAAAGGCTGACAGTCCTCTGTCCGGTTCCGCCGTCCGGAGGGCTAGTGCCCCCCGGCAAGGCCGGCCTGGTCCTTGATCACCGGTTCAGCACTCCACCGGTTGGGAATCCGGGCCGGTCACGACCCCTAGCGGGCCGAAACGGCGAGCGTGAGCGCGCTGGGACGAGGCGAACAATGTCTGGGGGTGCCTAGGACACGGCGCTGCCCATAGGGCTGTCCGCCGGGGACGTCCCAGAGCCCGGTCCCTCGACCGGCGGCGCGGCGTCCGCGCGGGCGCCCTTCGGGCGGTGCACCCAGCCGCGCTCGTCCGTCCACACCAGCAGCGGCGGGAGCACGACCAGCGCGGACAGCAGGGCGACAGCGACGTTGAGCGCGACGATGAGGCCGAAGTCGCGCAGCAGCGGCAGCGGGCTGAACGCGAGCACGAGGACGCCGACGATCGCCGCCGCAGCCGACACCAGGAACGCCCGGCCGGTACGCGCCGCCGCCTCGTTGACGGCCGCCCGCGGCGACAGGCCGCCTGCCCGTTCCTCCAGGTGGCGTTGCACGATCAGTGTGGTGAACTCGGTGCACAGTGCGATGACCAGCGGACCGCTGATGGCCGTGAGCGGGGACAGCTGCAGGCCCGATCCGCGCGCGATCAGCGCGGTCAGCCCGACCGCTATCAGCACCGGCACCACCGACAGCAGGGCCTTGGCGAGGTTCAGATACCGGATCAGCAGCACGAGGAACACGCCGATCAGGGCGTAGTAGGTGAGCAGGGCCCGGTTGTGGCTCAGGTTGTCCAGCAGGCTCGTACCGACGACGGCGAGGCCCGCCGGCGTCGCGCTGACCCCGGCCGGCGGCGCCACCGTCGCGCGAATGTCCTTCACCACCGTAGCGCGCCGCTCCAGCGAGCTCGGGCCGGTCTGGAAGATCAGGTTCATCGCCCCGCCGGTCGCGCCCGGCGAGCTGAGGTTCACCGTGCTGCGTCGGATCGCCTCGGGAGCGACCTCGTAGGTGGCCCGCACGTCGGCGCCCGTCGGCGGCACCATCTTCGCGCCGGGGACGTCGAGCAGGTAGCCGGCCGTCGTGACGAGGCTGGAGGCGTTGGCGAGCACGTCCGGGTACTTCGCAGTCTGCTCCCGGGCGAACGAGTTGATGAACGCCGCGTTCTGGTCGCTGAACAGGTTGGCCGACTGGATGTAGACGCCCAGCTCGCTGGTCGCGCCGGAGTGGTCGCCCAGGTAGTCGAGGTCCTTGACGACCTGGCTGTTCTGGTTGACCCACTTTTGCGGGTCCGTCTGGATCTTCTGGCCGTGGTCGGCGAACGCGCCGCCGATGAAGACCGCGATCGCCACGACGACCAGCGGCAGCGCCGCCGCCCGCGGCAGCGAGCCGAGGGTGCTGGTCGCGCGGCCGAGCGGCCCGCGCCGGTAGTCCTTCGGCTCGCCCCTGACCGCGCCGCCGGGCCCGGCGGCGCGGTTCTCCCGCCACGCGAGTGCGGCCGCCGTCAGCAGCACGGTCGCGATGACGATGACCGGCAGGCCGATCGCGAGCAGCACACCGAAGTCGCGGATCATCGGCGTCGCGTTGAACTCCAGCGCCAGGAAGGCGACGACGGCCCCGACGGTGGCCAGCGCCAGGGCGGGCAGCAGCTGGCGCAGCGTCACGGCGACCGGATGGCTGGCCCGGTCGAGCTGGGCCTCCTCCTCGACCCGGCTGTGCAACTGGACGGCGAAGTCGATGCCGACGCCGAGCAGCACCGGGAGCCCGGCGATCGTGACGACGTTCAGATCGATGCCCAGATATCCGGCGACCCCGAACGCCCAGAGCTGCCCGACCACGACGACGGCGAGTGGCAGCAGCCGCCACCGCACCGCGAACGCCACCAGCAGCAGGACGATCATGAGGGCCACGGCGATGGCCCCGAGCGTCAGGAAGCCGCCGCGCAGATAGTCGTTGATGTCCTTCAGCAGCACCGAGGCGCCGGTGGTGACGACGTGCGCGTTCTCGAAGTGCTGCGCCGCCAACGTCTTCTGCACGAGGCTCGCCGCCGCGCCCTCGTCCTTTATCGAGGCGTTGCCCGCCAGCCGGACGATGATCTGCGCGTTCGTGCTGTTCGGGAAGAACGGCAGCAGCGCCTCACGGACCTTCCCGGTGTTGTCGTAGAGCAGGAAGTTGTCCCAGGCCGCGTCACCGATGGTCTGCTGCGCCGGCGGCACCGCGTTGACCCGACCCAGCGTCCTGATCGCGTCCTGCAACCGGGCCGCCTGTGACGCCGGGTCGGTGTCCCGCTGCTGGGCGGACAGCAGCATCTTCGCGGCCGGGCTGTTGACCGGGTTGCCGTCCGGGCTGGTCACCAGGTTGTCGGTGAACTGCAGGGCCGTCACCGGGGTGATCACCGAGAGGATCCGCTTGTCGTTCCGCAGCGCCTTGGTGACCGCGTCGAAGGCCTTGAGGTTGTTCGGGGTGAACAGGTCGGTGAGCTTCTTGCCCGGGTCGACGGTCAGGTCCGTGACCATCGCCTCGCCGCCGAACAGCGCCTGATAGGCGTGGTTGTCCTTGGCCACCTGGGAGCTGGAGTTCAGGTAGTTGGTCTGGTCCGTGTTGAACCGCAGCTGGGTGATCCCGAAGCCCAGTCCCACGGTGACCAGGAGCGCGATGATCACGACGAGGCCGCCGCGCTGGCCCGCCAACCGCGCCGCCGACGTCCAGAAGTCTCCTGACCCGCCGCCGTCCGAAGGCTGGCGAGGCACGGCGGGACCTGGCTTCTCGGAGGGACCTTGCTGTGTTGTCACGAGCGCGCTCCCGGCGGGTCGAGTCGGGGCAGCGGTGGGCTGCCTCGGGGGTTACTAGTGAGTTAGGTAACAGTTTCCAAGCTGTATAGCCCAGTACCGCTCGCTTGTGCAGCCCTCAGGGACCAACGGACGCAACAAACTCTCAAGGCGCGGGAAACACTACGGACAGCTACCGACGGCGTCACCCGAGAGCTCCCGCAGGTAGCGGAACTCCGCGGTGTTCGACAGGTCGCCGAGTTCCCTGGTCTCGCCGGTGCGCCGGTAGCCCAGCCGCTCGTACAGCCGGTGCGCGTCGGTGAACCGCGTGTCGGACCACAGCTCGACCGTCCCGGCACCCCGCCGGCGCGCCTCCCGCTCCACCAGCCGGGTCAACGCGCCGCCCAGGCCACGCCGCCGCGCGCTCGCCGCGACATACAGCGACTTCAGCTCGGCCCACCCCGGCTGGGTCTCCCGCACCGCGATGCACGCGGTGAGCTCACCCTCGCCCTCGACGACCCACATCCGGCCCCGGTAGCGCGCCGGGTCGCGGTCGCCGTCGTACGCGGTGGCCGGCGCACGCATCCACGGCTCCTCGCCGTCGACGTCCAGCACGCAGCCGGGGTACTCCGCCCAGCACGCGCCGATCAGCCACTGGATCTCGGGAGCGTCGTCGTCCCGGACCGGGCGCAGCCCGGGCACCAGCGGGCGGCGCATCCAGACGTGCTCAATGCCCGCGGTGTGGTCGCGCGGCCCGAACGCCACGTAGCCGAGGCCTTCGTACAGCCCGGCGACGGCGGCCTGCGCGTGCAGGCGGATGGCCGTCAGTCCGCGCTGGGCGGCCCGGCGCTCCAGCGCGATGGTGACGGCCCGCGCCAGGCCGCGCCCGCGCGCCTCCGGGCGCACGGCGACCCGCCCGATGATGCCGGCTGAGGCGTCGGCGACGTCGCCGGCCGGCCCGCCGGCCTCGTCGTCACCGACCGGCCCCAGGTCGAGCCCTGGGACGGCGCTCGGGTCGAGGAGGCGGGCCGTCGCGAGGGCCTGGCCGGACGCGTCCCAGACGACGGCATGGTCGGCGAGGGCGTCCGCGGCGTCGTGCTCCAGCTGGGCCGGAACGCCCTGCTCCTCGACGAAGACCACCGTCCGCAGCGCCCGCGCCGCGGCCGGTGGCGGCCCCGGCAGCACGGCGGCCTGGTCAGGCCCCACGGCCGCCCGCGGCCGGGCCGCCTGGGGCGGAACTGGCCGGATCGGGACGCCCGGCGAGGCAGCGGGGACTCCCGGCGGGGCGGGGGCACCAGGCGACGCGTCGCCGTCGTCGCCGCCCGCATCGGGACGAGCCGACACAACCATGGGGCGGAGTCTAGGAAGCCGACGAGCCATCCGGACGACCCGCGACCCTGCCCGGCACGCCGGGTCGGCAGCCGCCGCGCGGCGCCGTGAACCCTGCCGCGTCGGCGCTTCGCGGGCGGTTACGCGCCATCCGCGGCCGGCGCGCGACGGTCCCGCGAGGGCGGACGTGACGCAGGACACAGGCTATGACGGGTACAGGACGCGATTTTCTAGGCAGAGCCGGCGACAACGTCGTTGCCGGTCGAGTCGGCACAGGCCTCGGAAAAAGGGGAATCCGCCAGAGCTTCGGGCCGGGCGCACAGCCGCGGAAGCCGGGGCGAGGCGGCAGAGGCCAGACACCAACAGGGGTTCAGATATGGAAACAATGCGCAGATCGGTCGCGCTCTCGGGCGGCGCCGGCCCGGCGGGACCGACCGCGTCCTGGTACCGAGGACGGTGACCGTGGCGGCAACCCGATATCCACCGGCCGTGTGGCGCCCGGTCGTCAACACCTCCGGCACGATGGTCCAGCCGACCCGTGGCCTGATCCCGCATGTCCAGCAGGGAAACGGCTCGCTCTACGGCATGTTCAACAACCCGAGCACCCAGGTCTCCAGCCATCTGTGGCTGTCCAAGGGCGGCGGCTGGGAGCAGTACGTCGACTTCGCGGACAAGGCCTGGGCCGAGGCGGCCGGCAATCCCTACTGGCTCTCGGTCGAGTGCGAGGGTTTCGACACCGAGGACTACACGGCGCTCCAGGTGCAGCGACTCGCCGAGTTCTATGCCTGGGGAATGACCGAGTTCGGCTGGAAAGCCGCGGTGACCGACAGCGTCGACGGGTACGGGATCGGCACCCACAGAATGGGCGGCACGGCCTGGGGCGGCCACTCGTGCCCCGGCGACATCCGCGCGAACCGGCGGGGGGACATCCTCTCGGCGGCGCTCGCCCTGAACGGCACACCACCACCTTCGGGTCCCTCCCCGGCCCAGTTGCGCTACGTCAACATGCCGACGCTGCGCCGCGGCAGCACCGGGTCGGCCGTCGTCACGCTGCAGAACTCACTCAACATCATCTTTGGTCACGAGGCGACGTCGGGCGACCCGAACCGCCTCGTCCCCGACGGCAGCTTCGGCCCCGCGACGCAGGCCCGCGTCGGGTCGCTGCAGCGGCTCAACTCGCCGTACTACGGCCCGATCAACGTCGACGGCATCGTCGGCCGGCAGAGCTGGCTGAAGATCGGCTACATCCTCACCGGCATGAACCGATAGCGCGCGGCCCGGCTGGCGCGCCCCGAACCGTGGACCGCCAGCCGGGCGCGAAAACCGGCCCCCTCCGCACACTCGGCCGACTCGCCCGGGCGGATCAGTACCACCGCTGCCACTCCGTCGGCTGCGTGCTCCGGCCTCGCCCTCGCTCCGCTCCGGCGAGACGACCTCCCAGATCACGACCTCCCAGATCGACTTCGTCGATCCGGCAGGAACCCCGTTCGCCGATCCGGCAGGGACCCCGTCCGCGCGCCGCCTCCTGCGTGTCAGGAGTTCAGGTACGCGAGGACCGCCAGGACGCGCCGGTTGTCGTCCGCGGACGGCGGCAGGCCCAGCTTGGCGAAGATGTTGTTGGTGTGCTTGCCGACGGCCTTCTCCGTGACGAACAGCCGGCTGGCGATGGCCGCGTTCGACCGTCCCTCGGCCATCAGCCCGAGCACCTCCCGCTCGCGGGGCGTCAGCGCCCGCAGCGGCTCGTCCCTGGAGCGCCGGGTGAGCAGCTCGGCCACCACCTCCGGGTCCATCGCCGAGCCGCCGGCGGCGACCCGGCGCACGGCCTCGACGAACTGGCCGACGTCGCTCACCCGGTCCTTGAGCAGATAGCCGACCCCGCCGCCCGGGCTGGACAGCAGCTCCCGGGCGTACACCGGTTGGACATCCTGGGAGAGCACCAGCACCGGCAGCCCGGGAACCTGGCGACGGGCCTCGATCGCGGCGAGCAGGCCCTCGTCGCTGAACGTCGGCGGCAGCCGCACGTCGACGACGGCGACGTCCGGGCGGTGGCCGGTGAGCGCCCGCAGCAGCGCCGGCCCGTTGTCGACCGCCTCGACGACCTCGAAGTCGAACGCGGTCAGCAGCCTGACCAACCCATCCCGCAGCAGGGCGAGGTCCTCGGCCAGCACGACGCGCACTTGTCCAACCCTGCCACCCCGATCTCCCCGCGACCCCGCCGGCCCGTTCCCTCCTGAGAGCCGCCGTCCGGCTCCGTTGCCCGCGCGTAATCCAGCTCGGACCACACTTCTCCGACAATGGGTCCGTTTCATCCAGGCTGGCCGCCTCCGGGACCGCCGTCGGCGCGCCGACGGCCCAGCGATCGGCGCGGCCGCGCGCGGAACGTGGGAGGTCCGGTGGCACAGCAGGCGGGGGACGGCGAGCCGGCGAGCCGGTGGGGAACGCTCGCGGGCTACGCGGCGATCGCCGCCTGTACTCAGCTGCTGTGGCTGACGTACGCGCCGATCACCACCGACGCGGCAGCGCACTACGGCGTCTCCGAGGGCGCGATCGGCTGGCTGGCGAACGTGTTCCCGCTGCTCTACGTCGTGCTGGGCATCCCCGCCGGCCGGCTGCTCGACCGGTCGATGCGGGCCTGGCTCGCCGTCGGCGCGGTGCTCACCGCGGCCGGTGGCCTGGTCCGGCTGGCCGGCCACGGGTTCGGCGTGGCCGTCGCCGGGCAGTTGCTCGTCGCCGTCGCCCAGCCGCTGGTGCTGAACGCGGTCACCGCGCTCGCCAGCTGCTACCTGGCGCACCGCCACCGGGCGACCGGGATCGCGCTCGGCTCGGCGTCGCTGTTCGTCGGCATGATCGTCGCGTTCGTCCTCGGCGTCGCGATCGGGGCGAGCCGGATGACGACGCTGCTCGCCGTCCAGGCCGTGCTCGCGGTCGCGGCGGCGGTGGCGGTGCTCGTCACACTGCGCCGGCCCGGCCCGTTCACCGCCCTGACGGACGGCGGCGCCGGGTTCGACGGGTCCGGCGAAGCGGACGCCGCCGCCGAAGCGGGCCCGGTCGGCGCGGCTCCCGGCGCGGTCCGGCGGTTGTGGGCCGACGTACTGGTACGCAGGCTCGTCCTGCTCGTCACGCTCGGCTTCGGGGTGTTCATCGCGCTGACCACCTGGCTGCAGCCGCTGCTGAAACCGGCCGGGGTCTCCACCGGCGCGGCCGGCGCGCTGCTGCTCGGAATGGTGGCCGCGGGCACGGCCGGCTCCGCGCTGCTCCCGGCGTGGGCCGCGGCGCGCGGGCGGCGGACCGACGTGATCCGGCTTTCGGTCGCCGTGACGGTGGCCGGTTGCACGGTGCTCGCCGTCGTCCCCGGCGTGGCGACGGCGGCGGTCGCCGTCTGCGTCATCGGGTTTCTCCTGCTCGCGGACCTGCCCATCCTGCTGGAGGTCGCCGAGGGCCGGCCCGGCGGCGACGCGGCGACGCTCGCAGCCCTGGTCTGGCTCGCCGGCAATGCCGGCGGCGTGGTCGTCTCACTGGCCGTCCAAGGCCTGCTGCACCATCCGGCGGGCGCGTTCGCCCTGCTCGCCGTCGTCCTGCTCGCCGGCCTCCCCGTGCTGCGCACCCGCTGGCTGGACGCCCCGCCTGCCGGCGCCGCGCCGACCGTGCCCAGCCAGCCCGCCAACGAAGCCGTCCAGTCCGGCTGACCGGTCACCACGCGGCCCACCGGCTCTGGGACTCGCGCTCTGGGACTCGCGGTCTCGGCAATGTTCGCGGACAGGTCAGCCCACCGGCTCAGCCGGCTGAGGAGGCCTTCTGGGTGCTGATCGCCTTGCGGAGCGCGTCGGCGGCGGGACCGAGCGCCGCGGCGAGCTCGCGGGCGCGGCCCCGGTACGCTCGCCGCTCCTTCCTGGGAAACAGGACGCCCATCTCGGCGAGGACGCCCAGTGCGGCGAGCTGACGGTCGCGCGCACCGACGCGGTCGACCGGCGTCGAGCCGACGAGCGCGCGACGCACGTCGCCGATCAACGTCCGGGCCGTCACGGTGTCCCGGACGGTGACGGTGGTGCGCGGGAAGATCCCGGCCACCCGGTCACGTTCGACTCGGATCCAGCGCCCGGACTCCAGGTAGTCCCGGGCGCACCGGGTCGTGCCCGAAGTGTCCCGGCCGATCCAGTGCGCCCAGGAGCGCCGTCGACCGGAGCCCTCGATCTGCTCGAGGACCCGCAGCAGGATCGGGTCGTCCGGCAGCACGGCCGTCCCGCCCGGTCCGGCCGCGGGCAGCCCGGTCGGCTTGCCCGACCGCCGGACGTGGTCGAGAGCCGGCGCGACCTTCCCGCTCTCGTCGACAATCCGGCCGCGCCGAAGCAGCTCCACCAGCGCGGCGGCGCGCAGCGCCGGGCCGAGATAGCCGGACCCGGGCCTCCCGGCCATCCGCTCGGTCTCAGGGTTGTAGGTCAGCAGGTAAAGCTGGGCCGGCAACGAGTCGGGCAGTTCCACGGTCTCTCCTCCTGCGTCGCGGGAGTGGGCGGTCAGTGAGTCGGCGTTCCGGCGGTCAGCCGTCCGGCGGGCTTCCGGCGTCCCGCGGCGCGCCACCCGCCTCGCCCTGGTCAGCCGGCGGCCCGGCGTCGTCGGGCTCGTCTGTTTCGGCCCCGTCCGTGTCGGCCCGGTCCGCGTCAGGCTCGTCCTTGTCGGGCTCGTCCGCGTCGGGCTCGTCCGCGTCGGGCTCGTCCTTGGGGGGACGGCCGCGGCGCGGTATGCGCCCGACCGTGGGCGGGAGGCGGCCGGCGGAGGTCAGCGCGCCGCGCAGCAGGAACTCGATCTGGGCGTTCGTGCTGCGCAGCTCGTCGCCGGCCCACCTGGCCAGGGCGTCGTGCACGGCCGGGTCCAGCCGGAGCAGGATCTTCTTTCGCTCCGTCACGGCTCAGTGAACCTTTTCCATTGCCGTTTACAAGCAGGCCCGATCTTGACAAGTCGACGCATAAATGGAAGGGGTTCAGTGGTAGAGGGAGCCGGTGTTCACCACCGGCTGCGTCGACTGCTCGCTGCAGAGCACCACCAGCAGGTTGCTGACCATCGTCGCCTTCCGTTCCTCGTCCAGCTCGACGACCTCCTGGCTCTCCAGCCGGGCGAGGGCCGCCTCGACCATGCCGACGGCGCCCTCCACGATCCTGGACCGGGCGGCGACGACCGCGTTCGCCTGCTGGCGGCGCAGCATGGCCTGGGCGATCTCTGGCGCGTAGGCGAGCCTGGTGATCCGCGACTCGATGACCCTGACCCCCGCGGACGCGACCCGCGCGCCGATCTCGGCGGACAGCCGGCCGGTGATCTCGTCGGCGTTCTCCCGCAGCGACATCTGGCCCGGCTCATGCGCGTCATACGGGTAGCGGGTGGCGATGTGGCGAACGGCGCTCTCGGTCTGGATCGCGACGAACGCGGTGAAGTCGTCGACCTCGAAGACGGCCTGCGCGGTGTCGGCGACCTGCCAGACGACGACCGCGGAGATCTCGACCGGGTTGCCGTCGGCGTCGTTGACCTTCGCGACGCCGGTCTCGTGGTTGCGAATCCGGGTCGAGATGCGGCGGCGGCGGGTCAGCGGGTTCACCCAGCGCAGGCCGGTCTGGCGGATCGTCCCCACGTAGCGGCCGAAGAACGTCACCACCCGCGCCTGGCCGGGCGCGACCGCCGTCAGGCCGCCGAAACAGATGAGGCTGGCGACGAACAGCAGGATGCCGCCCACCAGGGCCGCTGCGCCGCCCCCGGCCACGCCGTTGGCGAACAGCACGCCGGCGAGCACGATCAGCGCGACGGAGCCGAGCAGAACACCGAGCGTCGCGAAGAAGCCGACACCCCCCGGAATCCCGGTGATCACCTGCTCGCCGACCCGCGGCCGTGGCATGTCGACTTCCTCCCACGGGTCCGGCTCCTGACGGGCGCCGATCGGTTCCCGCGGCGCGTCACCGCTACTCATGGCGGCCATCTCCTTCGATCCGGGTGGCGAGGAGCCCACCCTCCCGGCGGGCGCTGTCTCTCCACTATCAAAGTGATATCACTTTTCTGCCAGCGGCGCCAGAGCGGACCGCGACGCCTGGTGTGACGCGGCAGTAAACACCGCTCGACGATCTTCCGGACGGCCGACTTCGTCCGTACCGTCGTCGCAGGCAGGACGGGAGGAGTTACGGCAATGCGGGACCTGCGTGCGCTGCCCAAGGGGCATCTGCACCTGCACTTCGAGCTCGGCATGCGGCCGTCGACGCTGGCGGACCTCGCCGCGCGCAACGGGGTGCCGACTCCCCCGACGACCGGCTTCAGCGAGTTCGGCGGCTTCGGCGAGGTGATCGGCGGGATCCTGCCGATGTTCCGCGAGGTCGCCGACTTCGAGCGGCTCGTCGACGAGGTCGTCGAGGACGCGGCGAGGGAGGGCGTCGCCTACCTCGAGCCGAGCTTCTACCCCTACCCGTACCTGGAGATCTTCGGTACGGCCGAGGCCGCCTGGGACACCGTCCTCGCGCGCTCCGCCGAGGCCGCCGAGCGCCACGGCGTGACCGTTCGGTGGATGGCCGCCGTCGACCGGGTCTTCGACACCCCGGAGCAGGGCGTCGAGGTCGCGAAACTCGCCGTCCGCTACCGCGACGCCGGCATCGTCGCGCTCGGCCTGCACAACGACGAGAACGGCTACCCACCGGAGCCGTTCGCCGACGCGTTCCGCTACGCCAAGGACGCCGGCCTGCTCTCGACGCCGCACGCCGGCGAGCTCGACGGCCCGGCCTCCGTCCGCGGCGCCGTCGACGTGCTGCTCGCCGACCGGCTCCAGCACGGCATCCGCGCCATCGAGGAGCCAGCGCTCGTCGAGCTGCTCGCCGAGCGCGGCACCACCCTCGACGTCTGCCCGACGTCCAACCTGCAGCTGTCCGTCGTCCCGTCGCTCGCCGAGCACCCGCTGCCCGACCTGCTCGCCGCCGGGGTTCGCTGCTCGATCAACGCCGACGACCCGCTGCTGTTCGGCCCGAGCATCCTGCGGGAGTACGAGCTGTGCCGGGAGGTCTTCGGCCTGTCCGACGAGCTGCTCGCCACCTGTGCCCGCAGCTCGATCACCGGCGGCGCCGCGCCGGCCGAGGTCCAGGCCGCCGCGCTCGCCGGCATCGACGCCTGGCTCGCCACCCCGCCCGCCTAAATCCCGCGCGCTGAGCCTGACAAGTCCGCCCGAGCGAGGTTCGGGACGCGGGTCGGTCGTCCGGCCAGCCGCCTGCGTCGTCCGGACCGCGCGACGGTCGCGATGATGGACGGGTGTCGCAGAGCTTGAAGGTCGTCATCGCGCCGGACTCGTTCAAGGGGTCGCTGTCGGCGGACCGGGTCGCGGCGGCGCTCGCGGACGGCTGGCATTCGGCACGACCCGGCGACGAGGTCGTGCGGCTCCCGGTCGCGGACGGTGGTGAGGGCACCCTCGATGTCTTCGCCGCGGCCGTACCCGGCGCCCGCCGACACTCCGTGGCCGTGACAGGCCCGGACGGACGGCCGGTCGACGCCGAGTGGCTGGCGCTCCCCGACGGCGCCGCCGTGGTCGAACTGGCCAGCGGAAGCGGTCTGCCGCTGCTGGGCGCCCGACGCGACCCGCTCGGTGCTCACACCGTCGGCCTCGGCCAGCTGCTCGCCGCGGCACTCGACGACCAGGCGACGCGCCAGATCATCGTCACCCTAGGCGGTTCCGCCTCCACCGACGGCGGTACCGGCGCCCTGGCCGCGCTGGGTGCCCGGTTCCTCGACGCGGCCGGCGCCTCGTTGCCTCCCGGCGGCGGCCCGCTGCGCGGCCTCGCGTCCGTCGACCTGATCGGCTTGCGCCCACCGCCGCCCGGTGGGGTGCTCTGCCTGACCGACGTCGACGCCCCGCTGTGCGGCCCGCGGGGCGCGGCGGCCGTCTTCGGCCCGCAGAAGGGCGCCGGCCCCGCCGACGTCCGCGCCCTCGACGACGGCCTGCGCCGCCTCGCCGGGCTCCTCGCCGGCGACCCCGACGCCCCCGGCTCCGGTGCGGCCGGCGGAACCGGCTACGGCCTGGCCGTCGCCTGGGGCGCCCGCCTCGTCCCGGGCGCCGCGACCGTCGCCGAGCACGCCGGCCTGCCCGCGGCGCTCGCCGACGCGGACCTCGTCATCACCGGTGAAGGCCGCTACGACGCCACCTCACTGACCGGCAAGGTTGTCGGCGGCGTCCTGAACCTCGCCGCCGCCCGCGCCGCCGGCCCCGTACCCGTCCTGCTGGTAGCCGGCCAGCTCGGCTGCCCCCCGCCGGACACCGTCCGGGGCGCCGTCGCGCTGGCGATCCTGGCCGGCGGCGTGCGCGCCGCGATCGCCGAGCCGGAACGCTGGCTCACCGTCGCGGGAGCCGATCTCGCCTCCGCGGCCACCTCCACGGTCCTCGCCCGCGACCCCATGGCCCGGTGACCCAGCACCAGCTGATTCCCAAGCCGCCCGGCTTGCCCCAGTTTGGGTGCGTCGTCAGGCGCAGGGGCTGCTAACCCGATCGCCGCGTTCCGCGGAACGCGAACCCGAAGCCCGAGACCACCCCGCCACCCGCCACCCGCCAACCGCCAACCGCCAACCGCCAACCGCCAACCGCCAAGGCGATCACCGCGTTCCGCTGAACGCTCACGTCACCCCGCCCACTAACCGCGAAGGAACTGTCCGTCCAGACCCGACCAGGGCGACCGTCCCCGCGTTCCGCGGAACGCGCCCGCCGCCCAGACCCGATCCGCAAGCGGACAGCGTCGCGTCCGCCGTCGAGCTGGCCAGGATGTGTGCCGCGTTCCGCGCCAGGGCATCTGCCGCGTTCCGCGGAACGCCAACGAGAAACCTTGGCCCCGGCCAGCCATCGGGTTGTCGGACTACGACGTAAGAATCGGGGGCATGACGGTGGCCATGGGCGGCTCGGATGAGCCACGCCAGCCTTCCAGTACTGACGCGATCTTCGAGGACAGGCTGGCGCACCTGCGCCGGCTGTGTTTGGCGCTGCCGGAAGTCAACGAGCGGCCGAGCCACAGCTCGCCCACCTGGTGGGTCCGGGACAAGAAGACGTTCGTCAGCTTCGTCGGTGAGCACCACGGGAAGCGCCTGGCGTTCTGGTGCGCGGCCCCGCCCGGTGCCGCCGCCGAGCTGATCGGCGAGGACCCGGAGCGCTTCTTCCGCCCGCCCTACGTGGGCCATCACGGCTGGCTGGGCGTCTACGTCGACCTCGAGCCCGACTGGGATGAGCTGGCTGAGATCATCCTCGACGCCTACCGCCGCGTCGCCCCCAAACGCCTCCTCGCTCAGCTCCCCGACGGGCCGTAACCGCCGGGACCGGGCTGGGTGGTGGCGCAGCGGGGGCAGATGACGGCCGGGGCCGCGGCCGGGACGTGGAAGCGGTGGGCGCAGGCGCCAGGCCAGCGGACCGCCCGGAGCCGGGCGGGGACGGCGCGGGCCAGCTGACGGTCAAGCCGCAGCCGGGTCAGCGGCGTCCGGGCCAGCGCGCCGCGGCCCGACGGGAGGCGTTCGCGGAGGCGGGCGAGCGACAGGCGCTCCAGCGGGAGCCGGTCGAACGGGATCCGGTCCAGTGGCCTCGGCGGGACGCGGCGGGCCGCGCAGGTGACCTCGATGTCGCGGGGCGGCTCGTCGTCGATGACGCGGGGGTGCAGCGACCCGCAGACGGCGCAGACGACCTCAGGCGGCGACGCGACGAAACTCGGGTCCTTGGCGGTGGCGGAGAAGATCTGTACCTCGGTGTGGTGCGGAGTCGGCCCCGCGCAGACGTCGCACCGGATGTAGCGGACGTCGATCGGGCCGTCCCCGGACCCGTCCTGGACGAGGGCGACCAGCGCCGACAGCAGGCCGTGACTGGCCAGCTCGGAACCGGTCGGCTCCTGGTCGCCGGGTCCGGAGTCGTCATGTCTGGACGGGCCCATACCCCCATGGTCGCCGACGACCCGGCCCCCGGTCCCGTCACCGTACGGAACCGGCGGCCAGTTGGTCGCCGGGCATGACCGCGTCGCTGCCTGGTAGGCCAGCCGGTGGCCGGCGAGCGGACCCGCACCGACACGCAGGAGGGGGCGTGCGGACGGGGTCCCTGCCGGATCGGCGAACGGGGTTCCTGCCGGATCGACGAACGGGGTTCCTGCCGGATCGACGAAGTCGATCTGGGAGGTCGTGATCTGGGAGGTCGTCTCGCCGGAGCGCCAGGGTCCCTGCGGAATCGGCGGACGGGGTCCCTGCAGGATCGACGGACGGGGTTCCTGCGGGATCGACGGACGGGGTCCCTGCGGGATCGACGAAGTCGATCTCGGAGGTCGTGATCTCGGAGGTCGTGATCTCGAAGGTCTTGATTTCGGAGGTCGTGACGGCGGGGCCGGCGCGCGCAGCCGCCGGAGTGGCAGCAGCGGTACTGAGCCCCTGCTTCGCCAGCGAGCGCCCGGACAGGTCAGGCGGCGATCAGCGGGCCGACCAGCAGCTGGCGGACGCCGGTGGACAGGCAGGCCGTCACACCGTCGGGCACCGGGACCGCGACGGAGCCGGAGCCGCCGGGTGGCGTCACCCGCAGCGCCGCCGCGGCGCGGGTGTCACCTCGGGTCAGGCAGCCGTCCTGAATGCCTGCCTGGGTGATCCGCAGGAGCGCGGCGGCGCTGTCCCCTGGCGCGAGCAGCACCTCGGGCGGCGGGTCGTCGTCCTCCTCGCGGGCGGCGGGCGCGCCGATCGCCGCGCCGTCCAGGTCGACGAACCGGACCGCCGGGTAGCCGTCCAGCCGGCAGGACGCGGTACCCCTGTTCGTCAGCACCAGGTCCGTGTAGACGTGTCCGGCCGCGCCCTCGGTCCGGGACAGCGCGCCGGCCAGGCCACGTGGCAGGCAGACCGGTGCCGTCACGGTGCCGTCCGCGGCGGTGTCACCGGTGGCGGCGGCATCAGGGGCGGCGGCATCAGGGGCGGCGGCGCGTTGCGCGGTCGGGTCCGGCTCCTCGGCGCGAATCGGCTGTGTCCCGTCACTGGCCGACGTCGGCGCCGCGGTCGTCATGCTCCCGGCCGCCGAGGCCGGGGCGACGTGCGCGGGCCGGGGAGCTGCCTGGCCCGCGCCGGGCCGGTCCGCCGCGACGGTGATCGGTCCGCCGCCGGTCGTGGTCGCGGCGCATCCGGCGGCGGCGACGAGTCCCGCGGCGGCGAGCACCAGGACAGCGCCGGGCCGCCGGCGGGGGGACGAGGCCCAGATCGGATCCGTCCGCATCGTGGGCTCCTTGGGGTAACGGGCCACAGGCCTTGCGTCACGAATCCGACGACGAGCAAGTCTGACGTAGAGCAAGGTCATGATTACGGAAGTGACCGTACCGGCACCAGCATTCCCGCGTAAAGCGCGACGCACCGCAATGCTGAGGTCGCACTATGTGCCCGGTCGTGGCGAACGACCAGGACAGCACCCGGGTGGGGCCCGAGCGTCGAGTGCGTCCGGGGCCCTCGTGGTCAGGTTGGGCGACGCGGCGCGAGGCGCGACGACCACGGGCGCGGCCGCTGGTCAATCAGGAGGGCCGCGGTGATGTTGTCCCCGGCGCCGGCCGCGCCCGCCCGGCTGACGAGGGCCCGAGCGGCGGCTCCCGCGGCGCCGGCGCCGCCGTCGTCAGGTCCGCCGCCACCCGCGGGGGCGCCCGTCGCCGCCCGCACGGCGCTGGCGACGACGGTGGCGAGGGCTCCGCCGAGGAAGTCAGGCACTCCGTCGGAGAGGACGACGAGCGCGTCACCGCGACGCCGGCGCCAGCTCGTGACCCGATGGTCGGCCAGCGGGTCGGACGGCGAGAACGGGCCGAGAAAGTCGGAGGGTTCCCCGAGCGCGCGAAGCCGGCCACGCCGCGCGACCGCCGCCACGGTGTCGCCGAATCCGACCGCGGCGAAGCTGTCGGGGGTGACGACGACGAGGCTGAGCGCGGTCCGCGCCGGCAGGCCATCGTCGGCTACGGCATGGTGGTCGGCCACAGCATGGTGGTCGGCCACAGCATGGTGGTGGCCCCCGGCATGGTGGTCGGCCACAGCATGGTGGTGGCCCCCGGCATGGTGGTCGGCCACGGCCCTGTGGGCCGCCGTAGCGAAGATCGCGGCCAGCTCGGCGCCACGCTCCGCCTCGGCGGGCGCGGGTTCGTCGCGGGCGAGCAGCGCGAGCGCGCTCGCGGCGAGGGCGCGCAGGGCGGCGACCGCGGCCGCCGAGCCATGGTGGCCGTCGGCGACCGCGAGCAACGCGCCGACGGGTCCGACGGCGAGCAGCACGCCGTCTTCGTTCGGCTCACGGGGCCGGACCGCCTTCGGCAGCCAGCCGGCGGACAGCGCCGAGCCCATCGCGACCGGGCCGCCGGGGCCGCCGGCACCGAGCCCACGAACCACGACCCCCCCAAGCCCGGGATGGTCGGGCCCAAGCAACAGCGCCACCTGGACCGCCGCACCCGAACCCGCGACCGCGTCGTCCGAACCCGCGACCGCGTCGTCCGGCTGGGCGGCGGCAGTCTCCGGCACGTCAGTGCCGGGGTGTGAGCCGGCCGTGGGCGGGCGGGACCGCCGGGATCCCTGGTGCGCGGCCACGGGTGACGCGGCCCGGTCAGCCGGTGGCCAGGGACGTGCCGGCCGGCTGCGGAGCCGTGCCCGCGCTCGGCGCGACGCTCGTGGTCGCGCCTCGGCCGTCGTCAGCCATGGCGACCTCCGGCGCCTCCTCCGGCGCCTCCTCCGGCGTCTCGCAGGGTGATCCGCTCGACGAGCTCGTCGAGCATGGCGTCCCAGCCGGGCGCGGTGTAGCCGGTCGCCTCGGCGAACCGGTCGGCCAGCAGGCTGCGGTCGCAGGCGGGACCGTCGGCGGGCACGACCTCGGCGATCTGGCGGTCCTCCCCGGCGCGGCGCAGGCGGTCGGCCAGCCGAGTCAGCAGGTCGTGCTTCGAGATCGCCTCGGGCATAGCGACGTGCCACAGCCCGGTCAGGTCCTCGTGCTTGGTCAGCAGCCGGTCGACGACCCGGGCCAGCTCCATCGTGGTCAGCCCGGTGTAGATCGCCCGCCGGTGGCCGGAGACCTGGCCGCTCTGGGCGAGGAACCACTCCACCAGGCCGGTACGGCGCCCGACCGGCGCAAGTCCCAGGATCGACGTCCGCAGCGTCACCGCCGGGGCCTCGTGGATCTCCCCCAGCAGCTTCGACATGCCGTGCACGTCGACCGGGTCCGGCGCGTCGTCCTCCGTGTACCGGCCGCGCCGCCCGGAGAACACGCAGTCGGTACTCACATGCAGCATGCGGATGCCGGCCACCCGGCACAGCCGGGCCAGCCGGTGCGGGAACACCGTGTTGATCTCGACGGCTGGCAGCGGTGTCCGCCCTTCCCGCCGCTCCTTGCCCAGACCGACGGCGTTGAGCACGGCGTCCGGGTGGAAGTCCGCGAGCAGCGCGGCCAGGTCGTCCTGGCACCGGACGTCGAGGCCCGGGAAGATCCGATCGGGCGGTAGCGCGCCGTCCCACGGATCCGCGCCTGGCCTGGCGCCCCTGGGCCTGGAGATCCTGGGCCGTGCCGACGTGCCGCGCAGGGTGACGCCGACGTCGTGCCGACCGGCGAGGCTGGCCGCCAACTCGTGCCCGAGCATCCCGGCGCCACCGAGAACGAGCAGCTTCACGAGGCGCTCTCCCCACTCGGCGCCGCGACCGGAGCCGGAGCGAGCCGGGGTGTTGGCACCCGTTCGGCCGCCGGCGACAGGCCGGCGGCGGCCGACAGCGGCCACTGGACCCGGTCGAGCAGCGCGGCCCGGTCGAAGCGCGCCGGGCGCGGGTGGCGTGGGTAGCCGCTGCCGGCCGAGCCGCCGTCGACGAGGAGCCTCACCTCGCCTCCCGGAGGATCACCGGTTGGCCTCGGCGTGGCTGTCCTTCCCCAGGCGCTGTTCCGGCACCCGGGCCGCGGGCGCCCCCTGGACCTCCAGCGCGCCCTGAACCCCCGGCGCCGCGGCTCGCGCCAGCCGACGCCCGTACCCGTACGCATACCCGTACCCGCCGCGCTTGGAGCCGGTGGACTTGTTAAAGACGTAGCCGAGCACTGGCGTGCCGACGAACTCCAGCCGGTGGCGGACCTCGTTCAGCAGCCGCAGCGACGTGCCCCGGCTGATGACCAGCACCACCGCGTCGGCCTGCGCGGCGATGGCGGCGGCATCGCTGACCGCGAGCAGCGGCGGCGAGTCGACGATGACGACGTCGGCATGGTCGCGCAGCCGGCCGACGGCGCGGCGGAACCGACCGGTTCGGAAAAAGCTGGCCGGGTCGTCCAGGTCGCTGCCGGCCGGAACGACGCCGAGCGCCTCGGTGCCGTCCAGGTCCAGGGAGCGCAGGGTGCGCGCGACGGGCACGTCGCCGCCGAGGTCGGAAAGGCCGGGCTCGCCCGGGACGTCGGCCAGTCGGGTGAGCCCCCGCATCCGCTCGTCGCCGTCGACGACCGTGACCCGCCGGTCGTCGCGGGCCATCGCGATCGCCAGGTTGAGTGTGGTGACCGTCTTCCCGTCGCCCTGGCTGGGGCTGGTGAGCGCGATGACCCGGCCGCCCGACCCGGACTCGCCCCAGGTGCGGCCGGTCGCGGCGAGCGCGAACCCGATGGACTCGACCAGGAAGTTGTAGGACTCGCCGGCCGGGGACGACGGCTCGTGCGCCGCCGGCAGCGCTCGGCCGTCGGCGAACGCGATGAACTCGGGGACGTCACCCAGCAGCGGCACGCCGAGCACGGCGGCCGGGTCCTGCTTCTCGTCGGCCCTGCGGCGGTACTCGGTCCGCCACCAGACGATGCCCGCGGTGAGCAGCAGGCCGATGAACGCCCCGACGATCGCGCCGGTCACCGGTCGCGGCCGCGACGGCGCGGACGGCGGCTTCGCCTCCTCGAACATCTGCACGCCGTCGCCGTAGGTCGCGGTGTCGACGGTGATCTCGTCGGCGCGGCCCTGCATGGTCAGCAGCTGAGTGGCGGCCGCCTGCCGGGCCGCGGAGACGCCCGAGTCGACGGTGCCGTTAGCCAGCTGCTGGTCCAGCTCGCTGATGTTGGCGCGCAGCTTGGCGATCGCCTGATCGAGCTCGTCGGTCGTCGACCGGGCGTTCTGTGCGGCCGACGCGCGGACGGCCTGGCGGTAGGCCCGGCAGACGGCGTTGGCCACCTCGGCGGCGCCGGCGGCCGTGTGGTCGACCGCGGTGACCGTGACCTGGTCGAGCTGGTCGGACGAGGTCGCGGTCACCTGGGCTCGCAGCTCGTCGATGGTGAGCCTGTTGTGCAGGAGCTTGCCGGCGGCGGTGAGCACCTCCGTCGAGGTCAGGAAGCTCGCCTGACCGCGCACGTACCGCGAAGGGTCCCCGACTACCCGGTTGTTATCAGCGAAAATGCTGGTGCGTCCGGGATCGTTGAGCAGCATCCTCGCCGAGCTGGAGTACTGCGTCGACTGGAGGGACGTGAGCAGGAAACCGGCCGCGCCGAAGGCGATGGTCACGGCGAGTAGCAGGTGCCATCGGCGGCTGAGCACCCCGACAAGGCTCCGACCACCGCCGCCAGCGCTGTCCGTCTCCACAGGCCGCGCCCCTTCCCGTCGTGGCGGCCCGCGGACCCCGCGAACCACCTGACCAGCAATGATCACAAATTGAGGTCGTATAACTACTCGCAGTGACAGTACGGGTACACGGCCGGAGGTGGCGGAGGCGCGCCGATGACCAGTCGTCCGCGACCGGAGCCAACCGAGGGAGGAGGCACGACACCGACCCCCGCGGAGATGGACCGCGGAACGCGGGCCGTCACCCTGGCCGGGTTCGGTCGGGACGGGTCCCTTCGCGGTTCTCGGGCGAGGGGGTGTGCGCGTTCCACGGAACGCAGTGATCGCAAGCGGGTCACGCGCGGAGGCCGGGGGCGCGCGCTCCGCGGAACGCGGGGATCAGGCTGGCCAGGGCTGTGTCGCAGGGCCATGGGGTCTCGGGCGGGAGCCGTGGGGATGGCCGCGGAGGTAGGTGAGCGCCGCGAGCGTGCCGTCAAGGCCGACGGCTCGCTCGCGGCACCCCGGGCCGGCCGCGCCGTTCGCGCGTCCCTGCTCAGCGCCGTCGCATCGTCGGCTGATCCGCCTGGCGCGCCGTCTCCGGATACGGGGTGGTCTCCCGCCAGCCGCCGCCAAGGGCCTCGGCGGCCTCCCCGGCACGCCGCAGCCGGGCCGACGTCATCAGCAGGTCCACGCCGTAGACCAGCAGGAACAGCCCGAACAGCAGGGTCACGGCGGCGACTCCGACGTCCGGGTGTGTGAAGACGACGATGCCGAACAGGATGCTGGCCAGCCCCACGAGGGCCATGCCGATTCGGAAGCCACGGCCGCGCGACGTCGAGAACGCGGCGCCGACCTCGACGACACCCGTGGCCACCGCCCAGATGCCCAGCCAGATCGTCAGCACGAAGACAGTGATCGCCGGCCAGGCGAGCGCGACGACACCGGCGGCGATGTCCAACAGGGCCAGCGCGACGTGGCCCGCCGCTGGGCTGGTCCGGTCGCTCGCGGCCGCGTGTTGGAAATGGCCGACCGCGTCACAGAACACGTAGATCGCGAACAGCGCGACCAGCGTGCGTACCGTGATCCCCGGCCAGGCGATGGCGGCGATCCCCAGCGCCACGGCAACCAGACCACGCCACAGGAAGCCCGTGGATTCCGTCCTGAGCATCTCCCATCACCTCCACGTAGGGACTCAGACCCAGTAACCGTGCCCACCCATGATGGCTCTCACGCCTAGTAACCAAACAGACGGGAATCGTGACTACTCAAGCCTCCGCAGGCCCCACCCAAGCCCCGACGCGGACCGGATCACCGATCGACGGCCCCACCCGCGACGGCGGCCAGCCGCAGCATCGACTCACCGGATCGGTTGATACGTGGTGGTCATGGAATCTCCGGCATCGCGACCACCACGTATGAACTCCCACCACGTCTGGCCGAGGATGAGCGCCCCGCGGCGCGCAACCGCGATCCGCGCGTTCCGCGGCGCGCGGGCGCGGCGTGGGGTCGCGAGGTCGGTCAGCCGACCGTCGGCGCCGAGGCGGGCGAGGGCCGGTCCGTCACCAGTCGGCGAAGCGCGACCCGGCGCATGGTCCAGGTGATCCGGCCGGTGTGCTTGGGAGCCCGCGCGAGCACGTCCAGGTCGGCGGCCAGCCGATCGAGCTCGGGCTGCCGGTCGCGGAACAACGGGTCGACGCGCCAGACGGCCAGGTTCAGCGCGAACATGGCGGCGGCGACCGAGACCGGTGGGCTGACCTGCTCGGTGGCGTTGTGGTCGACCAGGAAAGGTGGGGTCGACTCCCGCGTCACCAGGTCGCCCAGCGCGGGTTCCAGGAGGCCGCCGGCGTGCAGCGACGCGCCCCTCGCGGCGAGCAGCCGGGCCGCGTGATCGAGATAGCTGGCGAGCGCCGGCTGATCGGTCTCGATGGACTCGGACTCGTCGAGCAGCAGGACACCCCCAGGGGCGACCTGGCCGAGCCAGCCGGCGATCACGGCCGGAACGTCGGCCAGGTGCGCGAGCAGCAGCCGCGCGTAGCCGACGTCCGCCCCGCTGGCCCGCGCGGGGAAGGGCACCCGGCGCACGTCATGGCGAACGAACTCCAGCCCATCGGGATCCCCGGCCGGTCCGGCGGCGGCGCGAGCGGTGGCGAGGAACGCCTCGGAGGTGTCCAGGCCGACGGTGCGCGCGGCGCCGGTCGCGGCACCGAGCAGGCGGGTGGTGTGGCCCGGGCCGCAGCCGAGGTCGACCGCGAGCCGGACGTCCGACGGGCCACGGGCCGCCACCTGGTCGTGGACGAAGGCCCGCGAACCGGGATCGAAGACGTCCGCGACGAGCGCGAGCCGGCGGGCCGCCGCCTCGGTGTCCCGGAACGCGTACGGGGTGAGGACCTCGA
>Ga0068863_100000595_pt1 | contig 36684 bp, 28 predicted proteins | sample KBSSwiS62_FD_66596 | JGI IMG/M metagenome (GOLD analysis project Ga0068863, IMG submission 66596) | Switchgrass rhizosphere microbial communities from Kellogg Biological Station, Michigan, USA - KBS Switchgrass S6-2 | ecosystem: Host-associated > Plants > Roots > Rhizosphere > Soil ... | reverse complement strand
CCGTAGTGGGCGGCGACGCCCGCGTCGAGGCCGTCCGCGGCGACGGCGCCAGGCACGTCGAGCAGCGGCGACCGATAGCCGCCGCCCGCGGCCGACTCCAGTGTCCGCTGCCGGGTCGGCAGCCGGCGTGGATTCCGTCGAGCCGGGTGCGGTCCGGCTGGCTTCGGTCCGGCTGAAGGGTGCGGCGTCGCTCATGGCACTAGTCAACCCCTGGCCCGGGCGGAACAGTCCGCGCACCGGCCGGCCAGCGCGACGTGGTCGACGTTGACGGTGAACCCGAGCTCGCGGCGCAGGTCGTCGACGAGCCCGGACAGCCGGTCGGGAGACAGCTCACTGATCGCCCCGCAGCCACCGCAGACCAGGTGGATGTGCCGGTCGCCACCGGTGACGTGGTAGGTCGGGGCGCCGTGGGTGAGGTGGGCGTGCGAGACGAGCCCGAGCTCCTCGAGCAGGTCGAGCGTCCGGTAGACCGTCGAGATGTTCACGGCGGTGGCCGTCCGACGGACCTCGGTGACGATCGCGTCGGGGGTCGCGTGCCCCAGTTTCGCGACCGCCTCCAGGACGAGCTGGCGTTGCGGCGTCAGCCGGTACCCCCGGGCGCGTAGCTGGGTCTGCCAGCCGGCCCGCTCCCCGTCGCCGGCCGCGTCGACCTCGACCAGCCCGGCACGGCTGACCGGCGCAACGGATTCGACCGTCACGGCGGGAGCGGTTGGCGCGCCGTGCGGCCCGTGACTGTGTGACCCCTGGTTGTGCGGGCCATAGATGTCGGCCGGCATACCGTCAAGTCTAGGCAGCCGTGACTCGGGACGGCGCGCGAGCCGGCGACGACCAAGGAGGCTGACGGGTGGCCGCGAACTCCCCGGAACTGCTACGCCCATCGGGTGCTGGCCGTGACCCTCACCCGCGCGGCCGAGCGCCCGTCGTGGTGGTCTGGGACGGCGAGCGCGCCGTGCCCCACGAGCCGACGACCCCGCTGGTGCGGGCCGACGACGGAGCCGTGCTGCGGGGCGACGGGCTCTTCGAGACGCTGCGCACCCACGACGGGCGCATCTTCCTGCTCGATGAGCATCTCGCCCGGCTGGCCCGGTCGGCCGACGCGCTCCAGCTCGCCGTTCCACCGCCGGCCGCCTGGCGGACGCTCGCCCGGAGGGCGACCGACCTGTTCTACTCCGTGCCTCCCGTGCCCCCTGGGTCCACCGCGCCCGCCGGGCCGGAAAAGGTCCCGGCCGAGGGGCTGGACGGCCGGCTGCGGCTGGCGGCGACCCGCGGGCCGACGGGCGGCGACCCGGTGGTCTACGCGTTGCTGGAGCCCGTCGGGCCGTCGGTGGTGGCCGCGCGCGCCCGCGGCGTCGACGCCGTGACGTTGTCGCTCGGCGTCACGGCCGCCGGCCGCCGGGACGCGCCCTGGCTGCTGCCCGGCACGAAGCACCTGTCGTACGCCGTCCCGATGGCCGCACAGCGGTTCGCCGAGGCCGCGGGCGCCGGCGAGGTGCTGTGGGTCTCGGCCGACGGCGAGGTGCTGGAGGGTGCCACGTCCTCGCTGGTCGCGGTCCTCGGCGGCCGGGCGTACACGCCACCGCCCGCTGAGCTCGGTCTGCTCGCCGGAACGACGGTCGCCGCGCTGGCCCGGCTGGCCCAGCGGGCCGGACTGCCCGGCGGCATCGCCGAGCGCCGGATCACGCTCACCGAGCTGGCGGCCGCCGATGAGGCCATGCTCGTCTCCAGCATCCGGGGCGTGGCGCCGCTGGTCCGGCTGGACGGGCGCCCGGTCGGCACCGGGGAGCCGGGCCCCGTCGTGATCACTTTGCGTGACGCGCTGGAGGACGCCGTCAGACGTGGCGCCCTCGACTGACGATCCCGCTGCCAGCCAGCCGCTCGCGCCATCGAGCGGAAAAGGCGTTGCCGACGGTCCAGGGTGGCGCGTAGCGTTGTCGGTACACGGGAAGGGAGGTGGTCCAGACTTGTGTAGTAATTGGACTCGTGAGGTGACTGTCCGCTAGCGCCGGTCTCCTCGTACTCACCTCCTGGGTGCCCTTCGAGGGGCGCCGGCCGGCGAGTACCAGGCAGTCACCGGGCCCCCGGGTGCCGTCGTCAGTCCCGACGGCCCGCGCCGAGCGAAAGCACGGCGCGGAAACCCGGGGGTTTTCGCGTTCCGGCACAAAATTTCAGCGTGCAGTATCCGTCACGGTCCGGGGTCTGGCACAGGGCGGGGCCGAGCGGGCAGGATCTGTTTCTATGCCGACCCTCGTCCTGCTGCGCCATGGCGAAAGCACCTGGAACCAGAAGAACCTGTTCACCGGCTGGGTGGACGTCGACCTGTCCGAGAAGGGCGTCAAGGAGGCCACCCGCGGCGGTGAGCTGCTGCGCGAGGCCGGCGTGCTGCCGGACGTCGTGCACACCTCGGTGCTGACCCGCGCGATGCGCACGGCGTGGCTGGCGCTCGACGCCGCCGGGCGGTTGTGGATCCCCGTGCGACGCAGCTGGCGCCTGAACGAACGGCACTACGGCGGTCTCCAGGGCCGGGACAAGGCCGAGACACTGGCGAAGTTCGGCGAGGAGCAGTTCGCCCTCTGGCGCCGCTCGTACGACACCCCGCCGCCGGACATCGAGCCCGGCCAGGACAGCGGCGTCGACGACAGGTACGCCCAGCTGGCTCCGGACCTGATCCCGAAGACCGAGTGCCTCAAGGATGTCGTCGTCCGGATGCTGCCCTACTGGTACGACGCGATCGTGCCGGACCTGCGGGCCGGGCGGACGGTGCTGGTCGCCGCCCACGGCAACTCGCTGCGCGCGCTGGTGAAGCACCTCGACGGGATCAGCGACGCCGACATCGCCAAGCTGAACATCCCCACCGGGATCCCGCTGCGCTACGAGCTGGACGACGACCTCGCGGTCATCTCGTCGGGCTACCTCGACCCGGACGCGGCCGAGCTGGCCGCCGCGGCCGTCGCCGCCCAGGGCAAGAAGTAACCCAGGGCAAGAAGTAACGAGGCCTTCGGGCCTGGGCGCACAGCCCAGGCCCGGCCTCGGACATCGGAAGATCCCGCTCAGGCGGCGCGCTTCGCGCTGAGCGGGTCGTGACGGTCGCGTTGGCCCCTGGTCGCGGGCCCCGGTCTCCATGGCCCGCCCAGGATCACGTTGGGGCGGGCACGGAGCGTCCGCACCGGGCGGTGCGAGCGGCGCGCTCAGCGCGCCTTCGAGCACCGTCCTTACTTGACCCCGGTGACCAGGTACATGACGCGGTGGGCGACGGAAACCGCGTGGTCCGCGTAGCGCTCGTAGTAGCGGCCGCACAGGGTGATGTCGATGGCCGCCTCCATGCCGTGCGGCCAGGGGCGCTCGAGCAGCACGTGGAACAGCTTGCGGTGCAGCTGGTCCATCGCGTCGTCGTCGGACTCCAGCTCGGCGGCGAGCTCGGTGTCGCGGCTGGCGATCACGGAGCCGGCCTTCGCGACGATCCGCTGCGCGACCTGGCCCATCTCGGTGAGGGTGCCGGTCAGCTCCGGCGGCACGGCCTTGCCCGGGTAGCGGCGGCGCGCCACCTTGGCGACGTGCAGCGCGAGGTCGCCCATCCGCTCCAGGTCGGCGACGATGCGCAGGGTGGTGACGATCACGCGCGCGTCGGTCGCGACCGGGGCCTGGCGGGCGAGGATGTCGAAGGCGCGCTCCTCGATCTCGTTGCGGAGCAGGTCGACGGTGTCGTCGGCCGTGATGACCTGCTCGGCGAGCTGCAGGTCGGCGTCCAACAGCGCGGTGGTCGCGCGGGCCATGGCCGAGGCGACCATGTTGCTCATCTCGATGAGGGACTGGGTGATTCCCTCGAGCTCCTCGTGGAAGACGTCCCGCACGGGCGGACTCCTGTTCTGGTCAAGCCGGTCAAGGCCGTTCGGGTCCTGGCGTCCGCCCGGCAAGCCATGACCGCCGCCGCTGTCGCGTTCGCGGCCGTGCCTGGTCACAGCCCGGGACTCGTAGGCCGAGATCGCTGCTCTTCGGATGGGTCGACGATGCGGCGACGCCCTCGCGGGCCGGTGAACGGAGACGTTAGTGGGGATGAACACCTGGCGACGAACCGCCATGGAGCATCGCTTGGCGGATCCCGGAGTGCCGGGGGAGACCTAGCATTCGGCGCGTGGGCGACAGGTCGGTGAATGATGTGACAAGGATGCTACGTTGCGCGACCTTCTCGGTCTCGGCTTGCTCGGCGAGGCCGGCCCCGGCTCCTGGGTGGTCGGCGCCCGGGCTTTCGTACTCGGTGGTGACGGCCTGCGGTCGGGTGGCGTTCACACCCGCGCCGCCGGGATTCATCCGGCCTGGACGCCGGCCGGTCGGCGCGGTTCACCGATGAGTACCCCCGCGCCAGCCGCCGGGCCGCCGAACTCGCAGGACGTCTCCGGCCCGGTGGTTGCGGCCGCGGCGTCGTCGTCCACCGCCGAGAACCCGCGCTCGCTGCCGGCGGGACAACTGCGTCGGCTGGTCTCGGCGCTGCCGTCCGGGGTCGTGGTGCTGACCTGGGACGACGAGGTCGTGATGGTGAACCCGGCGGCGCGCGCGATGGGCGTCGTGGCGGGCGACCGGGTCAGCGTCCCCGCGGTGGTGGAGCTCGTTCGCCGGTCCCGGGAGGTCGGCGCTGCGCTGGACGGCCAGGTGGACCTGCCGCCGGTGCCGCCCCCACCGCTCACCCGGCCCCGTCCGGACCAGGAGCCCCTCGCCGTCCGGATCCGCACCCGGCCGCTGGGCGGCGCCGGCCACATAGCGGTCATTCTCGACGACGTCACCGAAGGGCGCCGGGTGGACGCCGTCCGGCGGGATTTCGTGGCCAACGTCAGTCATGAGCTCAAGACACCGGTCGGCGCGCTGCACGTGCTGGCCGAGGCGGTGCACGCGGCCAGTGACGACCCGATCGCCGTGCGCAGGTTCGCCGACCGGATGACGCACGAGTCCGCCCGGCTCGCCAGGCTCGTGCAGGAGATCATCCATCTCTCCCGGCTCCAGGGGGCGGATCCCCTGCCGATGCTGAAGCCGGTCGCCGTGGGCAACGTCGTCGCCGAGGCGGTCGACCGCAACCGGCTGGCCGCGCAGAACCGGGGCATCGCGGTGGCGGTGATCGGGGAGACCGACGCCGGCGTGCTCGGCGACGAGTCCCAGCTGGTCACCGCCGTGGCGAACCTGCTGGAGAACGCGGTGAACTACTCGCCGCGCGGCACGCGGGTCGGCCTGGGGGTGCGCAGCGTCGCGGACACCGTGGAGATCTCGGTGGCGGACGAAGGCATGGGGATCGCCGAAAAGGACCTGGAACGGGTCTTCGAGCGCTTCTACCGCGCCGATCCGGCACGCTCCAGGGAGACTGGCGGCACCGGGCTCGGCCTGGCGATCGTCAAGCACATCGTGACCAACCACGGCGGCACCGTCGGAGTCTGGAGCTCCGAGGGTGCGGGCTCCACGTTCACCCTCCGCCTGCCGGCCTACCACGACGAGCTCGCCGACGACCTCCCCGACGCCCCTGCTGCCGTACAGCGGCCGGATGACCCGGCCGAGCCGGTCCCCACGGAGGCTGTTTCGCCCGAGGCTGTGTCGCCGGCGACTGATGCGCCCGAGGAGGCGGCGGAGCCTGTCCTGGCAGTGGCGTCCGACCTGGGCGAACCGGCTGACGGCGAGGCCGTGGACGCGGACGATCGGGGCAGTGGCGCCGCGACGCCTGCCACCAAGGGCCAGACGACCCAAGATGACCCAGCGGAAGGCGAGTGGATCGCGCCCGAGGAAGCGGATTCGCCTGACACGACCGACGCACGCACCCCGACGTCGGCCCGGACTGCGTAGCCGGGACCCGAGACCCACCTGACCCAACCGCGTAAGGGACGGACGGCCACGACGAGGTCCGCCGGCACCTGACCGCACGTGAACACCTGACCGGTTGATGAACTGACCCGTCAGGCTCAGGAAGCCGACGAAGAATCGAGCCGCCTTCGGCCGCCGCGAGACCCGCGCGCGGCGGGCGGCCCGCGAAAGGAAGAGTGACCGGTGACCCGCCTGCTCGTGGTGGAGGACGAGGAGTCCTTCTCGGAGGCGCTGTCCTTCATGTTGGAACGCGAGGGATTCGACGTCGCGGTGGCGGCGGACGGTCATACCGCGCTGTCGGACTTCGAGCGGCACGGCGCCGACCTGGTGCTGCTCGACGTCATGCTCCCCGGCCTGTCTGGCACCGAGGTGTGCCGCGCGCTGCGACAGAAGTCCTCCGTGCCCGTCATCATGCTCACCGCCCGTGACAGCGAGATCGACAAGGTGCTCGGCCTGGAGCTGGGCGCCGACGACTACGTCACCAAGCCGTTCTCCGCGCGCGAGCTGGTCGCCCGGATCCGGGCCGTGCTGCGCCGCCGCGGCAGCGAGCCGGACGAGGCGGCGCCCGCGACGCTGGAGGCCGGGGGCGTCCGGATGGACGTCGAGCGGCACGTCGTGACCGTGCATGGAGCGACCGTCGCGCTGCCGCTCAAGGAGTTCGAGCTGCTCGAGATGTTCCTGCGCAACACCGGCCGGGTGCTGACGCGCGGGCAGCTGATCGACCGCGTCTGGGGGTCCGACTACGTCGGCGACACCAAGACTCTCGACGTCCACGTGAAGCGGCTCCGGGCGAAGATCGAGTCCGAGCCGGGCAACCCTCGGCACCTCGTGACCGTCCGAGGACTTGGCTACAAGTTCGAGCCGTAGGACGACCCGGTCGGACGAGGCGGCCTGCCCAGATCGTGCCCGCCCGTCCGCGCGTCCCGCGCTGGCGGGCGCGCGACCTGACGGTTGCGGACGGGTGGTCTACGGCCGGCCGAGCGTCAGGAGATCAGGATGGACGCGTACCGTCGAACGTCGCTCGGCTGTGGTCCAACAGGCCACGGGGTGACCTACCACAGGGTGACCGCCGTCGAGCGAGGTCGACCCGACCGGGCGGGGCCCGGGCCGGGACGGTGCGCGACGCAGGGGGACGGGCAATGCGGCTGAGGTTCTCACCGACAGCGCGGGCGGCTAAGGACGGCGACCGGCCGGCGCGGGAGACCGGTGGCCGGGTGCTGCCAGGCGTGGTGGTCCCGCGCCCGCCGGCGCTGGCCGCAGCCGCTCGGGTGCCAGCCGGCGCGACCGCGTCGGTCGGGGCCGGTCCGTGGGAGGCCGACGCGGCGCCACCCGCCGGCGTGGTGGCCCCGGCAGGGACGGTGGCCCCGCCGCTGGCGGGCCAGCGGCGCGCGCCGGCCGTCGCGCTGCCCGCGCCGCCGGCCCAGCCGAGGCGGCTCGGCGTCATCGACATCGGCTCGAACACCGTGCACCTGCTGGTCGTCGACGCCCACCACGGCGCGGCCCCCCGGCCGGCGGCGAGCGTCCGCGTCCCGCTGCGGCTCGTCGAGCTGCTGGACGACGCCGGCGCGTTGTCGGCCGACGGCGAGCACGCCCTGGTCGAGTGCATCCTCGATCTGCGGCGACAGGCCGAGGAGCTCGCCGTCTTCGATCTCGTGGCGTTCGCCACGTCGGCGCTGCGGGATGCGACGAACAGTGACGACGTGCTCGGCCGGCTGCGGTCCGTGACGGGAGTGGCGGTCGAGGTGCTGCCGGGCGACGACGAGGCCCGGTTGACCTTCCTTGCCGTGCGCCGGTGGTTCGGTTGGAGTGCCGGCCGCCTGCTCGCGATGGACATCGGCGGTGGCTCGCTGGAGATCGGCGCCGGGATGGACGAGGAACCGGACGTCGTCGCCTCGCTGCCGCTGGGCGCGAGCCGGCTCACCCGGGACTGGCTGGCCGGGGACCCACCGAGCCAGCGCGAGCTGACCGCGCTGCGCCGCTACGTGCGGGCGCAGATCGCCCCGGTGGTCGGCAGGCTCTACCACGTCGGCGAGCCGACCCGGGCCGTCGCGACCTCGAAGACCTTCCGGTCGCTGGCCCGGGTCGCGGGCGCTGAGCCCTACAGCCGGGGCCCGTACGTCCGCCGGGTGCTGCGCCGGGCCGACCTCGAGACGGCGGCGAAGCTGATCTGCCGGATGCCGTCGGAGGCGCGCGTCTCGCTTCCCGGCGTCTCGGCGTCGCGCGCGGCCCAGCTCGCCGCCGGTGCCGTCGTCGCCGTCGAGACGATGGACCTGCTGTCCGTCGACGAGGTCGAGATCTGCCCCTGGGCGCTGCGGGAGGGCATCATCCTGCGCCGGCTGGACACGCTGAACTTCGGCTGACCAGGAGCCCACGGCCGGCCCGCGGGCCTGGCGCGGCCCCGCCCGGGCGCGGAGCCGGACCAGCTGCTGGCGGAACGTCACCGATTGCGCAAGGTGAGATCGCTTGGGGCATTGTCCGGCAGCCACCCCGCCGGGATGGCCTAGCCTGGGAAAGGGCCACGCGGGGGCTGGCCCAGGATGGCGGAAGAAGGTGGTCGGGTGCGGGCGCGTCACGGGCTCGGACGGCTGGAATCTCAGGAGGACGCGGGCGCGGCAGGCGGCGAGCGGCCGCCGGCCCGCGCCGCCGGCACGGTGGGAGGAGTCGCGCGGGCGCGCCCACGGCCGGCCGAAACCGCCCGCGAGCCGGCCCCTCCGACCCTGATCGCTGTCCGCAAGCCCGGCAGGGCGCGTATTCCGGCCGCGAAGATCGCGCTGTCGACGGCGTCGACGTATCCCGAGTCGACCCCGGCGGCGTTCGAGATGGCGGCCCGCCTCGGCTACGACGGCGTCGAGATCATGGTGTGGACCGATCCCGTCAGCCAGGACCCACAGGCGCTGCGCCGGCTGGCCGACTATCACGGCATCCCCGTGGTCGCGATCCACTCACCCTGTCTGCTGCTCACCCAGCGCGTCTGGGGCACCGATCCGTGGGGAAAGCTGGTGCGCGCCCGCTCGGCGGCCGAGGCGCTGGACGCGAAGACGGTCGTCGTGCACCCGCCGTTCCGCTGGCAGCGCGACTACGGACGGGAGTTCATCGCCGGCATCGAGCGGATGGCGCAGGAGACCGACATCCGGTTCGCCGTGGAGAACATGTTCCCGCTGCGCGCCCGCGGTCGCGAGGTGTCGGCCTACGTGCCGGACTGGTCGCCGATCGAGGACGGCTACCGGCACGTCACGCTGGACCTCTCGCATACCAGCGTCTCCCGCTCGGACGCGCTGGCGATGGCCGACGAGCTGGGCGACCGGCTCGCGCACGTGCACATGGCCGACGGCCTGGGCTCGGCCAAGGACGAGCACCTGGTGCCCGGCCGCGGCACCCAGCCGTGCGCCGCGCTGCTGGAGCGGCTGGCCGCGCGCGGCTTCGACGGGACCGTCGTCGTCGAGATCAACACTCGGCGGGCCGAGACGCGCGCGCAGCGGGAGGCCGACCTCGCGGAGGCCCTCGCCTTCACCCGGCTCAACCTGGCCGCGCCGGCCGCCGCCGGCGCCGGAGGCCTCGTCCTGCCCTGATCGGTGCGGGCAGGCTCTGCCCCTGATTGGAACGGCCTGATCCTCGCCCGCAACGGCGTTGAGCCGGGCCAGTGGTGCCACGATCGTGGCCATGGGCTCACGTTCGCTGTTCGATCCGCTGGTCGACGCCTACGACGAGGCACGGCCGACCTACCCCGACCGGCTGTTCGACGACCTGGAGCGGCTCGCCGGCCGGCCGCTCGCGGGGGCGGACGTCGTCGAGGTCGGCGCCGGGACGGGCATCGCGACCAGGCGGTTGCTCGGGCGCGGTTGCCGCGTCATCCCGGTCGACATCGGCGCGAGCATGCTCGGCCGGCTGCGGGCGCACACCCCGGGAATCCCGGCCGCGCTGGGTGACGGCGAGGCGCTGCCGGTGCGGGCCGGCGTCGTGGACCTGGTCTGCTACGCGCAGGCGTGGCACTGGATGCGGGTGCCCGTCGCCGCGGCGGAGGCCGCTCGGGTGCTGCGGCCCGGCGGGGCGCTCGCCGTCTGGTGGAACGACGTCGACGCCGAGGACGAGCCATGGTGGCAGCGCCAGCAGGACCGGCTGGAGGCGATGAGCCCGGGCTACACGCGCGACTACCGCGCTCGGCCCTACGCCGACGAGCTGCGCTGGACGGGTCAGTTCGCCGAGGTCGTCACCCTCGCCGGCCGCTGGACCCGCCAGCTTGACATCGACACCTACCTGACCTGGCTTCGCTCCAAGTCCTACGTGGCCGCCATCGGCGACCGTGAGCAGGACTTCCTCGACGCCGAGCGCCGCTCCATGTCGCGGGCCTTCCCCGACGGAATCATCTCCGAGCCGTTCCGGACCCTCCTGGTGGTCGCCCGCCGACCGTAATCTTGCGAGCTGTGGAAGCGGGCAGTGGAGGAGCGGGCATGAGCGTGGCGATCGTCGGTGTGGGTCGGCTGGGTGAGGCGTTGTTGGCTGGGCTGCTGCGTTCCGGCGTCGAGCCGGGGCAGATCGTGATCGCGGAGAAGGACCCGGCGAAGGTGGCTGCGGTCTGTTCCCGGCATGGCGTCACGGCCGCCGCCCCTGCGGAGGCGGTCGCCGGCGCCGAGGTCGTTATCATCGCGGTGAAGCCGTTCGACATGGCCGGGCTGCTGGCCGACATCGGGGCGAAGCTGTCGCCGGGGGTCTTCGTGGTGTCGCTCGCGGCCGGCATCACGCTCGGTTTTCTCGAGGGCGCGCTGCCCGCCGGCACGCCGGTCGTGCGGGTGATGACGAACACGCCTCTGCTGGTCGGCGAGGCAATGTCGGCGATCTGCGCCGGTCGGCATGCGGGTGACGCGGAGCTGGACCGGACGCGGGAGCTGCTCGCGGCCGTCGGCCGCGTCGTCCGGGTGCCGGAGACGCAGCTGGACGCGATCACGGCGCTGTCCGGCAGCGGGCCGGCATACTTTTTCTATCTGCTGGACGCCATGATCGAGGCCGGCGTGCTGCTCGGCGTGCCGCGCCAGCTCGCCGCCGAGCTCATGGTGCAGACGGCGGTCGGCTCCGCGCTGATGCTGCGCGAGACCGGCGAACACCCGGCGCTGCTGCGCGAGGCGGTGACGTCGCCGGCTGGGACTACCGCGGCGGCGCTGCGGGAGTTCGACCGCAGAGCCGTGCGGGCGGCGATCCTCGACGGCCTCGTCGCGGCCCGAGACCGGTCCGTGGAGCTCGGCCGGCCCACCTGAGCGGAGGAGGCGGCGAGCGGAGGTCCTGTGGGAGCGCAGCGAGTACGGGGCCGTAGCTCGCCGCGGACGGAGCTCAGCAGAGAACGGAGCACAGCCGGCCACGGCGAGCCGGCGATCGCGAGCCGGGTGATACTGTCCGCGCAGCGCCGCGCTGGCCGCGGCCATGTCGCGGGGCGCGCCCTCGTGCTGACTGGCCGTGTCAGGGCGGCCACTCATCCACGCCGGGACCGAGCTGTAGGCTCGCCCGGTAGCTCTCCTCCACACAGATCGGTTGTATTCGTGGGTTCTGTTATCAAGAAGCGTCGCAAGCGGATGGCCAAGAAGAAGCACCGCAAACTGCTCAAGCGCACCCGCGTTCAGCGTCGCAACAAGAAGTAACCGGCAGCTGGAAGCAGCCGGTAGTAGGACCCCGAGACCCCCGATGTCGCGCGATCGCGCGGCCGGGGGTGATCGGCTACCCCGGTCGGTCGTCCCGCGCCTGGCCCGCCGTCGGAGGCCGCCGTCGCCCCCCCGCGGCGCGGCCCCACCTGGCAGGCCGCCGCGGCGTCGCCCGCCTGTCCTGTCGCCCCGCCGGCCATCCGGTGGGCGTTCCGTCCGCCGCCGCCCGGCATGGTGATCCCATGTATCAGGGGCGTTTCCTCGGCGCGGCCGCGTCCGGCCGGGGCGTTTGCCCTGTGGGAGGCTGCTCGGCGATGGCAACGGGGCCATCGCGAGGTCGGTTGCGGGGTGCGCCAGATGACATCAGGCGGGGCGAGCGGAACTGTCGAGTCGGTGCCGGGCGCCGGCACGCGGCCGGTGGCCTGGGTGACCTTCCTGTCCGACTACGGGCTGGACGACACCTGCGTCGGCGTGGTCCACGGCGTCATCGCCCGCCACGCGCCTGCGGTCCGGGTGTTGGACGTGTGCCACGCCGTCGCGCCGCAGGACATCGAGCATGGCGCCGGCCTGCTCGCTGACAGCGTCTGCTACCTGCCGGTCGGTGTCCATCTCGCCGTCGTCGAGCGGCTCGAGGTGTCCGCGGGCACGGGCCGCCCCGAGCGCGGCGGGCAGCCGGCCGCCTCGGCCACTCGCGGCGTCGCGATCCGCACGGCCGACGGGTCGACGTTCGTCGCGCCGGACAACGGCCTCACCTCACTCGCCTGGGACGTCCTCGGCGGGGCCGCGGTCGCGCACGAGATCTCCAACCCCGGCCTGTGGCTGCCGCTGCCCAGCGCGGTCTTCCGTGGCCGGGACGTCTACGCGCCGGTCGCCGCGCGGCTCGCCGGCGGGCTGGCGCTCGCCGAGGTCGGTCCGCGAGTCGAGCCGGAGTCGCTGGTCCGGCTCAGCCGGCCGGCCTGCGTCGTCGACGACGACCACCTGCACGGCCAGGTGCTGGCCGTCGATCACTTCGGCAACCTGTCACTCAACGTGACGAGGAGCGATCTGGAGGCGGCGGGCATGCTGCTCGGAGACGTTGTCGAGATCCGCGGCGCCGGGCGCGAGCACACCCTCCCGTTCACGTACACCTACGGCGATGTGCCGGTGGGGCAGGCGGCGCTCTGCGAGGACGCGCTGCGCCGGGTGATGCTCGCCGTGAACTGCGGCCGCGCAAGCGATCTGCTCCGGCTGGGTCGGGGCGACACGGTCGTGATCGGCCAGCCGCCCCGCGAGCCGGTCGGGCCAGCTCGGCCGGCCCCGGTCGTCCGGCTGCCAGCACTCACCTGATGTCATCGTCGTCCCGCTTCGGGTGACTCCTGGTCGCTGGACGGCGACAACAGCGGGGTTCGGTAACGCTACGCAGCGGCATCGCGGCGGGGCAGGCGTACGATGGCTCGGAGGCCAAGGCACGGACCACACGGCGCCCCGGGAGCCCCTATGAGACCACGCCGCGTGCTCGTCACCGGTGTGTCCCGTCCGCTCGGCGCCGACGTCGCTCGAGCCCTTGCCGCGAGCCCTCAGATCGAGACCGTGATCGGGGTCGACACGGTCCCGCCGGGCGACGACCTCGGCCGCACCAGGTTCGTGCGCGCGGATATCCGCAACCCGCTGATCGCCAAGGTGATCGCGACAGCCGGAATCGACACGGTGCTGCACCTCAACCTCATCGCCAACCCGGTCGTGGCCGGGGGCCGGGCGGCGATGAAGGAGATCAACGTCATCGGCACGATGCAGCTGCTGGCCGCCTGCCAGAAGTCGGAGACGGTGAACCGGCTGGTGGTGCGCTCCACGACCACGATCTACGGCTCTTCGTCCCGGGACCCCGCGCTGTTCACCGAGGACATGGAGCCGCGCCAGCTGCCGCGGGGCGGCTACGGCAAGGACGCAGTCGAGGTCGAGGGCTACGTGCGGGGGTTCAGCCGCCGGCGGCCGGATATCGCGGTGACCGTGCTGAGGTTCGCCAACATCCTCGGACCCGGAGTGGACAGCCCACTGGCCCGTTACTTCGAGTTTCCGGTCGTGCCGACCGTGCTGGGCTTCGACCCGCGCATCCAGTTGCTCCACTCGTCCGACGCGCTCGCCGTGCTGCTGCGCGCCGCCGCCGGCGGGCACGCCGGCACCTTCAACGTCGCGGGTGACGGCATTCTGCTGCTCTCGCAGGCGGTCCGCCGGGCCGGTCGGCCGCCGATCCCGGTGCCGTTCCCGGCCGTCAGCTCGCTGTCCCGGCTCGCCAGCCGGCTGCGCGTGGTGGATTTCCCGCCCGAGCAGGTCGGATTCCTCGCGCACGGCCGCGCCGTCGACACGACCCGGCTACGGGAGGTCTTCGGCTACACGCCGCGGTACACGACGGCCGCCGCCTTCGACAGCTTCGTGCGGGAACGCGGGCTGCGTCCGACGATCGATCCCGAGCAGGTCGTCCGGGCCGAGAACCTGTTGCTCGGCCTGATGGCGCGGCGTCGCCTGGTGGGTGCGCCGTGACCGCCGCCGGACAGCCGCCGTCCGGCGAGGCGCGGATCATCCCGCTGGCGCGGCGGCCCGCTCGCCGCGCCGCCGCCAGGCCCCCCGCCGCGGGCCGGCCCGCGGCCACGGACCCGAGCCCCGACGCCGCCCAGGCGGGCGCCACCGTCTCGCCGATGGGCCGGATGCCCACCACGGGCCGGCCCTCGCCGGCGGACGGCAGTCCCACGGACGACGCGAGCCCCGCGGACGACGCGAGCCCCGCGGCCGGCGGCGCTCCTTCGCCGGACGCAGGAGCGCGAACGTCGAAGTCACGGACGGCGAGTCGCTCCGCCGCGAACACTGCTTCGGCCGCGTCCAGGAAGCGGCCCGCGGGGGACGCCGCCCGCGTCGCCGAACTGCCGGATCGGAGCCGGGGGGCAAAGAAGCCAGCGGCCGATTCCGCGCGGACCTCGAAGACGGCGGAGCACGTCGATGGGCCGGCGTCGAGCGCGACCGTCGACGGCGACGCGAAGCCGACGCCGCGCGCGCGGCGGGCCGCGGCGCGCGGCACGACGCCGGCCGCGGCGACGCCGGCCAGCACGGGGGCACGCAAGCGCACGAGCACCACTCGCGCTGGCCGGCCGACGCCACCCGCCGCCGAGCCGACCGCTACGGGTACCGGGGACGCGACGACGGCCACCGGCGGCGTAGGGGAGACGGACCCCGTGCCCGCCGCGACCGCCGCCCGGGCCGCCCGCATCGCTCCCGCGGCAGATATGGCCCCCACGGCCGGCACCGCGCCCCCGGCCGTGGCCGACACCGCGTCCCCGGCTGGCCCGGGCCCCGCGAGTGACACGGCCGTCTCCACGCGACGCGCGACCGCGACCAGAGCGAAGCCGAGCGCCCCGGAGATCGCGGCCGCGCCAGGCCCGGACCCGGCCACACTGCCGGACGTCGACGCGGCGCCCATCGCGGATCCGGCCGGCCTCGAGCGGGCGCTCGCCGGCATGCTGGCCTTCCTACGGCGGCGGATCACCGGCGACTACGAGGTCGACGAGCTCGGCTTCGACGCCGACCTGACCGAGCATGTGATCGCGCCCCTGCTGCGCCCGGTCTACCGCGGCTATTTCCGGGTGGAGACCCGAGGTCTGGAGAACGTGCCGGACACCGGCGGCGCGCTGGTCGTCGCCAACCATTCGGGAACCCTGCCTGTCGACGCCCTGATGACGGCGATGGCGCTGCTGGACCACCATCCGGCCCACCGCTACCTGCGGATGCTCGCCGCCGACCTGGTGTTCTCGGTGCCGTTCCTCGCCCCGATCGCCCGCAAGACCGGCAACACCCTGGCCTGCCAGCCGGACGCCGAGCGGCTGCTGGGCAAGGGCGAGCTCGTCGGCGTCTGGCCGGAGGGCTTCAAGGGCGTCGGCAAGCCGTTCTCCGAGCGGTACAAGCTGCAGCGGTTCGGCCGGGGCGGCTTCGTCTCGGCCGCGCTGCGCACCGGGGTGCCGATCATCCCCTGCACGATCGTCGGCGCCGAGGAGATCTACCCGATGCTCGGCAACGCCAAGACGGTCGCCCGGCTGCTCGGCCTGCCGTACTTCCCGCTGACGCCGACGTTCCCCTGGCTCGGCGCGCTCGGCCTGGTCCCGCTCCCGTCCAAGTGGCTGATCGAGTTCGGCGAGCCGGTCGACACCTCGGCGCTCACCCCGGCCGCCGCGGAGGACCCCATGCTGGTCTTCGAGCTCACCGACCGCATCCGCGAGACCATCCAGCACACCCTCTACGGCCTCCTCATGCAACGCCGCTCCGTCTTCTTCTGACGCCCCCGGTCGCGCCCCGGGCGCAGGCCGAGGCCCATCCGGTCTGGACGATGTTCGCCGCGGTCTGCCACCGGGACGAGGAGAAGGTCAGGGCGATGATGCCGGCACTGCTGGCCGCGCTGGACCCTCTGGCGCGCGACATGAAGATCAGGCGTCGCCGTAGCGGCGCTTGAGGGCCATGCCGGCGGCTACGCCGCCGGCCAGGGCACCGAGGCCCGCGGCGGTGGGAATGCCGACCTTCGCGGCCTTGCGGGCGGTGCGGAAGTCCTTGATCGTCCAGTCGCGTTCCTTGGCGGCCGACTTCAGGTCGGGGTCCGGGTTGACTGCTACCGGGTTTCCGACCATCGAGAGCATCGGCAGGTCGTTGATGGAGTCCGAGTACGCCCAGCAGCGGGTCAGGTCGAGGTGCTCCCGCTCGGCGAGCGCCCGGACGGCCGCGGCCTTGCCGGGGCCGTGCAGCGGGTCCCCGACCAGATGGCCGGTGTAGCGGCCGTCGACGACCTCCGAGACCGTGCCCAGCGCGCCGGTCAGCCCGAGCCGGCGGGCGATGATCGACGCGAGCTCGACCGGGGTCGCGGTGACGAGCCACACCCGGTGCCCGGCGTCGAGGTGCTGCTGCGCGAGCGCGAGCGTGCCCGAGTAGATCTGCTCGGCCATCCGCTCGTCGTAGATCTCCTCGCCGTACCGGACGATCTCGCTGACCTCGCGGCCGGCCACGAAGGCGAGCGCGGCTTCCTTCGCGTTGTGCATGCCACCCGGGTCTTCCATGCCGCGCAGCCGGTAGCTCACGTGCTGCCAGCCGAACTTCAGCAGGTCACGGGAGTCGAAGAAGTCTCGGGCGGCGAGCCCGCGGGCGAAGTAGAAGATCGACGCGCCGGCCATCATGGTGTTGTCCACGTCGAAGAACGCGGCGGCCGTCGGGTCCGGCGGCGCCTTCGGCGCGACCTCGGCCGCGACTTTCAGCGCGGCCGTCGCCGCCGCGTCGGCGGCCGCGGCGTCCGTGCCCGCGGCGTCCAGGTCGGCGGCGTCCGTGTCCGTCGGTTCGTCCTTACGCGGTCGCAACCACATCTCATCTCCCGGCTGTCCACGGCGCGTGGCGCTCGGCTCCCCCGGCGCGGCGCTGGCTGGCGCGTGGTGACCCGCTCGCCACCCAGGTGCCGGCCAGGCCAGGCCGCCATCCTGCCATCCCGACGGCGGCCCGGGAGCCGGTCGGCGCGCCGGTTCACCGGCGGACTCCGGCGTGCCGTTTCCTGCCTCTGGCGCCCCGAAGGTGAGAAGAAGCAACATATCCCGCACTCCTTCACGGCGCGTCCACGAGCCTACGGCCCTCCCCGCGGTGCGCATCGCGCGAGCCGCGCAGCCTTCTCGGTCTCGCCGAGCACACCGTGACCGCGGCGCCGGGCGAGCCCAGCTCGGCGACGATGACGGAAGGGGCTCAGTCGGTTGTTCCCCGGCGATGGGTACGGTCGGCGGACGGGTGATGACGGTCACCCGGCGGCGAGGTGACAGATGGAGCGGTCCAGACGCGGACGGCCGGCCGTGGCGGGTGCCGGGGGAGCCGGTCCGGATCGCGTCGGCTACGGGTGGCGAACGGCGCGCGCCGGCGGACCTCGCTGAACGAGACGGTGACGAGGCGGTGTGGACGATGGGCTTGACCGGATCAGACAGGGCCACGGACGAGGCCCGGATCACTCTGATCACCCGGGTTGGCTGCCACCTGTGCGACGACGCCCGCGCGGCTGTCGCCCGGGTCGCCGAGCAGGCCGGTGTCGGCTGGCGGGAGGTGGACGTGGACGCCGACCCGGCGCGGGCGGACGAGTACGGCGACCGGGTGCCGGTGATCCTCGTCGACGGCCGTGAGCATGGCTATTGGCGGGTGGAGGAGGCCCGGTTGCGGGACGCGCTCGCCGGTCGGCGGTGGTCGCTGCGCTGACGTCGGGACCATCGGCACGGCGCCTCGGGACTTTGTGAAAGCTTTCACGAAGTCATAGACTCCGCCAATGCCTGGGCTAATGCCCCGCGTACCCGACTCGGCCCCCAACCCGCGGCGGCGGCCGGGTCGCGGCCGGATCCGCTGGAGGAGCCGCGCGTCATGAGCCCGTCCCGGCGTCCCGTGCGGGAGAAGCGGCCGCGGCCAACGGTTCCCGAGGCGACGGTCGCCCGGCTGCCGCTGTACCTGCGGGTGCTCACTTCGCTCGCGGACGACGGGGTGGAGACCGTGTCATCGGACATGCTCGCCGCCGCCGCGGGCGTCACTCCGGCGAAGGTACGCAAGGACCTCTCCTACCTTGGTTCCTATGGCACGAGAGGGGTTGGCTACGACGTCGGCGTGCTGCTCGACCGGATCGCCGCGCGCCTCGGGCTGACCGAGGACCGGGCCGTGATGCTCGTCGGAGTAGGTAACCTCGGGCACGCACTTGCGCGCTATGGCGGTTTCCCAGCGCGTGGGTTCCGGATTGTCGCGCTCGTCGACGCCGATCCCGCGCGCGCCGGTGAGCTCGTCGGCGGTGTGGAGATCCGCCCGGTGGATGAACTGGAAAGACTGATCGAGGACTGCCAGGTGACGATCGGTGTGATCTGCACCCCAGCCGGGGCCGCGCAGCGCGTCTGCGACAGGCTGGTCGCGGCCGGGGTCACCAGCATCCTCAACTTCGCCCCGCTTGTGCTGTCCGTGCCTGACGGGGTTGATGTACGTAAGGTCGATCTGGCGGTCGAGCTGCAGATTCTGTCCTTCCACGAGGCGCGCAAACGCCCGGACCGGACCGCGGGACCGCGTGGCCGCCCAGCCGTCGGGGGCACGCTGCCCCCGGACCGGGCGGTGAGCCCGCAGGCCGCCGCCGCGGGCTCGCCGGCCCCCTGCGCTGACCCGGAGCGCGAACCGCGCACCGGGGAAGCCGAAGGGCGCACTCTTGAGGTGGCGCCTGCCGGGGATCCTGTCGGGGACGCGGCGGCGCCCACGCCGGCGGCCGGAACGGACGCCGCCATGCGGCTGGCCACAGGAAGTGAGGGCTCGTGAGCCTGCTCGCCGTCGGGCTGAACCACCGGACCGCGCCGAACGCCTTACTGGAGCTCGCCGCGGTCTCGGCCGACGACGCTCCGAAGGTCCTCGGCGACCTGGTCGAGGCCGACCACGTCATCGAGGCCGTCGTGCTCTCGACGTGCAACCGAACCGAGATCTACGCCGAGGTCGACACCTTCCACGGTGGCCTCGCCGACATCTCCGATCAGCTGTCCCGGGTCTGCGGGGTGGAGCTGTCCGAGCTGTCGCCGCACCTCTACGTGCACCACGAGGCGCGCGCGGTCGGGCACCTGTTCTCCGTGGTCTGCGGGCTGGACTCGATGCTCGTCGGCGAGAGCCAGATCCTCGGCCAGGTCCGCGGCGCCTTCCGCGGCGCGCAGGCGGTCGGCACGGCCGGCGGTGCGCTCGCGGCGCTGTTCCAGACCGCCCTGCGGGTGGGCAAGCGGGCACACAGCGAGACGTCGATCGACGCTGCCGGCGCCTCGATCGTCTCGGTCGGCCTGCAGATCGCCGCGGGAAGTCTGGACGCCCGCCGCCCGGAACGGCTGTCCACCGACGTGACGACCTTCGACGGTGCGGCCGCGTTCGACGGCGCGGCTGCCGTCGGAGCCGCGGCGGCGTCGGAGGCTGGGCTGACAGCTTCGGTCGGGACGCCGGCCGGCCCGGCCGACCAGCCGCTCGCGGGCTGCCGCGTCCTGATCATCGGGGCCGGCGCCGTCGGTGGCCTCACGGCGGCTACGGTGCGGCGGGCGGGCGCCGTCGAGCTGGTCGTGGCCAACCGCACCCCGGCCCGTGCCGCCGCGATCGCCGAGAACCACGAGGCCCGCGTGGTCGGCCTCGCGGACCTGGCGCACGAGATCGGCCAGGCGGACCTGGTCGTCTCCTCGACAGGCGCCACCGGGCTGGTGGTCACCTACGAGATGGTCGAGGAGGCCTCGCGGGCCCGGTCCGGTCGGCCGCTGGTGTTCCTGGACCTTGCTCTGCCACACGACATCGACCCGGCGGTGCGCGCGCTGCCCGGCATCACCCTCGTCGACCTCGAGTCGCTGCGGGTCGCGCTCGACGGCGCCCAGGTGTCGCACGACGTCGAGGCGGTGCGCTCGCTCGTCACCGCCGAGGTCACCGGCTTCCTCAACAAGCGGGGCGCCGTCCGGGTCGCGCCGACCGTCGTCGCGCTGCGCGCCCAGGCCGCCGCGATCGTGCAGGACGAGCTGGACCGGCTGCGCGGCCGGCTGCCCGACCTGGACACCCGGGAATGGGAGATGGTCACCGGCACCGTCCGGCGAGTCGTCGAAAAGCTGCTGCACGCGCCGACGGTGCGCGTCCAGCAGCTCGCGAACGGCCCAGGCGGCGACTCGTACGCGGAGGCGCTGCGCGAACTGTTCGACCTACCCAGGGAGGTGCCGGCCGTCGTGTCGGCCCCCGACCTGCTGGAGCAATCGTGACACTGCCATCCCTGACCTCGCTCTCCTCGCCGGGACCGGCCGCGGGCCGGGCGGCCGAGCCGGTGCCAGGGGCGTCGCGCGCCCCCGGCGGGCGGCCGAGCCGGCTGCGGCTGGGGACGCGGCGGTCCGCGCTCGCGCTCGCGCAGTCGGGGATGGTGGCCGCCGAGCTGCGCACCCTGCTCGGTGTCGAGGTCGACCTCGTCCACATCGTCTCCGAGGGCGACCGCAACCGGGCCGAGATCAGCCAGCTCGGCAGCACCGGGGTCTGGGTCAGTGCTCTGCGTGACGCGCTGCTGGCCGGCGAGATCGACCTCGCCGTCCACTCGCTCAAGGACCTGCCGACCGCGCCGCCCGATGGCATCGCGCTCGCCGCGATCCCGCCGCGTGAGGACGTCCGCGACGTGCTCGTCTCGCCGACCGGCCGCCGGCTCGCCGAGCTCGGCCCCGGGGCGCGGGTCGGCACCGGGGCGCCGCGCCGGGCCGCGCAGCTGCGCGCGCTCGGGCTCGGCCTGGAGGTGGTGCCGATCCGGGGCAATGTGGACACCCGGATCAAGAAGGCCATCGACGGCGAGGTGGACGCCGTCGTGCTGGCCCAGGCCGGTCTCGCCCGGCTCGGCCGGCTGGACGCGGTGACGGAGGTGCTGGAGCCGGACGTGATGCTGCCCGCGCCCGGCCAGGGGGCGCTCGCGGTCGAGTGCCTCGCCTCGGCGCCGGCCCCGGTGACCCTTCTCACTGCCGGCACCCCGGCGGACCACGGGGCGGTTCCCGGGATGACCTGCCCGGTCGCCCCAGTAAGCGGAGTTGAGATTCCGCTTGACCGGCTGCTACGGTTTGTGCTCGACGATGCACCGTCATCCGTGGCGGTCCGAGCGGAACGCGCCTTTCTCGCGGCAATCGAGGCGGGTTGCACCGCTCCGGTCGGCGCCCTGGCGCAGGTTCTGCCCGTTCGCGGGCGGCGGCCTGGCGGGCCCGGGCCGGCCGCCGCGGGCCTCGATGGCTCGGACGCCAGCTCCACCGACGCGGGCGAGGTTCGCCTGCGCGCGGTGGTCGCGTCGCTGGACGGGACGACCGTTCTGCGCCGCGAGCTGGCCGGTCCGGCCGCCGACCCGGAGGCGCTGGGCAGGCGCCTCGCGGATGAGCTGCTGTCCGCCGGAGCACACACGCTGATGGGAACCCGCTGACGTCATGGCCACCCGACGAACGAAGAAGCCAGTATCCCCGGTCGCCCTGGTGGGCGCCGGGCCCCGTGACCCCGGCCTGCTGACCGTGCTGGCCGTCGAGACCCTGAAGGCCGCCGACGTCGTCGTGGCCGACCCGGACGTCGCGCCCGCGGTGCTGGAGCCGCTGTCCGCCGAGGTCCTGAAGATCGGGGACCTGGACGCGCAGAAGCCGATCCGCGACGCGGAGGCGGCGACGGCCGCCGTCGTCAGCCGGGCCCGGGCCGGCGACAAGGTCGTCCGGCTCTACTCGTCCGACCCCTGGCTGACCCGGATCGGCGCGAACGACGCGCAGTCCCTGGCCAAGGCGAAGATCCCCTACAAGGTCATCCCCGGCGTCGCGACCGGCGCGGCTGTCTCCACCTACGCGGGCGTCGCTCCCGGCCTTCCGGTGACCTACGCGAGCACGACCGGCGTGTTCTCCGCCAGCGGCGAGCTGCCCGTGGCGTCGCCGTTCGGGCCGGACGCCGTCGGCCTCGGGTCGTCGCCGTTCGGCTCGTCGCGCGGGCTGATCGGCCGCCCGCTCGGCGGCTCGCTGGGCGGCGGGCTCGGCGGCGGCCTCGGTGGTGGGCTGGGTTCCGGCGGCCTCGGTGGCGGGCTCGGGTCCGGCCTGGGCGGTGGCCTTGGCGGCGGGCTCGGCCTGGGAGCCGGGTTCGGCGGCCTGGGCGGCACCGTCGCCGGCGTCTCAGACGTCGACTGGGCCGGCCTCGCGCAGACCCCGGGCACGCTGGTGATCACGGCGGCACCGAGCGAGGTTGGAAAGGTCGCGACGGCACTCGTCGAGCACGGTCGTCCCGGTGACACCCCGACCGCGGTCACCGTCGACGGCACCACCACGGACCAGCGCACCGTCAGCTCCACCCTTGACCGGATCGAGGGCGACGCCGCGCCGCTGCTGGCGAACTCCAGCCAGCCGCCGACCCAGGTCGTGCTCTCGATCGGCCCGGTGGTCGCCACCCGTGCCAAGCTGTCCTGGTGGGAGACCCGGGCGTTGTTCGGGTGGACCGTGCTGGTGCCGCGCACCAAGGAGCAGGCCGCGGTCCTGTCCGACCTGCTGCGCTCGCACGGCGCGAGCCCGCTGGAGGTCCCGACGATCGCCGTCGAGCCGCCGCGGACGGCCGCGCCGATGGAGCGGGCCATCACCGGCCTGGTCTCCGGCCGCTACCAGTGGGTCGCGTTCACCTCGGTCAACGCCGTCAAGGCCGTGCAGGAGAAGGTCGAGGAGCGCAGCCTTGACGCCCGCTCGTTCGCCGGCGTGAAGGTCGCCGCGATCGGTGAGGCGACGGCGGAAGCGCTGCGCGCCTTCGGGATTCGGCCCGACCTGGTGCCGTCGGGGCAGCAGTCCTCCGAGGGCCTGCTCGCCGACTGGCCCGAGTACGACAGTTCGCTCGACCTGCTCGACCGGGTGCTGCTGCCCCGCGCGGACATCGCCACCGAGATCCTGGAGGCCGGGCTGAAGGAGCGCGGCTGGCAGGTCGACGACGTGACCGCGTACCGGACCGTGCGCGCCGCCCCGCCGCCCGCCCCGATCAGGGAGGCGCTGAAGGGCGGCCGGGTCGACGCGGTCGTCTTCACCTCGTCCTCCACCGTGCGCAACCTGGTCGGCATCGCCGGCAAGCCGCACGAGACCACGGTCATCGCCTGCATCGGCCCGAAGACCACGGAGACCGCCCAGGAGCTGGGCCTGCGGGTCGACGTCCAGGCGCCGGAGGCGACGATCAGCGCGCTGGTCGGCGCGCTCGCCGACTTCGCCGCGGAGCACCGCGAGGAACTCGGCAAGGTCGGGCCGCTCGCCGCCCGGCTGCCCAAGCCGCGCCGGGGCCGGCGGTGACGACCCGCGCGGGCGCCGCTCCGGCGGCGGGCTTCCCGCTCGCCCGGCCGCGCCGGCTGCGGCGCACCCCGGCGTTGCGCCGGCTGGTGGCGGACGTGCGCCTGCATCCGGCCGACCTGATCCTGCCGGCGTTCGTCAAGGAGGGCGTCTCCGAGCCGGTGCCGGTCACCTCGATGCCGGGCGTCGTCCAGCACACCCGGGACTCGCTGCGCAAGGCCGCCGTGGAGGCGGCCGCGGCCGGCGTCGGCGGGATCATCCTGTTCGGCGTCCCGGCGGTGAAGGACAGCCGCGGCTCGGCCGCCGACGACCCCGAGGGGATCGTGCAGCTCGCGATCGCCGACCTCGTCGCCGAGGTCGGCGGATCGATCGTCATCATGGCCGACCTGTGCCTCGACGAGTACACCGACCACGGCCACTGCGGCCTGCTGACCGAGGCCGGCGACGTCGACAACGACGCGACGCTTGCGCGGTACGCGTCGATCGCGCTGGCCCAGGCCCAGGCGGGGGTCGAGGTCGTCGCGCCCAGCGGCATGATGGACGGCCAGGTGGGCGCGATCCGGGGCGCCCTCGACAATGCCGGGTACGGCGACCTGCCGGTCCTGGCCTACTCGGCCAAGTACGCGTCGGCGTTCTACGGGCCGTTCCGCGAGGCGGCCGAGTGCGCGCCCCAGTTTGGCGACCGGGCCGGCTACCAGCAGGACCCGGCCCGCTCGGCGCCCGAGGCGCTGCGCGAGGTCGCCCTCGACCTGGCCGAGGGCGCGGACGCGGTGATGGTCAAGCCGGCGCTGGCTTACCTGGACATCCTGCGGGCCGTCGCCGACGCCGTGGACGTGCCGGTCGCCGCCTACCAGGTGTCGGGCGAGTACGCGATGGTCGAGGCGGCGGCGGCGAACGGCTGGGTCGACCGGGACCGGATCATCAACGAGACGCTGACCGCGCTCCACCGGGCCGGCGCGGACCTGATCCTCACCTACTGGGCCACCGAGGTCGCCCAGAAGCTCGGCCGGTAGAACGCGGACGACCGGAAGCCCGCGCGGCGGGCGGCACGAAACGCTCTCCCGAAGGGCCGGTGGCGGCTTCGCCACCGGCCCTTCGGCCTGGTGCGCCCCTGTCGCGCCCTTCGACATCGCGCGTCACTGTCGCGGTGTCGCGCCGCGGGCGAGGTGACGGCGCAGTGACCGGGGTGCCAGTGACCGGGGTGCCAGTGACCGGGCCCGCGGTGACCGGGGCAACAGACGCCGCGATGGCAGGCCCCGTTGACGTGGGCCGATGAGGGCGCGGGTTGACGGCGCGTGCGCTCGAGTCGCGTGCGCGGTAGATGGCTATCCGAGGTGGACGCACCCCTGGTGTCTGGTACCCCCTAGGGGTATGGTCGACCTGTCGGCCGCAGTCGAGCCGCGAGGTGGAGGGATTGCCATGACTGTCAGCACCTACGCGATTACTGGGATGACCTGCGGGCATTGCGCCCAGGCCGTGACGGAGGAGCTGTCCCAGCTGCCCGGCGTCGAGGCGGTGCGGGTTGACCTCGCCTCCGGCCAGGCCGAGGTGAGCAGCGCGGCGCCGCTGGACGGCGCGGCCGTGCGGGCGGCCGTCGAGGAAGCCGGCTACCAGCTCGCCTGACGGCGGCCGGGCGTGGGGAACGGAGGCGCGACGGTGCCGAGCTTTCGAACGGTTCAGGACCTACCGGCGATCGACGCCGATGACAGCTCCGGCGTGGGAGAGCCCGTCGAGCTGATCGTCGGCGGGATGACCTGCGCCTCCTGCGCGGCCAGGGTGCAGCGCCGGTTGAACAAGCTTCCGGGCGTCGACGCGTCGGTGAACTACGCGACCGAACGCGCCACCGTCCGCCTGCGCGCCCCAGCCCCCACCGAGACCGGAGCCGGCACCGAGACCGGAGCCGGCACCGAGACCGGAGCCGGCACCGAGACCGGAGCCGGCACCGAGACCGGAGCCGGCACCAAGACCGGAGCCGACGCCGGCGCGGGCTCCGACGCCGGCGCGGTCAGCGTGGCCGACCTCGTCCGCGCCGTCGAGGCCGCCGGCTACACGGCCGTCCCGCTGCCGGCCCCGCGCGGCGGCGAGCGCGCTACCCGGGCGCTCGCCGCCGAGGACGCCCCGAGCGTCGACGCGATCGAACAGACCGAGGCCCGGGAGGCCACCGAGACCCGGGCCTCCAGAACGAGGCTGTTCGTGAGCGCCGGGCTCGCGGTGCCGGTCATAGTGCTGGCGATGGTGCCGCCGGCGCAGTTCCCGGGCTGGCAGTGGGTGTCGTTGGCGCTCGCGGCGCCGGTCGTCGGTTGGGGCGGGTGGCCGTTCCACCGCGCCACCTGGCGCAACCTGCGCCACGGCGCCGCCACCATGGACACGCTGATCAGCCTCGGCACGCTGGCCGCCTTCGCCTGGTCGCTGTATGCCCTGGTGTTCGGTGACGCCGGTCGGATCGGGATGCGGCACGGCTTCGACCTGCTGGCCACCAGCGCCGGTGACGTCGACACGGTCTACTTCGAGGTCGCCGCCGGCGTCACCGTGTTCCTGCTGCTCGGCAGGTACCTGGAGCTGCGGTCGCGGCGGCGGGCCGGGGCGGCGCTGCGCGCGCTGCTCGAACACGGCGCGAAGGAGGTCACCGTGCTCCGCCCGGACGGCGCCGAGCGGTCGGTCCCGGCGGAGGCGCTAGCCGCCGGTGACCTGTTCGTCGTGCGGCCCGGCGAGCGGATCGCCACCGACGGCGTGGTCGTCGAGGGCGCGGCGGCCGTCGACACCAGCCTGGTCACCGGCGAGTCGGTGCCGGTGGACGTCGCGCCCGGCGCGGCGGTCACTGGGGGGACGGTGGCGGCCGGTGGCCGGCTGGTCGTGCGGGCGACGCGGGTCGGCGCGGACACCCAGCTCGCCCAGATGGCCCGGATGCTCGCCGCCGCGCAGTCCGGCAAGGCCGAGATCGCCCGGCTGGCCGACCGGGTGTCGGCGGTGTTCGTTCCGGTCGTGCTCGTGCTCGCCGTGCTCACGCTCGGCGGCTGGCTGCTGGTCGGGTCCGCGGCGACCGCCGCCTTCACCGCCGCCGTCGCCGTGCTGATCGTCGCCTGCCCGTGCGCGCTCGGGCTCGCGACACCGATGGCGCTGCTGGTCGGCACGGGCCGCGGCGCGCAGCTGGGCATCCTGATCCGTGGTCCGGAGGTGCTGGAGTCGACGCGCCGGGTTCAGGTCGTGGTCCTCGACAAGACCGGCACGATCACCACCGGCCGGATGAGCGTCACCGCGGTCCACCCGGCGGCGGGCGTCGAGGCGGCCGAGGTGCTGCGGCTGGCCGGAGCCGTCGAGGCCGCCAGCGAGCACCCGATCGCCGGCGCGATCAACGCCGCCGCCCGAGGCGGTCAGACCTCCGCCGGGCCCATCCCGGCCACCGCGCCGGCCCCGGCCGTCCCGTCAGGCAGCCCCTCGCTCGCGCCCGCCTCGTCTACCGCGCCCACTGCGTCCGTTCCGGACGGCCGTGCGGCCGGGCGCGGGCTGCCGCCGGTGGAGGGCTTTGCCGCGCTGCCCGGTCTCGGGGCGAGCGGCGTCGTCGAGGGGCGCCTGGTGCTCGTCGGCCGGGCGCGGCTGCTGGCCGAGCAGGGCGTGCCGGTCGACGACGGCGTAGCGGCCTGGCAGGCGGAGGCCGAAGCGGGCGGCGCGACCGTCGTGCTGGTCGCCTGGGCGGACGGCGCAAAAAAGGCCTCCGTCGGCTCGCCGGGCTCCGCGGAGTCGGTGCGGCCCGCCGGCTCCGCCGAGGCCGCGGTTCCCCTGGGCTCGGTCGGCCCCGACGGACCGAGCCCGGTCCGGGTGCGGGGCGCGATCGCGGTGGCCGACACGGTCCGAGAGACGGCACGGGACGCGGTCACCGGCCTGCGCCGGCTGGGGCTGCGGCCCATGCTCGTCACGGGAGACGCGGAACCCGTCGCGAAGGCGGTGGCGACGCGGGTCGGGATCGACGCGGCGGACGTCGTCGCCGAGGTGCTGCCTGCGGGGAAGGTCGACGCGGTGCGGACGCTGCAGGGCCGCGGGCTGGTCGTCGCGATGGTCGGCGACGGCGTGAACGACGCGCCGGCCCTCGCCCAGGCCGACCTCGGGCTGGCTGTCGGCACCGGCAGCGACGTCGCCATCGAGGCTGGCGACCTGGTGCTGGTCAGTGGTGACCCGACGGCTGCCGTCGACGCGATCCGGCTGTCCAGGGCGACGCTGCGCACCATCCGCGGCAACCTGTTCTGGGCGTTCGCCTACAACGTGGCCGCGCTGCCGATCGCCGCCGCGGGCCTGCTCAACCCGATGATCGCCGGCGCCGCGATGGCCGCCAGCTCCTTGTTCGTCGTCTCCAACAGCCTGCGCCTGCGGCGATCCGCCCGAACCGGGCGCGGAGCGTCCGTGGGCGGCTCCGCCTAGAGCCGTAGCCGCGAAGGTTTGCCCGCTCCTGGCGGCGTGCCGGTGAGCCGTCACTCGGTGTCCGTCATCTGCTCGCCGCCCACGGCCTGAACGTCCGCCAGGCCCGGAGACCGAGGGCAGGGGCAGCGGGTCGCGCCCGTTGGAGTTGTCAGACCGAGCGCGCACTGTAGCGCGCGCCTGCACTGACAAGTGGGCGCGCCCGTGGCGCCGGGGCGAACGTTGCCAACTGCGGCACAAGTACGGGCGCTGAGCGCCCTCCCCTGCCCTGTGTACGGGGCCGGTCGGGGAAGCACACTGGCACGCGGCCACGGGTCGGGACCGTGGTCACGTCGCGCTGAAAACGGACGGGCGGAGCGCCCGGCGCGGACCTCCCTCCGTTCGGCGTTATGGGGATCAGGCCAGACGGTCTGGGGCCTGATGATCTCTATGTCGACCCACAATGCGGGGCACGGTCTAGTGGTCTGCTCTTGTTTCTGGTGAGGTTGCTGGCAAGGTGATGCCAGCTCGGCCAGTTCGCCAATCTCGCGCTTGCTGACGTGTCACTGTGTGGTCCGTACCCTGGCGCGCTTTGTGGTTTCTCAGACACGGCCTGACCGGATCACTGCTATCGGCGCATTTGATCGAGAGAAAGTCGCGCCGTAGCGTCGTGACGACCAAGTCCTGGACCGGTCGCGAAGTGCTCGCCGCGGGGGGAGCGATGACGCAGCGATGACGGAACCATGCCGCGCTGGCCCGCGGGCCGGCCTGCCCAAGTGAAGGGTCACCAGGACGCCCTCATGACGACGACCCATTCGGCGGGAGAGCCCGCGCCCGAGGCGCCCCCCGCCGCGCCGACGACCGAGGACGGGCCCCCGGGCCCGGACCCGGAAGCAGGCTTGGGCATCGCCTCCGCGCCGGTCCCGGCGGACGCCGACTCACGGCCCTACGCCGAATCCGAGCCAGACACCGAACCGGAGTCCGACACCGAACCGGGTGTAGATGCCGCGGCCGGGTCGGTGGTTCCGGCTGTGACGGCCGAGGCCGCCGGGAAAGAGGATCCAGCCGTGGCGGCGGTGCCGCCCGCGGCGGCGGAGGCCACCACGGAGGTGGTCCAGGCCGTCACGGCGGATGCGGAGGCCACCGCAGCGGTCGCGGCGAATGCGGCCGGGGTGACGGAGCCGGCCCAGACGGCGGGAGTACCGGCTGACACGCAGGAGGTGGCGTGCGGAGGTCTTGCCGGAGCGAAGCGAGGCGAGGCCGGAGCGCGCAGCCGACGGAGTGGCAGCGGTGGTTCTGACACGCAGGAGGTGGCGTGCGGAGGTCTTGCCGGAGCGAAGCGAGGCGAGGCCGGAGCGCGCAGCCGACGGAGTGGCAGCGGTGGTACTGAACCCGTCGTAGCGGGACCGGTGGCCGCGGCGGAAAGGCCCGCGGTTGCGGAGGCGGCGGCGCGGGTCGGGCCGGCGTCGGCAGCGGTCGAGCCGGTGTGGGCGATCGACGCGCGTGAGCTGGTCAAGTCCTACCGGGGTCGGCGGCGCGGGGACCCGCCGGTGCGCGCGGTTCGCGGGATCAGCCTGCGGGTCCCGGCGGGGACGATCTTCGGCCTGCTCGGTCCGAACGGTGCCGGGAAGACGACGACGGTCCGGATGCTGGCCACCCTGGCCCGCCCGGACGGCGGGTCCGCGACGGTCGCTGGCCACGACCTGCTGCGCCGCCCGTGGGACGTACGCCGGTCGATCGCCATCGTCCCCCAGCGTTCGGGGGCCGACCCGGACGCTACCGGCCGCGAGAACCTCCTGCTGCAGGGCCGGCTCTACGGCCTGAGCGGGACGGGTCTTGCTCGCCGGGCCGACGAGTTGCTGGAGCGGTTCGCCCTGGGCGACGCCGCCGGCCGGCTGGCGCGCACCTACTCCGGCGGCATGCTGCGCCGCCTCGACGTGGCGATCGGCCTGGTGGCCCGCCCGGCCGTGCTGTTCCTGGACGAGCCCACGACCGGTCTGGATCCGGAGGCCCGCGCGGTGATGTGGTCCGAGATCGAGGCCCTCACCGCGGACGGCCTGTCGATCCTGCTGACCACCCACTACCTGGAGGAGGCTGACCGGCTGGCGGCCCGGGTGGCGATCGTCGAGAACGGCCAGGTGGTGGTCGAAGGGACGCCGGAGGAGCTCAAGAGCGAGCTGCGCGGCGACACGGTCGACCTGGAGCTCGCCGAGGCACCTGACGCGAGCCAGGCCGAGGCGCTGCGGGGCCGGCTCGCGGCCCTGCCGGGCGTTGGCGAGGTGACCCTGGACGGCCGGTCGGTACGGGCCCGGGTCGCCGGCGGGGCCGCCGCGCTTCCGGCGATCTTCGCGGCCGTCGACGGCGCCGGCCTCGCCACCGCGACGGCCAGCGTCGCGCGGCCGTCCTTCGATGACGTCTACCTGCGTCACGTCGGCCGCCGCTTCGGCCGGCACGAGGAGCTGACCTGATGACGACGACCCAGCCGATGACGATCGCGGTTCCCTTGTCAATGGACGCCGCCGAGGTGCCGGCGACGGGTTCCGCGCGGCCGCTGGGAAGCCGCCAGTTCGGGGCGCTGACGGCCAGGCTGCTGCGCTCGCTGCTGCGCCGGCCGGCCTTCGTGGCGATCACCCTGGTGCAGGCGGTGGTGTGGCTGCCCCTGTTCGGCTCGCTGTTTCGCAGCGTGGCGACGGTGCCGGGATTCGGCCAGGGCGAGTACATCGACTACCTGACGCCGGGGGTCGCCACGATGAGCGTGCTGTTCTCCGCCGGCTGGACCGGGATTCGGTTCATCGACGACATGGAGAACGGCGTGATGGAGCGGCTGCTCGCCTCGCCAACCCGGCGGTGGGCGATCGTCGGCGGCACCGTCGCCCATGAGGCGGTGATCGTCGCGGTCCAGGTGACGCTGGTCGTGCTGCTCGGCTGGGGGCTCGGCGCGCGGCTGCGGTCGGGGCCGCTCGGGGTGGTCGTGCTGGTCGTCGTCGCGGTGACGCTGTCCACGGCGGTCGCGGCGCTGTCCGACGCGCTCGCGCTGGTGGTGCGCCGGCGGGAGGCTCTGATCGCGGCGGCGAACTTCCTGGTGCTGCCGCTGACCTTCCTGTCGACCGGGATGATGCCGGAGCGGCTGCTGCCCGGCTGGATTCGCAGGGTCGCCCACTACAACCCGGCCAACTGGGCGGTGTCCGCGTCGCGGATGGCGCTCGCCGCGCACCCCGACTGGCTGTCGATTCTGTGGAACCTGCTCGCGCTTGCCGTGCTGGCAGCCCTCTCCTGGGCGCTCGCGGCCCGCGCGTTCTCCAGCTACCAGCGTTCGCTGTAGCCAGACGGTGCCGCTCGCAGATCATAACCCTCAGTAGCTGCCCGTCCTGGCGGCGCTGGACCACGTTTTCGCTCTGGGCAGCCGCTTCCTGGCCCAGCTGCCGACGGCGCGGTGCTGTGTAAGGCTACGCAGGGTGACGGAACAGGTGGTGCTGGTGCTGACCGCGGCCGCGGCGCTCGCGCTGGCCGCATGGGCGTGGCTGACGTTCTGTTGGGGCGGCTTCTGGCGCACCAACCGGCGGCTCCCGGCGCGGCGCGTGCCGGCGCAGTGGCCGCCGGTCGCGATCGTCGTCCCAGCCCGGGACGAGGCGGCCGTGCTGCCGGTCACGCTGCCGAGCCTGCTCGCCCAGGACTACCCCGGCCCGGTCACGCTCGTCCTGGTCGACGACGCGAGCGGTGACGGCACCGCGGAAACCGCCCGCGACCTGGCCGCACAGGAACTGGCGCGCCGGGCAGCGGCCCGCGACGCGGGCGATCCGGCGGCGCTCGGCGGGGTTGGGCTCACGGTGCTGTCGTCGACCCCGCCGCCGCCCGGCTGGACCGGCAAGCTGTGGGCGGCGCAGCACGGGGTCGAGTTCGCCGGCGAGGCCGAGTTCGTGCTGCTGACCGACGCCGACATCGCGCACCGGCCCGGCTCGTTGCGCGCGCTCGTCGAGGCCGCGACGGCGCACCGGCTCGACCTGGTCTCCCAGCGGGCCAGGTTCACCGTAGCCTCCCGCTGGGAGCGCCTCATCGTCCCGACGTTCATGTACTTCTTCGCGATGCTCTACCCGTACCGCTGGTCGGACCGGCCAAGGTCGTCGGTCGAGGCGGGCGCCGGCGGCTGCTCACTGGTGCGCCGGCGGGCTCTGCTGGACGCGGGCGGGCTCGCCGCGATCCGCGGGGCGGGTACCGACGACGCCGCGATCGCCAGCCTGGTCAGGAACGCCGGCGGGCGGACCTGGCTCGGCCTCGCCGAACTGGTGGACAGCGTCCGGCCCTGGCCGCGGCTCGGTGACCCGCGCAACAGCCACCTGTGGAGCAAGGTCGCCCGCGCCTACCCGCCGCGGCGGCACTCGTCAGGGCTGCTCGTCGCGATCTCCGTCGGCCTGCTGCTGTTGTTCGCCGTACCGGTGGCCGCGACGGCGACCGGGCTGGCGATGGGTGCCAGGGTGCTCGCCGCGCTCGGCATCGCCGCGTGGCTGCTGCTCGTCGGCACCTTCCTGCCGACGGTCCGCTACTACCGCCAGCCGCCGCCGGCCGCCCTGCTGCTGCCGTTCACGGCGATGCTCTACCTCGGGGTGACCCTCGACTCGGCCCGGCGCCACCGGGCCCGCCGCGGCCGGAAGCGCCGCGCCCACGCCTGGTCGTCGGTGCACAGGCTGGCTGATCCTCCGGTCGTCGACGCCGCCGTGCTTGTCCCCGGCCTGGTTCCCGACCAGGCGGCCGCACCAGCGGCGGACCCGGATCGCCGCCATGACCGCGGCCGGGACCGCCCAGCCGTTCCTGACCTCACCGTCCACGACCCGCGCTGACACGCAGGAGGCGGCGGGCGGACGGGGTCCCTGCCGGATCGGCGAAGCCGATCTGGGAGGTCGTCTCGCCGGAGCGTAGCGAGGGGGACCTACCCGGCGATGCCCGAGCCGGCGAGGTCACGCAGGAAGGCGCGGGTGCGCCGCTCGTCCTCGCTGCCCTCCGGAGCGAACGGCGCGGCGACGAAGTCGGTCGCGCCCGCGGCCGCCACCTCGGCGACCCGGGCCGCGACGGTCTGCTCGTCGCCGATGACGGCCACGTCCGCCGGCCCGGCCGCGCCCTCCCGGTCAAGCATTGCCCGGTAGGACGGCAGCTGGCCGTAGATCGCGAAGATCTTGTTCGCGGCGGCGTGGGCGCCCTCGACGTCGCCGGTCACCCGCACCGGCAGCGCCGCGACGACCCTGGGCGCCGGCCGGCCGGCCTGCTCGGCCGCGGCCCGGATCGTCGGGACTGTGTGGTCGCGGATGGTCGCCGGCCCGGTCATCCACAGCGCCGTCCCGTCGGCCAGAGCGCCGGCCAGCCGCAGCATCGCCGGCCCGAGCGCCGCGACCAGCACCGGCACCCGGCCAAGCCGCGGCGTCGACAGGCCCGCCGCGGCCCGCAGCGTCTCGCCCTTGACATCGACCGGCTTTCCGTCGAGCAGCGGCAGCAGCGCGGACAGGTATTCGGACAGATGCCGCACGGGCCGGTCGAAGCTGTAGCCGAACATGTCCTCGATGACGAGCCGGTGCGAGAGGCCGATGCCCAGCGTGAGCCGCCCGCCCGTGGCCAGCGCCGCGGTCAGCGCCTGCTGGGCGAGTGCGACCGGGTGCCGTGGGTAGGTCGGGACGACGGCGGTACCGACCTCGATCCTCGGCACCTGGCTGCCGACGACGGCGAGCGCGGTCAGCGCGTCCAACCCGAAGATGTTGCTCATCCAGGCTGACGCGAGCCCGTCGTCGGCGGCCTGAGCGAGCGCGTCCCGCACTCGGGCGAGCGCGTCCGTGCCGCCTGGGTCGGGCAGGATGATCCCGATGCGCATGACGACTCCGATCGATCGGCGCTTGATAACTGACGTAATCTTCGTCACCGCCGGCGCCCGCGCGCTACTGGGACAGCCACTGCGCCGCTGGCCCGACCGTGCGACCGCCGCTCGGGCGGGCGGCGGTACGTCACGGAACCTGACGAGGTGCCGAGTCGTCGCGGGAGGCTGTGGGCTGGATCACATTCTGTGGGAGGTGTGGAGGCGACGGGCAGCTAGCGATGCCCGGCGGACCTGCGAGGATCGGGGTATGCCCGTTCCCGTAGCCCCAGGCGGTACGGCAGGCGGTACGGCCCCGTCCGCTGCCCCGGCCTCCGAGCAGCTGTTCGCCCGCGCCGTGCAGGTCACGCCCGGCGGCGTCAACTCCCCGGTCCGGGCGTTCCGGGCCGTCGGGGGAGTGCCCAGGTTCATGGTGTCCGGCAAGGGCGCCTACCTGACCGACGCCGACGGCCGCGGCTACGTCGACCTGGTCTGTTCCTGGGGGCCGATGATCCTCGGCCACGCCCACCCGGCCGTCGTCGACGCGCTGCGGCGCGCGGCCGAGAGCGGGACCAGCTTCGGCACCCCGACGCCCGGCGAGGTCGAGCTGGCCGAGGCGCTAGTCAACCGGGTGGCCCCGCTGGAGCAGGTCCGGCTGGTGAACTCGGGCACGGAAGCGACGATGAGCGCCATCCGGCTGGCCCGCGGCTACACCGGGCGCACCAAGGTCATCAAGTTCGCCGGCTGTTACCACGGCCACGTCGACGCGCTGCTGGCCGCGGCGGGCTCGGGCATCGCGACGCTGGGCCTGCCGGACACCCCCGGCGTCACCGGCGCGTCGACGGCCGACACGATCGTCCTGCCCTACAACGACCTGGCGTTCGTCGAGGCCGCCTTCGCCGAGCACGGCGCCGAGATCGCGGCCGTCATCACCGAGGCCGTCGCGGCCAACATGGGCGTCGTCCCGCCGCTGCCGGGCTTCAACGCCGGCCTGCGCAGACTGTGTGACCAGTACGGGGCACTGTTCATCCTCGACGAGGTAATGACCGGTTTCCGGGTCTCCCGGGCCGGCTGGTGGGGGATCGAGGGCGTCGCCGAGGGATGGGCGCCGGACCTGTTCACGTTCGGCAAGGTGATGGGCGGCGGGCTGCCCGCGGCCGCTTTCGGCGGCCGCGCGGACGTGATGGCCAGGCTCGCGCCCGCCGGTCCGGTGTACCAGGCCGGCACGCTGTCCGGGAACCCGCTGGCCGTCGCCGCCGGCCTGGCGACGCTGACGGCCTGCACGGACGAGGTCTATGAGGCCGTCGACGCGCGCGCTGCGGACGTCGCCGGGATCGTCTCGACGGCGCTCACCGAGGCCGGCGTCTCCCATCTGCCGGCGAGCGCGGGCAACCTGTTCAGCTTCTTCTTCACTGACGCGGCCGCCGTCATCGACTACGCCGGCGCCGCGGCCCAGCACGCCCCCCGGTACGCGGCGTTCTTCCACAGCATGCTCGACGCGGGGGTCTACCTGCCGCCGTCGGCGTTCGAGGCGTGGTTCGTCTCCGCGGCCCACGACGACGCGGCCGTTGAGCGGATCGCCGCCGCCGCGCCCGCCGCGGCCCGCGCGGCGGCCGCCGTCGCCGATCCGCCCATCGCGGCCGGCCGCGCTTCGGCGGTGTCCTCGTGACCAACCCCGACGGGACTACGCCCGACGGGACTAGCCCCGACAGGACCAGCCCCGGCGGGACCACGTCCGACGGGACTAGCCACGACGGGACCACTCTCGAGAGGACCACCCCCCGCGGGACTTTCCCGGAGCCGGGGACGACCGTCGTGCACCTCGTCCGGCACGGCGAGGTGTTCAACCCCGAGAAGATCCTCTACGGGCGGCTGCCGAACTACCGCCTGTCGGACGCCGGCCAGCAGCAGGCGAAGGTCACCGCGGAGTACCTCGCCGAGCTGGACGTCGCCGCGGTGGTCGCGAGCCCGCTGCTGCGTGCCCAGCAGACGGCCGCGCCGATCGCCGCCGCCCACGGCCTGCCGGTCCTCACCGACCATCGCCTCATCGAGAGCCGCAACTTCTTCGAGGGCCGCAAGTTCGAGGCGAGCCCCCGGCAGCTGCGCGACCCGAAGATGTGGTCGGTCCTGCGCAACCCGCTCAAGCCCTCCTGGGGCGAGCCGTACACCGAGATCGCCGATCGGATGCTGCGCGCCGCCGAGGACTGGCGTGACAGCCACCCCGGCCGCCACGTCGTCCTGGTGAGCCACCAGCTGCCCGTGTGGACGGCGCGCCGCGCCCTGGAGGGCAAACGCCTCTTCCACCGCCCCGACCGCCGCCAGTGCGCCCTCGCCAGCGTCACGTCCGCCGTCTACCGCGACGGGGACCTGCTGCGCGTCGACTACGCCGAGCCCAACGGCCCGACCGCCACCGGCTCCGGCTCCGTCGGCGCCTGACAACCCCAGTCCGCTCCAGGCGCAGGGCTCGGTGCCGACGCCCCTGGGCGGGCGACGCGGAGGCGCATCCGCCCGCTCTGATCCGCCGCGGGCTCGGTGCCTAGCCCTGGGCGGCGACGCGGAGCGCACTCGCCAGGTCTGATCCGCCGGCGCCGGGTCCCGGCCGAGAACGCGGACCTGGCCGTCGTCTCGGGAGCGGAACCCCCTCGAGGATCTCGACGGTCATCGTCTTGCCCGCGCGGTCGGGGCCGAGCAGCGAGAAGCACTCACCGGCGTGATCGTCAGGTCGAGGCCATCCACGACGGGCCGCCCGCTGTAGGACCTGCCAGTCAGGCGATCTCGATGGCCGGCGTGCTTCCATGATCTGGGCGCCAAGGCCCGCGCGGAACCGCTGTCCACCGGTCGCCGCTGTCCACCGGCGCGGCGGTCCACCGGCGCGGCGGTCCACCGGTCGGTGGACAGCGCAGACCGTCGGACCGGACGGACGCCGGCGGCCCGGTGGGCAGAACCCGGAACAACGGCCCGCGTTCCGCGGAGCGCATCTACCGCCTCACGGCGGCGCACGGTCCCGCATAGCTCGACCCTGCGAGGGCCCCTCCCGCGTTCCGCGGAACGCGGAGCCGAACTCCGGACGTGGTGGAGTCGTGGTCGCGCTGGCGACCACTCATCGCCCGGATCACGGCCTCGCCCGGCATGGCCTGACCTGGCGCGGGGGTCGGCCACGGTTCCCCTCCCACAGCGGTCTCCCGACTCCCCG
>Ga0068863_100000594_pt1 | contig 36688 bp, 31 predicted proteins | sample KBSSwiS62_FD_66596 | JGI IMG/M metagenome (GOLD analysis project Ga0068863, IMG submission 66596) | Switchgrass rhizosphere microbial communities from Kellogg Biological Station, Michigan, USA - KBS Switchgrass S6-2 | ecosystem: Host-associated > Plants > Roots > Rhizosphere > Soil ... | reverse complement strand
CGATTTGGGCATCGCGAGTGTCGACCGAACTGCAAATACGATGCACCTCGGGGCGGTTAAGACCCTCCTTCTACAACCGGGTAGTCAGCTCGGTCCGAGCATCTCCCCCGACGGTCATTGGCTGGCCTATCTCTCTGATGAAACAGGCCGCCGAGAGATTTTCGTAATGCCATTCGTGCCGGATGGGCCGGCGGGCAGCGGCAAATTGCAGATCTCGAGCGACGGAGGCATCGGGGCAAGGTGGTCTCCGACTGGGCACGAGCTATTCTTTCTGAACCCCAATCAGCAGGTGATGGTCGTCGGATATGTCACAAAGGGTTCCTCTTTCGTGCCAGGAAAGCCGCGTCTCTGGTCTACCAAACGTCTTGCGCGCGTGGGTAGCAGTAATTTCGATGTGGCCCCCGACGGCAGACGTCTTCTCGTCATCCTTGACGATCAGGAAGAAAAACCGGACACGCTCCTACGCGTGTTGTTGAACGTGGGCGACGAACTGCGCCAAAAGGCTGCGAAGTAACCCTTTTGCCCCGCGTCCTGGTAAGAACGGAACTACATAGCAGTAATGGTTGGAATCGGAAGTTTGGCGCCTTGCGCCACGTTCAGACCACAGGCACTCAAAGATGCAGGCCGAGGCGGTCGACTGGGGAGTCGTGGAAGTCCTGCTGAATCCCTAAATATCTTTCGGTAGTTTGGATGGAGGCGTGGCCGAGGCAGATCTGGATCTGTTCCAGGGCAGCCTTCCCTTTGTGCGCCAGCTTGGCAAAAGTTCGCCGCAGGTCGTGGGGCGCGATGTCCGGCAGGCCGATGCCGGCGGCGTACTTCTTCACTGTTTCGAAGATGGACTGGGCGGTCATACTCTCGCCGGCGAGATGGCCGCCGCGGTTGACCGGCCGGAAGAGGCGGCCGGTAGAGAAACCGGTGGCCTGGGTCCAGGCCTGCAGAGCCGCGACGGCGAACGAAGGCACCGGGACGGAACGCACCCGCCTTCCCTTCCCTTCTAAGTCGACGATGACGAAGCGGCCGTCCCGCAGTTGAAGATGCTCCAGGGTGAGCGAGGCGGCTTCTTCGCGCCGCAACCCGCAGCCGATCAAGAGGGCGAGCAGCGCGCGGTCGCGTTTCCCCTTTAACGTCGAAATATCCGGAGCGTGGATCAGCTGCTCGGCTTGGGCGATGGTCAGCCAGTTCCCGAGGCGCGTCCCTTCCCGGCGGATCCCGCGCACCCGCTGGATGCCGGAGACAATTTCCGGCGCGAGCAGTCCGTTGTCGCCGGCTTCGACGGCCAGGCGCCGGACGGCGGTGACATATAAGTTGATGGTCGAGGGGGAAAGACCGGCTGCCAAGAGATGCGCCCGGTAGGCCTGGACAGTGGCCTTGGTGAAACCTCCGAAATCCCCGGTTGGATACCAGGAAAGAAAGTGTTCCAGGCCGCGGCGGTAGGCGCGCTTGGATTCGGGCGACTGGACCGAGTCGAGGACGAGGCGCTGCAGGCGTTCGAGGGCGGGAGGCGGGAGAGCGGGGAGGGTTTCCATGCATCTCGATGATAGCCTGTGTTAGTGGCGATTACCATAAGCTAATATACCGATATTTTGCGCTAGTGCGCATAATCACTTTCCGCTCAGTTATACTGAGCTATGCCCGATAAGCCCATGTGGATCGGCCACTTAGATCAGGTTCTCACTGATCTCGCTGCCCTGCCCTACCCTTGGGTTGACCGTGCCACCGTAGAACGCCTCCTCGGCGTCGGCCGCCGCCGGGCCCAGCAGATCCTCGCTCCTTGCGTGTCTCTACAAATCGGCGCCAACGGTCTTGCAGATCGTGATCGGTTGATCTCTCACCTGCGGCAACTGGCGGCCGGGGACACTGCTTCCTTTGAACGCCAGCGGCGTCACCGTCTCGCCCACTCCCTCGATGCTTTCCGCGCAGCCTGGCAGTCCCGCGTTCCCGTCGAAGCACCCGCCTCCATTCTTCACCAGGCTCTTGCAGACCTCCCGCCCGGCATTGAGTTCACTACAGGCCAGGTTATTGTCCGTTTCGAAAGCACCCACCAGGCGCTCGAAAAGCTTTTGGCGCTCGCCATGGCCATCGGAAATGACTTCGAGCGATTCGATGAGGCCGTCGGAGGGAAAAACTCAAGATTTGTCCCGGAAGATTCCAAGTAGCCCCGAAATCCTGAAGGTAGAGGGCCAAACTGCCGATTAATGTTCTGAAACCCCATCTAAGGGTTACATTGGCTGAACATGACGTCTTTGCGTCGCTTATGGGTCTGAATGCCATTTTGTCCCTATTTTGCTGCATAGTGGTCGAAAAGCTTGTACATGATGGCTTTTGCTTCTACTATGACTACATAGGTACTATGAAATTCTACGAACGCCCCCATCTCTACAAATCGAGTCAGGTTGCCATGATATTAGGTGTAAGCAAAAAAACACTTGATCGCATGATTGCGGATGGCCGCATACCTAAACCTGTCCGCGATGGCAACAACAACTGGCGAATCTGGACTCAGCAGGATGTTCAAGAACTCCAGGAGGTCCTCACAAAATGATGCGAATGATGGTTGGGAACCAGCGGGGAGGAGTCGGTAAAACAACCACCGCGCTAAACTTGGCGCGGAGCTTTGCCGATCGTGGACTGCGCACTCTCCTGGTCGATGCCGATCCTCAGGGATCCATTTCGAGCGTTCTCAAACTTCGCCCCGAGCACTACCTAGCCGACTTCCTGCTGAAGCGGCTGCACTTACGGGATTGTGTGGTCAATGTGCGGGAAGGTCTCGATGTATTGTGCGGCGGCCGTACTACCACGGACGCCGAACAGCAGGTTACCAGCGTGGTCGCCCGCGAGAGACTTTTCGAAGACGTGTTTACCAATTTCGATGAAGTTTATGATGCGGTTCTCATCGATGTGGCCCCCTCCATCAGCCTCATGCAAGCCTGCGCCATGGTCTACGCAAGGCACTTTTTGATCCCTGTCGCCATGGACAGTTTGAGCGTTTCCGGCGCCGGGGCTTCCCTGTTTTATGCCAGCACCATTTCGCGTGCCTGCCGTGTTTCCATCAAACCAATCGCCCTGCTGCCTACCATTGTGAACAAGCGAATCGGCCTTACCGAGGTAGTCATGAACATGATTCATGCTCTCGGCCAACAGAATGCCATCCCGACAATCGGCCCCATCCGCACCGATACGGCCGTGGGAAAGGCACATCGCGCCCACCAATTCCTTGCCGATTTCGATCCGAAATCGAAGGCTCTGGAGGACTATGAACTGGTAGCCAATCAGCTCCTGGAGTTCTTCCAGATTCCTATCAAACAGGTGGAGAATGAAGTCGCACAAGCAGCCAACAGTCTCCCGTAAACCGCCGCTTATGTCGGTGGAGGAGGAGCTCGCTGAGCTGCTGGCGGACCCGACTCTGAGGCCGAGCATCACTTTTTTGGGTATCCGATCCTATACCGATTCAGTATCGGATACTGAAGTAGTATCGGGTACTGAAGCAGTATCCGATACTACTTCAGACCAGCCAGTCATTATATATAAGAAAAATCAGAATACGCCCGGAGTAGTATCTGATACTGAAACAGTATCCGGTATTACTTCGGTATCGGATACTGTTTCAGTACCGGTTAGATCCTCGGTTTTTGGCATTCCCAAGCTTGGGTTCGGCGCACCGAAGCCCGCCCCCGAAACCGCGAAGGCGCGCCCTCCGGCCCCGCGCAAGATCAAGATCAAGGGCGTGCCGCGTTACGAGCGGCCCAAGCCCGTGCCGGCGCGATTAGTCCAGGATGGTCACTCCCACAGTGAGCACGCCATGTACATATCGCTCTGGGATGCTGGCGAACCCCACAGCCCGGAGGCCCGGATAGTGACTATGGGCTTTGGCGCCATGTCCCGGATTGTGCGCCTCTCTCTGAACAACTGCCGGTTGAATATTCGGTCCCTGATCCGCAAGCTGGCCGTGGAGGAATGGAAGGCGGCCGAGTGCGAGCGAAAGATTGGCAAGACGTATCTGATCTACAACTCAAATACGATTTTGCGGCGGCGCAAGGCTGCCGGGCTTGAATGGGTAATCCGCACTCGCGGCGTTGCTTTTGTGGACGCGAAAACAGGTACTCCTATGTTTCCCGAAGATGACAGTTCAGTATCCGATACTGAATCGGTACCGGATACCGAAACAGTATCAGATACCAAATCGATACCGGATACCGTTTCAGTATCGGTAACCGGTACTGAAACAGTAGGGGTCAGACACAAATGACTGCATATCTTGAGGAGACCTACCTTAATAAGACTGACCGCAGATGTGCACAACTTGAGGATATAGGTGCACAACTTGAGGAGACAGCCGCACAACAAGAGGAGACAGGTGCACAAGAAGAGGAGACAGCCGCACAACAAGAGGAGACGAGTGTGCACAACTTGAGGAGACAAATCGCACAACTTGAGGAGACAAGCCTGCACAACTTGAGGAGACGCGCACAACTTGAAGAGACGAATTGCACAACTTGAAGAGACGAATTGCACAACTTGAGGAGACGAATTGCACAACATGAGGAGACGATTTTGCGAAGTACTCCTTTGGAATCAAAACTTTAACCTTCGCTAGAGTATTTAGAGTATTTAGAGTATTTAGAGCAGCAGCAGCAAGGAGGCTGGTTGATGCTTAAAAATCTGGCAGACGCTCTACAAACCGGGCTCACTGCCGATCCGTCAGCACCCTCCGCGGTTTCCCCCGCGATGACAGAGGATACCTCTGCTCTCACCCCTCTGAACGTCATCCGCACGGAAAATGTCGTGTCCCGCTTTCCCGTTCACAATCTCTCGAAGAAAGGCAAAATCGAGATCCAGATCGTCAAACGCAACAACCAGGGTGAAATCGAAATCAAGTGGGAAGTTTCCTACAACGACAAACATGGCCAGGCGCGGCAGCTTGCCTACAAGCTCGACACGATTGTCATCAACCGCCGGATCGAGGAAGAGGGCCGTCCGTTGCCCAAACTTATCCGTCTCGGCAGTCTTCGCGAAATCGCCGAGCGGCTCGACATGGGCGGCAACACGAATGTGATCAAGCGCGCCTTGCGCCAGAATGCCAGTGCGTTCATCACCGTGAAAGTGGGCTATACGAATCTGGACGGCACTGAAAAAACACTGGAAGCCGACTTCACCCGCTACAGCGTAATCTTCACGGGTGAGAAACTTCCCGACAAGCGCCGCGCCGATTGTGTGTACTTGAATCTGAACGACGTGTATTGGAACATGCTCAACGAAGCCCCCTGGAGGCCGCAGGATTACGATTACCTGAAGGCGCTCACGCCGGCAGCCCAGCGCTTCTACGAGATCGTCAGCGCCAAGTTTTACAATTCATTCCGTTTCAGCAATCTCAACGCCAGCAAAATCGCCTACTCCGAGTACTGCGCCTATTCGGCCCAGCAGCGCTACTTCGACTACGAGCATTTCAAAAAGCAGATGTACAAAGTGCATCAGCCGCATAAGAAATCCGGCTATCTGAGCGATGTCAGCTATGAAAGCATGCAGGATGCCGACGGCAAGCCGGATTGGATGATGCGCTACGTGCCTGGCCCGAAGGCGAAGAACGAATTTGAATACTTCACCGGCAAAACCGGCATTCTTGAAACTAAAATTCAGCCGGCCAGACCAACCGAAGTCGCCGCCGCCCCGGCCCAAGAGCTTCAGCAGCAGAGCCTCGGCCTGGAAGGCCCGCCCGATTCTCCCTTGCTGGACGAGCTCTTCAAGCGCGGTATCAACGCCAAGCAAGCCACCGCGCTGATGCAGGAAATCCTTCCGGAACAGCCTGTCATTGACCAGCTCGAGTATGCCGATTACCGGATCGCCTCGGAGCCGCCCGGCACCTTCCGCAATCCGCCCGGCTTTTATATTTCCGTCTTGCGTGACAATACTCCGGTCCCGGCAAATTTTGAAACCAACCGCAAGCGCAACGAACGCAGGACCACCCAGGATCAACTTGCCGAGCAGCGTCAGGTAACCGAACGCCGGGCACTCGAACTCGAAGTTGCCTATGCTGAATACCGCCGCGCCGAAGTGGAAGCCTACATCGAGCGTGAACTGACACCTGGCGACTATACGGCAATGGTTGAGGAACAAAAGCGCAGCTACGTGTCGCAATTCCGCAACGCCGCCCACTGGCCAACCGAAACCCTCCAAGCGATTGCAGTCAACGCCGCGGCAGTGGAGCTATCGCGCCGTGCCCCGATTCTCAACTTCGAAGACTTTTGCCGCCGGCACAACGACTGACTTAAAGAGCCACCTTCACCCGGAACTTTTCCCTTTCGGAAAAAAAACAGTCAACGATTTGCCAAAAGATGTTAGTATGTTCACTGATTACGCCGATGTGAAAGGTTAGGTTCAGCCGGAGACGGTTTTGTAATTAGTGTTACAGTTATTGGTCGCTGAGCTAGTGCAAGCATTCCAAGGAGAGAAGTCTTTCCCGTTTTGAGATTTCCTCGGCGAATCGGAAGTGAGTGAAGGTAAAAAACATTAGTATTGACAATTGGTTTTCAATCGGATATAAGAGACTGTTCCCTTAGGAAATTTGTGTCCCGATGACAAACCAGAGTACATTGAGAGGAAAGAAAATTGATGAAACGTCTTAGTTGGTCCAAGCTAATCACCCTTACAGCCTTGGTTTCCTTGGGAATTGTGACCCCCGGTGTCGCAACTGCCGATGGCCCAGGTATAACAGTCACTAAAGGCCCCGCTGGCACCGTCGGTACTCTACCGAAGACCAGCGGCACACCCGGAGCGCGGATCCCTGCAACACAAGCCCCCGGTCAGTTCAAGGCGTGGGAAGGATTCACAACCACGAACTACCTGAACACCGAGCAGTATGTGTTCACTCCTCCGAGCGCTTCCACTGCGGCCGGTCCGGTTAACATCATCACGATCGTGAACCGCCGTATTGCTATTTACGATAACCCGAATGCGATTGTAGCTTCGGTTGGTGGCGGAACCCGTGTTCCCCAGGTACTGAGCTCCACCAGCTACCTGCCGACCAGCGAAGCGCTGCTCGACGCGTGGATGGGTGAGACCGTTTTGAATCTGCTCTGCCCCACTGGCCGCGATAGCAACATCAGTTGCCTTGTGGATAATGCGAGTGTTCGTTATGACCAGATGCAAGGTCGCTGGCTGGTTCTTTTGACCGTCACCGACACCGGCGTCGAAACGCTCGGCAACGTTGTCACCAAGCCCAGGAAAGCGAGTTGGGTTCTGTTGATCTCCAAGTTCAGCCAGTTCCCATCGCAGGGTACGGCCGGCAGCTCGGACATCTTCATCACCCCGACCCCGCCGATTGGTTCTACCAGCGGTGTGAATACGGCGAACTGGAGCATCTACTACGGCAATGCACTGAATGGCCTTGGTACTGATGGCTTCGGCAACATCACCTCCGCCGGTACGGTTGGATCAGGCAACATCAATTCCATTCCTGGCAACCCGCTGGCCGTTCAGAATACGTTTTTCGATTGCCGTCCGGGTGCCATCGCGGCAACAGGCGCAACCCCGGCTGCGAATTGCTACTTCCCGACGAGTGCACGGCTTGGACTCGACAACGATAACATCACGATCACCTCGTCTGTTGTCAACGTCAACTATTTCATTCCCGCAGCTCCTACTGCTGTACCGATTCCGACGTTTGCTGGAACCCGCGTCCGCGTGATCAAGAAGGGCGGTGGTGCTCCTGAGCTAGCCGCTGGACTCTACCAGAAGTCACTGACTCAACTCGGCCTCTCTGCTGCTAACCAATACGCCGCGGTGCTCACTGACAGAACCACTGGTGACTACTACGATCTGTATGCAGTAGCAGACACCACGACTGGTGCCCCACTAACGGTATTCTCTGCTCTTTCGGCTAATGCTCCCTGGACTCTTGCTCCCATCTCTGCCCCGCTGACTACCGGTCAAGCTGCTTTCTGCGAACCAGGTCGTGTTCGTGGCCGTGCCGCAGCTAGCTATACCAACTCCATGGTGCCGCCGGCGACTGGCGTCTCATCCCAGAACTACATCGAATGCGTAATCTCAACCCAGGTGCCGACGGGTGCTCCTGCAACACCAATTCCGCAGAATATCATCTACGTTCAGCCGGTTGTCTACATCCCTGTATCACCGATCAATCCCCCGGCAAACACGAATTTCGCGATTCCGTACTTTGTCAGCCTCGTTGGTGATGGCACCACCGCCGCTACCGGTATGCAAACGGCTTTTGTTGAGCCGTTCATCAATCCGTCCACGATTCCACAGAGCACCTACACCGGCACTACGGGTGGACCGGCAGCGGGTGCGCCTTCCCCGGTTATCTACGTCGGTGACGATCGTCCCCACGAACTGATTTTCCGCGAAGGTCACCTGTACAACGCTCGCGTCGGTGGCTCTACGACGACCTTCCAGACTCCTGGATCGGCGCTCAGTTCCACCGTCTTCTATGATGTGATCCAGAAGCTGACGGCTGGCGCCGCCGGTATCATCGATCAACCTGTCCTGCTCGCCAAGTGGACCAACACAAATGCCTATGCTCCGATGTATGAAGTTCCGGCAAACGTGGCCACCGCGGGTCAGACGTCTCCGATCAACGTGTTCCCCTGGCTCGAAAAGCTGTTTGTTGCAACCACTTATCCGCAATTGACGGCTTCCGATCCTCGCGCTACCAATGCAGTCCAGGGCACAATTGATGCCACCAAGACTTGCATCGCCAGCAATGTGATTCCGAACATCGTTGGTGGAATTTCCACCGCGACCCTCAGCTACCCTGGTCTGTATGACATGCGCTGCGGAAACGATGTGTTCGACAATCGCCAGAACTTCCGCGATCCGATTACTGGCCAGATCGTAATCAATATCCCGAACAGCCCGCTGTTGTTGCCGATCACTCCGTCTCTCCGCGGCGGTTCCAGCACCGATCCTAACAATGGTAGCCTCTGGAACTTCGGTCTCTATGCACAGCGCCGCTTCGGTGGCGTAGGCAACGGTGGTCAACTCGGTTCCTACATGGCGAACTACGAGTTGGCTTTCCCGACGACCGATCCGTACAACAACACCACGGCTCTGTTCTCGGATTGTAATTCGATCGCTACCTGCCCCTTCTTTGTCCAGGTTCAGACCGCTGCTCAGCTCGGTTTGGCTCTGAACAAGGGTGACGGCACGGTTGGTCTCAACGACAACGTTACGCGTCAGGAAATGGCGAGACTGGTTATCCTCTCCATGATGGACGAAAACGCGGTCACCGCTTACCTGAACAGCACTGGCGGGTGCACCACGAGCTTTGCCGACGTTGCCCCCGGATGCGCGGGTGGTCAGCCGGTTGCTTCGGTCACCAATACTTCCGGTGTCGGGAACTTCTGGAGATACATCGAGACGATGAAGCGCAAGAAGATCACCACTGGCTGCTTTGTCAACGATGCGATCGCCAACTTCTGCCCCACGGCCCTCCTCACCAGAGGCCAGATGGCAGTGTTCCTGGTCCGCGCCAAGATGTCCAACGTGTATCCCTCGGTCATCAGCGGTTGCCCGACGCCCCAGGCGCCGGCTTGCCCTGGTATCGCCGGTGGCGACAACTTCGGCCTGACGGTTGGAACGACGCCGTACTTCAGCGACGTAACGGCCACCAACGCTTTCTTCGTGTACATCCAAAAGATGTATGAGTTGAGAATCACGAATGGTGTTAACCCTGTTCCTGGAGCTCCGGCCTACGGTGATCTCCAGAATTTGACCAGGGGTCAGTTGCTGACCTTCGTCGTCCGCGCTTTCTTCTTCTAAGAAGACTGCAGGGCTGATTCGGTTCAGTTTGGTAACGTAGTCTAACAATTAAAGAGCCACCCGAAAGGGTGGCTCTTTTTTTTGAATGTAATCACCCCATCAAGCGCTGTTTCGGTCCGCGGAGAGTTGTTAAAATGAAGTCTCCGGTCTAACTACCGTATTTAACCTATCGTTTTGAGGAAGAGGATTAATCTGTGAAGCGAAGTACTATTCTTTTGGCATGTGCCGCTCTTTTGACTGCCTCCTGCAGTAAGCAGGAGAAGTTGAAAGCGCAGGCCCCCGTGGACGATAAGGCTCCCGCCATCGCCATATCTCCGGCCAAGGTCGACTCGCAGCCGCTATCGCAGGCGCCGGTCGTTGTTAAATCGTCAGAAGAGCATGAGAAGGAGAAGATGGTCGAGGCGGTCGGTTTGTATCCAGTAAGAGTAGATACAAAGTACGGCTTCATGGATAAGACCGGGAAGATCGCAATTGAACCGCAGTTCGGTGCCGCGCTGGCCTTTTCCAATGGATTGGCCCCGGCCATGGATTTGAAGAACGGGAAGTGGGGCTACATCGACAAATCCGCCAAGTTTGTGATCCCGGCAAAATTCGATATTGCTTACCCGTTTGCCGAAGGCATGGGTGTGGTTCGCCTGGCCGGAAACTATGGTGCCGTCGACCGGTCGGGTAATATTACTGTTCCAACTTCCTTTGCCGGCATGAGTCAGTTTACCGATGGAGCAGCGGCGGCTTTAATCAACCAGGCTGTGGGCGGTGGTATGGTTGCCACTGCATGGGGTTTTGTCGATAAGGAAGGGAAGTACCTGATTCAACCTCGCTTTGAGAGTGTTACTCCATTTGGAGAGGGATTGATCGGGGTCCGGAAACTGGGTGGATTGTGGGGTTATGTCGATATCAAAAACCAGCAGGTGATTACTCCTCAGTTCCAGGAAGTAGGACCGTTCTCGCAAGGTTTGGCGTCGGCCAAGGATAAGCATTTGCGCTGGGGCTTCATTGATAAGTCTGGCAAGTACATCATTCTTCCCCAATTCATCGCGGCCAATGCTTTCTCAGAGGGGTTGGCGGCCGTATTCAAGGATGACAAGTGGGGCTTCGTCGACAAGGCAGGAAAGTTTGTAATTCCACCAAAATTCGATGGAGCCACGCAGTTTAACGATGGCTTGGCGCTGGTCAAGACAGGCGAAAAAGAGAGCTACGTGGACAAGACCGGCAAGACCGTATGGACCGCTAAGAATTAAGCTTCTACGGTTGTACGCAGATGCCCGCGCCGTCAAACGACGACGTGCGCCCAATGCTAACGGTTAGATTAGACGCCACGCCGCTACCACAAGCCGCAGTGCCAGGCGGGACGGCAGGCACCAGAAAATTGACCTGATACAAACCCACGCCATCGCGGGTGATGGCGGCCGTAGCGGGACTATTTGCCGGTTTAGCTGCCGGCGTATTGGGCCGGAAATCAAACCCCACATTCACGCCATCGGTAGTAACCGGAATTCGCGGCAAGTCGCCGGTGGTGACAGAAGAGGCAGGATAGCCTAATCCGTAAGCGGCCATGGATAGAACCTCGCCGCTCTTGGCGGGGTTGGATGCAGAAACCAAGCTACCGTCGGCGTGCCTGAACAGTGGGGTACAGGACGCGTTTGCAGCCGGGGGCAGGGCATCGCACGATGTAATCACATGGATGTTGTCGGGAACAGCCTGCAGCGGGAGTGGATCTCCGGCTACGCCATTCCGGCTCACTGTGACCGTAGCGAAATTGAAAGGCATCCGGGACCCAGGAACATTCGGTACCAGCTCAAATGGAATCTGCACCAGCATCGCTGTAAGAGGCATGCAAGGCGCCACCCCGTTGCAAGGATCGGACGGATAAATGCCGGCCAGGGGAATAGGCATTGGGTCACTGATAAAAGTCTGTTTAAGTGAAACCGAAAAGCCTCCCAGCAAGGTTGGTAAAGGTGTAGTGCCGGCTAGGATAGGCTGCGTCACGGGTGCGCCGCTGATACGAACATAAAGAGTGATGAGCTGGCCAGGGGCTACCTTGGTCAGAGTGGGCGGCACATACCCGGCACTGGTAACCAGATTATCGGCCGGGGCAGCATTCTGCTCATCCTGAGCCAGGAGCAACGGGCAGACCGCCAGGGTAAGAATTGTGAGCAGACGCATAACAGCCTCTTGCTAGGTATTATCCCCCAAAAAATTAGTTTAGAAAGGCGCGCACAATGAATACGGCCGCCTGTTCCCTTGTTACATCTGCGGTGCCGCAGTACTGCGTCGCCGTACACCCCGTGGTAATTCCCAATTCGCGCAGCTTCTGGATATAGGGAAAGAAGAAATTAGCAGCGGGTACATCAGTAAAATAAGCGGCCGGAGGATAGCTGAAGTTATCCCCCTGCAACTCTTTCAGCTTGCCGCGGACAATAAAGGCGGCCATCTGCTCGCGGGTGTTGCTGGCGTCCGGACAGAACGTGGTGGTAGTGCAGCCGGCCGTGATGCCAAGCTCACGCAATTTTTGGATATAGGAAAAAGCCCGGTGGCTGGGCGGAACATCAGTGAAATACGGAACATTATTGATAGCAAAATAGTCGCCATAAAGAGCGCGGATCACGAAGATGGCCATGTCGGCCCGGGTGATGGGAAGCGTGGGACAGAACAGATTGGGCGCGCAGTTCGTTGTCAGATTCCAGAGCTTGGCCACATTCACGAAATGAAACGAAAAGGACGAGGAGGGTACGTCCCCGAACTTTAACGTAGTGCTCCAGGGAAAGTAGCTCACCCATTCTCCGTAGTGGCTCATCCCATCCCGGGCTTTCGCATATTGGCCGGAAACCCACAGGCCGCCTTGTTGGGGATCGATGGCAGCGCCGAAATATTGGCCCCACCGGGCAAGGCCGGCCGTCGAGATGTCATAAAAGTCTTCGCCGGCTTTTACTTCCTGAATGCCGGCGAAGGCTGGATTGCCGAATGCGTTGGTGGTGGTGCCGGCAGCCAGTTTATTCGGAAAACCGATGGTGGCTGAGTTCAGGCTGGCGGGAATGTCTAGGGCAGGGTAGAAGAAGTTCCCATTGCTCCATCGTTGCTGAAAGGTGAGTTTGGCGATGGTGGTGTCGATTCTGCTGTAGACCACGGTAGTTGGCTCATCAGGCTGGGAGACGTTCTGCGCGATGAACAGAAACCCGTCGCGGAAAATGGCTTTCAGAACGCGGGAATCGCCCGTATCGAGAGTGACCGGCGAGCCGAACTGGGTAGCCGGGGCAGGGAAGCTGTAGCTCCAGAATCCCGGCACGGTGAGGCGGCTGGCAACCGGGTTTGCGCCGACCGGATTGACAATCCGCCACAACGTCATCACATTTGCGTTCGCGGCGGTGGAGGCGTTTACCAGAACGCCATAGTCATGGGGAATGAAGCCGGGTCGGCCCCGGGACAGCGGGGGCTGCAGGGAGACCACGGTGGATAGGTCTGCGTTCTGTAAATTGAAAATATCCTGGTAGGTGAGGGTCGTTGTGCCGGGGTTATAAAGCTCCACCATCTTCAACAGACGTACCTTTGCGTACTGCACCTGGTTGGTGACTGCGCTAAACATATTCGCGGTGAGATAGACCGCCTGATTATCAAAGCCGAGCTGCGGAAAATCCGCCCAGTTTTGAGTAGGTGTACTGCCATCCAGAGAGGCGTCGAGGGCCCAGTTCTTCCAGCCCCCGGCATAGGTGGCGCCATTGGAAACGGCGAGCAAAAAATACGATTGCCGGCCCGATCCAGTGCCTCGCAGGACCGTAAGACTCAGCAGAAATCTGCCATGCAACTGGTCGTAGCGGACCGACGGCTGGAGAAACTGGCAACTGGCCAGTCCGCCGGGACAGACCACCGGCAACTGGGCGCTGAACCATTGCGAAAACTGCGTTCTGTTGACCAGAGCGCCCGCTTTGGTGTACTGCGCGATGTTTGCATTTTCCACCAGCAGGACGTCTTCGGGTCCCACGGCCATATCGAGGTCCGGAGGGTCCTGCGGGCTGGCCGGCTGCGGAGCTTCCCAACTGATGGATGGCGTGTTTATCAGGGGGACGATCCTGACGTCCGGAATGTAGGTGGTGATGCCATCTGTATAGGAGATGACCGGCGGCGCCGGCGCGCGGAAGGGAACGCGGGATTGGGCGACTGATTTCTGGCTGACATACTCCCCCGCCGAAACCGTGGCCTGCGGCGGAACCGGAAAGGCCGGTGTCGTCAAAGCCGGAGAGCCTGTCGGCTGCAGCGGGTTAAAGGAAGAGGACAGCGATGTCTGACCACCTGCTACCTGTCCGGATGTTTGCATCTGCGCCGATAACAGGCCGCTGGAAATCATGCCTGCTAAGCCAAGGCATACCAAAGTTGTTTTGCTCATAATAGGGGACGGAATGCCTCTGAAAGCTGCTCTACCCGGGCGTTCCAACTTTCCCGGTGCGCAATGCCAATGCGGCTTTGCCTAAGAAACGCGTCGTTTTCCTCCACTGCCCGCTCCAACCGTTCATTGAGTTGGCCAGGCTGATCGTAAAGATATAGTAGCGTTTGGAACTCTTCCATCTCTGGTAAATCGGCGCTTACCACAGGAAGTCCATAGCTGAAGTACTCATACAGTTTGATGGGGTTGGTGCCCATGGTGAGATCGCTCGGCAGAAAAGGAATGAGAGCCGCGCGGAACATGGCCATGTACTGGTGAAGCTCGGCATGCGGCACTTCCCCAACGAAGACGATATTCGGCAGCCGGCTCAAGCGCAGGATGCGCTTGTCTTCCACGCGGCCGATGAGCAGGAACTTCCAATCCGGGTGGGCCCCTGCGGCGTTCTCCACCGCATCGGTATCGAACCAGAAATCCAGCGCGCCGACATAGCCGATGACGATTTCCTCACGGGCGGCCGGTTTGCGGTCGGCGGCGCTGCGGTTGAGCCAGGATTCGTCCACTGCATTGCGCACCAGAATGGATTTACTTTTGAGATAGGGGAACCGGGCGGCGTTCTCCTGGAGAAGCTTCTGCGAGGAGAACACGACAAGATCGCTGCTCTCAAAAAGCGCAGGCTCTTTCTCGACGATCTCGCGGGAGATTTTCCGGAAGCCGCTGAGCACATCATGGCAGTCGTAGACGATGGGGAATCCGAACTGTTCGCGGAGCTGCAGCGCGGCATCGATCCAGATCGGGAAGCTGACCATCTGCACTAGTGTATGGGTTCTGGTGGCGGCGAGCACAGTTTTCAGTGCATTTACGATGCCAGTGCTTTCGTGAGCCGATAGCAGACGGTCGTGAAAGACCGGCTCCAGGGGAAGGTGAATATGGATCTCGGCGATCAGCGGGGCCAAGGTATGCAGCTTCGGACTGTCGCTGAAAACATAAGGGTTTGGAAACTCCCGGCCGAGGTGGGGATTCACATAAAAACACTGATGCCCGAGGGAGGCAAAGGTGCGCGCCAGGTGCTGCGTACGCTGGATGCGGGTATGCCAGTCGGTCATGGGGAGGAACAGCAGCGCGGGAGTTTTTCCATTGCTGCCAGGAGTTTGCACTGGATAGCGCCAGCAATCCTGAAAGTATTCCGGCCGGCGTTTAGGAAAGAGGGGGAAGTAAAACCATCGCAGGTAGTAGGGGCGAAGGATCTCCTTGCCGCGCTCCACAGCCTTTCGGAAGACGGTTTTCATTTACGGGATGCCAGGGCGGGTGGGTCGGATAACTGTATAACTTTAGCAGGTCTTACCCCCTCCGCTTCACCCACTCCCTCCCAATCCGCCCGAACAACAGCTCCCGGTGCCACGGATCCAAGCAAGTGAAGAGCGCCAGCCCCAGATAGCTGACCGACACAAAAGCCCCAGCCAGGGCCAATTGAAACCAGGTGTTGCCCGGCACATACACCTTCAACAGCACCGCCCCAACAGCCACCGGCACCGCGATCAACAAGGGCCGCAGATAAATAGCCACCATATAGCCGATAAAACTGCTGTCCAGACTCTTCGCCACCAGAAACGGCGTGTAAAGTCCTCGAATGACGATCATTAGCGCCGAGGCAACGCAAGCTGCGCCGAAGATTCCATAGCGCGGAACAAACAGCAACATCCCGGCCACATTGAGCGCCGCCTCCACCATCAGTCCGTAGGCATAGCGCTGATGCGTCCCGAGTCCAAATAAAATCGCGCTCGAATTAAACTGCCCGGCCGTTACGAACGCAATAGCCGGAATCATAATCGGCAGCAGCGGCGCGCTGTTCTCCGAGTAAACCGGCGTGATCCACAGGCGGATCAACTCCCGTCCGTAGATCAGCAGAAAGATCGACAACGGCGCAAACAGCGTGAAGCAATACCGGTTGGAAAAGATCCCCAGGTTCAGTACAGATTCCCTCCGCCCCGAAGCCTCGCGTTCGGCCGCGTTCGAACGCGTGATCAGCCCCACGCGGGAGACGGCATCGCCCGCATATTGCAGCATGCGGATCGGCAGCGTATAGAACCCCACACCGGCCATGGAGACATTGCGCCCAATAAACATCGGCGCGCTCTGATTCAGCACCAGGTTCGAAGCGTTCGAGAGAAACGATGGAATGCCGTAGCGAATCATGTCCTTGATCATGGCCACATCGGCAAACCGGAACGAGAGGCGCAGTTGCGGAAACACTCGCCGGAAACTGAAGAAGTTGATCAGATACCCGGTCAGTTGCCCCACCATGAAAACCACCGCCAGGGCCCGCAGACCATAGCCCATTTTCAAAAGCAGCGCCCCGCCGCCGGACCGGACCAGCAGTCCAATCACCGTGGCCCGCGTGGTGAGATCGAAGCGTTGAAAACCGTCGAGAGCCGAAGTGAAAATATGCAGCAACACGAAAAACGCCCAACTGATGCCGATGATCAGGATCAGCATAGATAGATCCTTCTGACTCTGCGGCAAGGTTTTCGGAAACAGCCGCGGCACATTGCGCGAGACGGCTACGGAGACAATCACTGCTACTGCGGAAACAGCCATAAAGTAAAACAAGGCCGTATTGATGGCGGTGTTGATGTTGTCCGGCTGGTTCTTGGCGCGAAAGCGAGCCAGAAAATTAGTCAGCGCCGCATTGAATCCCAGGTCGAAAAACCACAGATAATCGATCATGGACCAGACGAACGCCCAGACTCCATACCGCTCTTCGCCCAGCGATCGCACGATATAGCGGGAGAGAAAAATCCCGATGAAAATATTGATTGCCGTACCGGCCCAGGACCAGATCACATTCATCAAGAAGCTCTTCCGTTGGGAAGATGCTTCGACCGATGAATCTCCGGCAGCCTGCTGAGCCATATGATTCATCGTACCGAGACTCTTGTGAGAAATTAGGCTTTGAACAATAACACCGTCGTTTCGGTCTTCGGGATTTCTCCCTACCGCATCGGGGCCTTCGAGATTTTTGCCCGCGAACTCTCTCTACAACTGGGAAAGCTCGGCTGGCACAGCGTGCTTTGCTATCTCACCCCGCCTCCGGAACCGGTGCGCCGCTTTCTTGATCTGCCCAATGTCACCATTGAAGTAATCGAAGATGCGTGGCGCTTGAGCCGCAGGGCGACGGGGCAGTTGTACCAGGTTTTGAAAAAATACCGGCCGCGGATTCTGCACCTCTATTTCACGGGCTTCCTGAGCGCTTATCCATGGCTGGCTAAGTTACTGCAAGTGGAGCAAATCTACTTTACCGATCAGAGCTCACAACCAGAGGGTTTCGTTCCTCTGCGCGCGCCGCTGTGGAAGCGGGCGGCCATGAGGATCATCAACGGACCAATGGACGGCGTGATTTCAGTGAGCCAGTACGGCTATCGCAATTTCACCGCCCGCGATCTGCTGCCGGAGCGCCGGTTCCATACCATCTACAACAGCGTGGATATCGTCAGGGCGAAACAAGGTGCAGCGGAAGGCGTCCAATTCCGCAAGCGTTTCCATATTCCGGCCGGTTGTATGGTCGTAACCCAGGTGAGTTCCATGATTCCCGAGAAGGGCGTTCAGGATCTGCTGACCGCTGCCGGCGGAGTATTGGCCGGCGAACCGGATACACACTTTGTGCTGGCAGGAGAGGGAGCGCATCGGGCTAAGCTGGAACAGATGGCTACGGATTTAGGCATAGCTTCGCACGTTACCTTCACTGGCGTGGTGCAGGATCCTTTGGCCGACGGGCTGTACGGCGCCTCTGATGTGGTTTGCCAGATGTCGCGCTGGGAAGAAGTGTTCGGCTATGTGATTGCCGAGGCGATGGCTACCAGCAAGCCGGTTGTGGCCACGCGGGTAGGCGGCATCCCTGAACTGATTGCCGATGGCGAAACGGGATTTCTGGTAAACCGCGGCGATACCACCGCAATGTCGGCAAGGATTCTGGAGTTGCTGAAGAACCCGGAACAGCGGCGTCGTATGGGTGAGGCCGGATTGCGGGCGGCCACAGCGAAATTCAATCACCAAACCAACGTGGCACAGGCGATTGCGCTCTACAAAATCGCCACATGACGCAAGTTCGAAACTTACGGCTCGACCTGCTGCTACTCTTCGCCCTTGTCCTTCTGACGGTGGTGGAATTCAGCTCCTTCCTCACGTCGGCAAGCTTCGGTTCCGAGTTCACGCAGTTCTATCTGATTGTCCATGATCGCTCGCTCGCACAGATCATGAAGGAGTACCTCGCCTTCACCGGGCCATGGTACCGCCCGTCCCAATTCATACTGCCTTATTGGATAGGGCAATCGTTTCTCAGTTGGCACAATCCGCAGGGATGGCGGGCTTATGAGTTGTTCACCGTAGGTGTGGTGAGCGGTCTGATCTACTGGTTTGTGCTGACGCTGCTGCCGGGACGCCGGATAGCGGCATTCTTCGCGGCTCTCTATTTCACATGTGTGCCTGTGATCAACGCGCCCCTGTATGAGCTGGCCGCTTTCGACTTTCTTCACATCATTTTCGGCCTGCTGAGCGCCATCGCTTTCACCATCGGCTATCGATTAAAAACCTGGAGTGGAGCGGGCTGGACTGCACTGGCGTTGCTATCCTATGCGGCCGCGCTCACCAGCAAAGAGATCGCCGTCGTGATTCCCATATACCTGGCGGTAATTTCCACGGTGTTGTATTTCTATGAACCCGGCCCGGATACAAAGACAGCCCGGCTCCTTCGCGAGGCGAAACGGTTGATGCCTTTTTTCCTCCTGACGGGGGCTTACTGGTGGGTCCATGTGAGGCGCATCCCGATGAGCCAATTTGGCGCATCGGCCGACTATCGTATGAGCGTGAACTGGCCGTTGATCTGGCAAAACCTGAATAAGTATCCACTCTGGTTTGCCCGGATTTACAGCTACACGATGGATCTGGGACACAATGCGGCGGGCTATGAGAATGGGAGGAACGATGCAGCGGGTATCCTCGCGCTGATTCTGGTTCTCTCCGCGTCAATCATGCTTTGGCGGGCCGGCGAGATCTACCGCAAGTACTTATTGCTGGCAGTAGCCTGGGTCGCTGTATTTCTGATTGTGCCGGTCTACAGCGGCGGCTATTTCTGGCACGGAAACCTTGCGCTGTGCGGCTACTGCATGTTGTTTGGCGTGTCCATTGACTGGCTGGCGTCGCGCCTCCAGACTCAAACGGTGCGCTTCGCCGTGCTGGCAGTCGTAATTGCGGGGATGGTGGGACTGACAAGGCTCGATGCGGCTGCATCCATTGTCTCCGGAATCCATTCGGAAACCTATCGCATCAACTCCACTGTCCTGGCGCAGCCGCCTGTTTCGTTTGAGCGTATGCAGGAGATGCCGCAGGTACGGGCACTGGTCTATGTAGAGGATCGAAAGAATTTCGGTTGGTGGTATTACGGAGCGGGATCGCTTTTCAATCTTGTTTATCTGAGAGTCCGTTTATTTCAGGATCTCGTGCCTGAAATGAGTAAAGTGCCGCGAGCCAAGTGTGAGGAATGGATTAAGGAACCGAATGCCTTCTTCTTTCGCTACGACGACAACTACCATTGGTACGACGCGAGCAATGAGTTTCGCGCCTTTGCGAGAAAGAAGCTGACTGAGGCGGTGATCACCCCGACAATTACCAGCGTCTCTCCTACACAGACGCAGGCAGGTGTAGATTTCAATGTGCAGCCCAGCGGATTTTCAGCTATCGGGGTCGCGGGCCGGCATTTCGAGGCAGGCGCGGTAATTTTGATCAACGGCGAGAAGCAGCCAACCGTGAATGGAGATGGCTTTGTCTCGACAACCGTGCCGCGAGAGGCTTATGCGCGCCCCGGAAACATTTCTATTCAAGTGAGAAACCCGGGCGATGTGGTTTCGGAGCCTTTTCTTATCCGCGTGCTTCCGTAAGTCCAGAGACAAAGCGCAAGGGCCCAAGCGGCGGCTGTCCAAAGTGAGAGAGTCCGCAAAACCACCCACACTGGATCGGGGCGAAGAACATATTCCAGCGTCCCAGCCTCCGGCTTTCTATCGACAATAGCGACCGAGGTTTTATCCGTGAATGTCTCCTCAAACGGGATCTCGCGGCCATTCCAGCGGATGCGGTTCCAGGGAAAAATTTGTATGTCTGTCCGAAGCCTGCCTGTGTTTCCGGCCGGAACAGCAAATGGCAGAGCATCTCCAAAATACTCCTGTGATCCGATGGGAAACGATACAGTCGAGAGGGCTGTGCTGTCGGCCAGGACGCCGCGCGAGCCGCTTTTCACTGCGTAACTGTACCATCCGTAAAAATGGAAGGGCAGGGAACGCAGCGCATCGCGATGAGTGGTTGGCCATCCCGATCCTGCCATCGCATTCGGTTCCTCGACGGAGTGGGCATGAAGCAGCTTGATGCTGACGCCGACGATAGAGAGAGCGAGACTCACGGCAAGCGCCGCCGTCAGTGGCCGATCCGGAAACGTTGTTGCCCGCCGCATGCCCGCCAGCAGAAACAGAACCGCGAACAGTAGAAACAAATCCGCGTAGGTTACCAGGCGATAGGCGAACTGGATGAAATGCAGGGCAGCCGGCACTAGCCGCCAGGCCTGCGGCGAGACGGACATCACACACACAAGCACGAAGCCGGCAAAGGCGCCCCAGGCGAGGCGGAACTCGCGGCCTGACCGGGCGGCGCGGAAAAGCAGGAAAACAGCCAGGATCAGCAGGGCGAAATTGATCTGCGTATCCAGGTAAGGAGTGCCCCACAACCGTCCTTCCTCGGTACCCAGGCGCGGATCCCAGGGGAGCGGAGAAAAACGAGTGGCGAAGTGGTCCAGAGTGTGCGGGAAGAAATTGATCAATCCGCCGGATAGCTGTACTTTCCGTCCGAAGAGCGCGACCGCATAAATCCACGGAGCCATCACCAGCGCGATGAGCGCCGCGGCCCAGCCCATCGGCTTCCAGAGATCGCGGGGAAGCGGCCATGAAGCCAGGATCGCAAGGCATATGATCAAGCCGCCCAGGATAGCCGTAATCGGGTGCGTTCCCATGGCGAAGGCCAGCGCAAAGGCCGCTCCAAACAGCATACGGACATCGTTCCTATGCACAATTCTCAGCCACATCATGCAAACTGAGGTCACCAGCGAGACCGCAACGAACTCCGTGATGGCCGCACGGTTATACAGGTTAGTCAACGGATAGGTGGCAAAGGAAACCAGGACAGTGACAGCACAGGTCACAAAGCGATTGCCGGTGATCAATTCCACTGCCTTTCTTACCTGCTGTACCTGCAGCAGAAATACCAGGCTGCACACAAGGCGCAGCGCAAACGAGCAGCCAGTGAAAGCGCTGATCAGGCCCGCGGCCGGATAGAAGAGATAGCCGTAAAAGACCGGGTACGGAATGCCGGCGAGCTGTTCGGTGTTGAGAGTGATGGGAAAGGCCCAGTGTTGGCGAAAGTATTCACCGAAATACCCGATGGCCCAGAGATGGTTGTTCCAGTCGAGATAGAAGGCGTTGTTGCCGTGCCACAGAAGACAGATGGGCAGGAGGCCCAGCAGATAGGTGAGCGCCGTCCATAGCGGGCGCTCGGACCAGGAAACCTTGGGAGAAATGAGGGGCGCTGGCGCGGCGTGTGATTTGGTTTTCCGGGAACTCAATACGGCCTCTAGGCAGGATAGCAGCGGGGCGGACCTGGCGGCAGCCATTCGCTCGTAACCACAGGAGTTTTTATCGGCTCGGAATTGTACGATCAACTTCTGCATCTCGCCCGGCGAAAGATAAGATAATACCGTTGCCCTCCAACCGCAGACATTTCATCCGCACCCTTGCCGCCGGCGCGCCAGCCCTGCTGGGGCAAGCCACCAGGCGCCCAAACATCCTCTTCATCCTGGCCGACGAATGGCGCGCCCAGGCCACCGGCTACAATGGCGACCCGAACGTCCGCACTCCCGTGCTGGAACGCCTCGCCTCGCAGAGCGTCAGCTTCGACACCGCCATCTCGGGAACGCCAGTCTGCTGCCCCTACCGCGCCAGCCTGCTTACCGGGCAATATCCTCTCACGCACGGCGTTTTCATCAACGATGTGGAACTGAAACCAAACGGCGTCACCATGGGCGAGGCATTCACCCGCGCCGGATACCATACGGGATTCATCGGTAAATGGCACGTCTACGGAAGCCCAGGCGGCAACTACGAAAGGCGGCTGGCCTACATTCCACCGGAGAAGCGCTTCGGGTTCGATTATTGGAAAGCCTGCGAATGCACGCACGAATACAACAACTCGCTCTACTACGAAGGCAACGATCCGGCGCCCAAATACTGGCCTGGATATGACGCCTTCGCACAGACAGACGACGCCTGCGCCTTCATCGAGCGGCAGGCCAAATCGAGCGATCCCTTTTGCCTCGTCCTCTCGCTCGGACCCCCACACTTCCCATTGAACTCCGCGCCCCAGAAATTCCAGGACGCCTACCGCAAACGGGAGATTCAATTCCGTCCAAATGTCCCGCAAGACCGCCGCACCGAAGCGGCCGATATGCTGCGCGGCTACTACGCGCACATGGCTGCTCTCGACCAATGCTTCGACCGTCTTCTCACTTCCCTCGACCGCACGGGCATTGCCGACGACACAATTGTCGTCTTCACCTCGGACCACGGCGACATGATGCTCTCCCAGGGCCTGACCACCAAGCTCTATCCGTGGGACGAATCCCTGCGTGTTCCGTTCCTGATCCGTTATCCGCGAAAGCTGGGAAACAAAGGAAGCCGCATCCGGACGCCTCTCAACTCACCCGACATTTTCCCCACGTTGCTCGGGCTGGCCGGCCTCCGCATTCCCGATTCCGTCGAGGGTATCGATCACTCGCCCCGCTCGCAACGAAAGAACGAGGACCGCGCCGCGCTGATCACTCTGGCAGTCCCGATCACCGAAGCCCGGCGCTATGGTTTCGCCGAATATCGGGGACTGCGCACACCCCGGCATACCTACGTCCGTTCCATCCGCGGCCCCTGGCTCCTCTACGACAACCAGACCGACCCCTACCAGATGCACAATCTGATCGGCAAGCCAGAGGCCCGGAAACTACAGGCGAGCCTCGATCACGGCCTCGATGCCGAACTCAGAAAGCGCAAGGACGAATTTCTTCCGGCCGCGGAATACATCCGCCGCTCCGGCCTGGGCCACTATCGCGAGGTCAATGTCCAAGTGGGAAGTCACTCGAGCCCGTGGGGTGATTGGAATTCCACAGCCGGACCTGGATGATAACTGGGATATGATACAGGGCGTGAAAACATCGATTCTCTTCTGCTGCGCGGCCCTGGCCGCCTCCGCGGCGGAACCCTCAGCAAAGTTGTTTGAAAACGACCAGGTGAACGTGGTCCGTGCGCTGGAAAAGCCCCACGTCAAAGGCAAGGCCCACGAGCACAAAACCAACCGCGTGATGATTTATCTGCAGGCCGGCAGCCAGCGCTTTGAGTACCAGGATGGCAGAAAGCCCGAGAATTTCGATTGGAAAGCGGGGCAAGTGAAGTGGAGCGCCGCCAATGGCATGCATGCTCCCGAAGTCACTACAGATATACCGTTCAACATCGTCGAGGTGGAGTTAAAGAAGACCGGCGGCAGTGCAAAGAAAGTCACCGGCGCTCAAGATGTCTTGAAGGTCGACCCCAAGCACTACAAGCTTGAGTTTGAAAATGATCAGGTTCGCGTGATCCGTGTCAAGGTCGGTCCGCACGAATCTATTCCCATGCACGAGCATGTGCTCAACCGGGTATCGGTAGTGCTTACGGATCAGAACGTCCGCAGCACGGATTCCCAGGGCAAGGTAGAGACCGTGCAGCACAAAGCAGGCGAGGCTTCCTGGGGCGCCGCCAAGACCCACAAGGAAGAAAACCTCAACGACAAGCCGCTGGAGATGATCATCGTCGAAGTGAAGAGCTGAGCCGCTCGTCCTATTCGTGCTTCAGAGCAGCCATCGGCTGAATTCCGGTGGCGGCGCCGCGCCGGAATCCAGCATGCGGCTAAACCCGTCAGAACCAACACAGCAGTAACCGCCAGGTAAGCAATCGGATCACGCGGGTTCCAACCCTCTATAAACCGGGCGATCACACTGCTCAACGCCCAACTGCCGAGCAGACCAATGGTGGTTCCCACACCCATCAACACTCCAATCGAACCAAAGACGAGTTGCAACACATGGTGCCGCTGCGCCCCCAGCGCCATCCTGATTCCGAACTCGGGTGTCCGGCGCGCCACCGTGTAAGAGACCACGCTATAGAGCCCGGAAGCGCAAGTAACAATCCCACAGCCGCAAACAGGCTGAACAGTGTCGTGCTGAACCGCGGGTAAGCCCTCTCAAATTCGGATAAGTAATCCTCCAGCGTACGGACCTGTGTTACCGGCAAAATTCAGGAAAGTGACGGAGCACACCGGTTTCTGTAAAAACGCTCGGCGGCTCTAAACACACGGCCCGGCGATCTTCGCGCTTTATCTATCCGAAGACCACTGCTCAGGAGCTTCACCAAGGCATTTGTTCCGAAAAACCAAACCCCCAGAACGGGCAACATAGGGCCCGGTTTGACTGGGGGCTTGGCAGCCATCTGCTTCGGAGCCAGCCCCGTTGCAGGTGAACAGGAGGCCCTATGCAACGCGAAGCTCGGCACCGCCACGCTTTCCTGGCTTCACAACAATCTCTACATCTTGCCCAAGTGCAACCAGGAAACGCATAAGCCGCTCGACGGAATACCCGCGGAACTGCCCTGAAAGGATTGCCGATACTTTAGGTTGATCGATCCCCATTGCTTTCGCCGCCGCTGTTTGGGTCAAACCACGCTTCCTGATGATCCCATCGATCTTCATCACCAAGCCGGCTTTCAGCAGGTGTTCTTCCGCATCGGCCAGACCGAGGTCCGCGAATACGTTGCCCGTACTCGGTTGTTGTTCAGGAGTTTTTCTTTTCACTGTTCTTTACCTCGCTTCTCAACTGCTGCAGGCGTCGCCGCACGAGCTCGATTTCGGTCTTTGGCGTCGCGATCCCGGTCTTCGACTTCTTTTGAAACGCGTGTACAACGTAAATCACGTCTCCAATAGATACCTGTGTAGACAGTGCGATAAGTTCCGCTCGGGTCCTTCGACACAATCTCCATAACGCCGCTGCCGAGCCATGCAGGGGCTTGGCGCTATGGTGGGTTTTGCCCATCTGCGCGACGAACACCGCATACCCGATATCGTCTTGAACAGGGGGCGGAAACGCCTTCACTTTGTCCAAAGAATCACCGAACCAAGTGAGTTTCTTCATACGGCGTATATGCCACTATTAGCATAATACACGCCATCAGGCCTCCGCAGTTTGCTGGCCAGCGGTTGACGCCACTCGACAATGGATACTCATGCCACACGATCGATGATGAGGAAATTGACGCAATCCGGGATTTCCTAGATACATCTAGTTAAGTTGTTTGGCGATGGGCGGCGCAGCGGTCGGTCCGTGATGAACACTGGACTATCGTAGGCGGCTTCTTGGCGATACTAGAAAGAGATAAAAGTCTAGAAAGGACACCGATGAGCCTCAACATCAAAGACCCCGAAGCCTACCGCTTGGCGGCCGCAATTTCTCAAGCCACAGGGGAAACCATGACCCGCATTGTCACCGAGGCCTTACGGGAACGCTACCAGCGTCTTCAAGACCAGCGTAGGAAAGCCACGGTTGAGGAACTCCTCGCCATCGCGAAGCGGTCCTCCGCCCTCGTCAAAGGTCCGTATCTCGATCACGCTGAATTCCTCTATGACGACCGTGGGCTGCCAAAATGATTTTGGACACCTCCGCACTTGCCGCTATATTCTTCGGGGAACCCGAAGCCGCCCGTTTTACCCAGCTCATTCATGACGCGGAATGGTGATTGAAAGTCAGATCGGGCCGGACGCCAGCCGTCAATGCGATGTGTTTTTCCGCAGGGCAGGCATTCACATCGAACCAATCACAGTCGATCAGGGCCACCTGGCGCGCCAGGCCTTTCTGGATTTCGGTAAAGGCCACCATCCGGCAGGACTCAACTTCGACGACTGCTTTGCCTATGCACTGGCCAAAGCCACTGGGGAAGCTTTGTTGTACAAGGGACAGGATTTCAGTAAGACAGACATGAAAGCAGCGGCTTAACCGTGGTTTTCAACGGCGCCTACACGGGAGCCGCGCTTTCTGCATGACAAGTTGTTCGACGGGCACATGTCGACCAATACCGCACGGTGATTCTTCCCAACATCGCCGCGGGACTCGGTCATTTGGTCCTTCGGCTTTTGTTATCAGTCGTTACCTGAAGCCTTCCAGCGAGTGATGTCTTCTATCGAGTACAGCGGACGAATTTCGACCTCGGAATCCGTTGGCAGGGGGCCCTTCTTCACCCATTCGACGGCTTCGTCGATGGACTCGACCTCCCACAGCGAGAAACCTGCAATCACTTCCTTCGTCTCGGCAAACGGGCCGTCGATCACCGTGCGGTTCTCACCTGAGAAACGCACGCGTTTGGCAAAGCGGGTTGGTTTGAGTCCGCCAAGTATTTGCTCCTTCAAGATGCCGGCGGCGATAAGGGCCTCGTTATACTTGCCCATGGCCTCCATCGCCTTTGGATCGGGTGGCGTACCCGCTTCAGTGTCCTTTGTCGCCTTACCAAAAATCATGACTTTCATGAGACATCTCCTAGTGAGGGGTATATTCTTCTTCAAGGACGCGCGAGGGGTGCCCCTGCCGACAATGGATAGAAAAAAAGTTGCACCCTTGTCGGTCTGGTGGGTAGCCCATCGTCCTTGATACCAGAATGCACGACGATCCCGCGCACATTGATGTAGCGATTGTAGGGGCCCGCCCGAAGGCCGTTGCAGCCCTTCTGCGGTACTTTCGTGATTTAGACACTGCTGAGGAGGCATTTCAGCAAGCCTGCCTTCGCGCTCTGCAGACTTGGCCCCAGAAGGGACCGCCCCGAGACGCCACGGCATGGCTTGTTCTGGTTGGGCGCAATGCAGCCCTGGATACCAAGCGCCGTAGCCGCTTCCTCGGATCGTTACCTGACGCTGATGCGCTCACGGACGCCCGCGACGACTTGATTCCGGAGTGCCTCGATGAGAGTCACTATCGAGACGACGTTTTGCGGCTATTGTTCGTGTGCGGGCACCCCATGTTGCCCGCGACCCAGCAAATTGCCCTCGCACTTCGCATCGTGTCCGGGCTCACTGTCGAGCAGATTGCCAAAGCATTCTTAGTGTCTCCCGCCGCGATGGAGCAACGGATTACCCGCGCCAAGCGGGCTATAGCGAAGGCTGGTGTCGAATTCGACACACCTGGCGCCGCCGAGCGGCGCACGCGACTCGCAACAGTCTCGACGATGATCTATCTGATCTTTAACGAGGGCTACGGTAGCACCCCGGACACCGCCGCGGCGCGCGAAGCGCTTGCGGACGAAGCCATCCGCCTGGGGCGGCTGCTATTGAATCTTTTCCCAGCAGATCCAGAGGTCTTGGGGCTTCTGGCCTTGATGCTGCTTCAGCAGTCCCGCGCACCGGCGCGCTTCGACGGGAATGGCGAGATTGTGTTACTCGAGGAGCAGGATCGGAGCCGCTGGAATCGCACACTCATTGAGGAAGGGAGGCTGTTATTGGAGAGGGCCGCCGTCTACCAAACCCCAGGTCCCTACCAACTCCAAGCGGCCATTGCCGCGCTCCATGCGAACGCCGCGAAGCCCGAAGACACATCGTGGAAAGAAATCGACTCGCTGTACCAAGCACTCGAAGCACTGCAGCCGTCGCCGGTGGTGACGCTCAATCGAGCCGTGGCAGTGTGGAAGTTGAGGGGTCCCGAGGCCGCGCTAGAAATGATCGACCCGTTGAACAGCGAGCTGGATGGTTACTTTTATTTTCACGGGCTGCGCGGCGCTCTGCTCAAGGAGTTGCATAAAGTTCATGACGCACGGGAAGCGCTGAACCGTGCCATCGCCTTTGCGAATTCCGTCGCGCAAGCCGATCTCATACGGCGCGAACTAGATCGTCTCACGGCGTTGCCGGGCGCGCAAACGCGACCAACATCGCGAGCGTAAAAAGGCTTGACTCGACGCAAGGAAAGTAGGAGAATTCTTCGCGAGATATTCAAGGACTCACTAAGGGTCCGAGCAACCGCTGCCAATTCTATCCAGGGGCACTGTTCTTTAAAGCGCGCGCTGGAGAGGAACGATTACCCGGACCTATGTAGTCGCCAGGAGGCTACCTATGGTCGCGTTCGTCGGCCGGTTTTCCGTCGTTGTAATCCTAGCGTGCGCCCATGCTGCGTTCGCACAGTCTTTCAACCAGCCCATCGAACCCAAAGCCGGGACCTGGAAAACCTGGGTGATCTCATCCGGCAAAGATTTTCGCGTGCCTCCGCCGCCTGGCGCCGCCGCGACAAAAGGGGAGATCGAATGGTTACGCGGCGTGGTGGCCGAAAAGGACTCGAGAATTGCCGCGCAGGTGACTTTCTGGGATGCTGGATCGCCTGCTTACCGGTGGATTGAACTACTCAACAATCGGGTGCTACGTGGCGCAAACATCTCGCCGTATCCCCAACGGCTCTATGCTTATGTGGCGACGGCCATCTATGACGCAACGATTGCCGCGTGGGATTCAAAGTACGCATACAACCGGCCGCGCCCATCCGAAGTCGATACGACTTTGGCGACCAGGTTTCCCACGCCGCGCAGTCCTTCGTATCCATCGGAGCACGCCGCCACTGCCGCAGCCGCGGCCGCCGTACTTTCCTACTTCTTTCCCACCGAAGCTGAGTCCTTCCAGGCTCTGGCGGAAGAAGCCGGCAGATCGCGAGTTTACGCGGGGCTGCAGTTCCCAAGTGACTACTCTGCGGGGATGGAGCTGGGCCGCCAGGTGGCCGCACGCGTGATTGACCGTGCCAGATCGGATGGCGGGGACGCGGTGTGGACAGGTACGGTGCCCACTGGAAAGTGCAACTGGGTCGGAACCAATCCAGCTATCGTGACGGCCCCCATGTGGAAGCCTTTTCTGCTGAGTTCGGCAGGTGAATTCAGACCCCCGCCGCCGCCCGCATGCGATTCAGCCGAGGCCCAGGCAAACCTGGCGGAAGTGAGAAATTTTCCGCGTTCGCCGGCGACCGCGTTCGGAACACTGCAGAGGGCGGTGTACTGGCAAGGCCTGGAGGGAGTAAACTTCTTTCATTTTGTTTACACAACTAAATGGCTAAATGAAGAAAAGCTCGATCAGAATCCTCCCCGGGCGGCACGTGCGTATGCTCTGGTGGCGAATGTCTATTACGATGCCCTGATCGCGAATCACGAAGCCAAGTACACGTACTGGTATATCCGCCCATCGCAGCTCGATCCGTCTATCGTTCCTTCGATCCCGGTCCCCAATCATCCCAGCTATCCTTCGAATCACGCCGCGTTGACTACCGCGCGAATGGAGGTTCTCGCTTATCTGTTCCCCCAGCATGCAGATGATGCCAGGGCTATTGCCATCGAAGCTGGGGAGTCCCGCATCTGGGGCGGGATTCACTACCGGATGGACCTTAACGCCGGCTACCCGCTCGGAAAATCAGTCGCCCAAAAATTCATCGCGTGGGCTAGTGCTGACGGTTCGCAGTAGCCACAGAACACATTTTGATGGGAGGTTCTTATGAAAACACCCAGCCAACGGTACGCTCCTACTTTGAGGTTTGTGATTGCCGCCATCTTGGCGATCGGCGGCCTGTACCTCGGAAAGGCTGATGAACACCCTGCCAAACAGCAACTCAGGGGACGCATTGTCGCCATGGCGATCCCAGGTGCCTCGGCCATCAGCGCTGTAGGAACATTCCTACCGGGTGGACCGATCCATGACAAGCCCACGTTTGCTGCCTACACGCTGCCGGGCCGCGTCCTCGACCCGTCGCGCATTCTAGTCGGCAGCACCTCAAACTTCGGAGAACCCGTGGCGAATGCCGACCAGATGGCCGGTTCGTTCTTGTCCATTGACCCCCGTGGCTCTGCCATACTTGTGATTCCCCCAGCGTTTGCCTCCGCAGGCGGGCAGGCGTCCACTCTGGGAGGAATGGTGCAGATCTACAGCGCACAAAGCCCCCCATTCCGAAACTCCATTCACAATCCGCTGGCGGCCACGGCCCGTTTCACGGGCGTCAGCAACCCGCTCGGCATGTCGATCAACAACGCTTTCGGGCGCCTCTGGCCAGCCAACTCGCCGACCGGGCTATACGGCGACGGCTCCTCAACCATTCTCGACCCAACGGGGGAACCCCTCGACGGCGCTCCCAATCCAGCGACCGGCGGTGTCTTTGCCGGCCATCTCACGCCGCGCATGCCGGTGCAGGTTCTCCCCGGAGCGTTGAGCGCCGGCGCCGTCGGGACTGCTTTTCTCGGCCGGTCGCCCGATGGCTCGACCAGAGCGGTCTTCAGCGTGGTGCTCTCGGATGGCAGCATCATACAGGCCCATACGCTAAAGGCCGTTGACGGCATTGCGCCCGTGGGCACAATCAGCCCGCTGCAGGGTCGGCGGTGGAACCATGGAGAGGACGAAGTGGGTAGCACGTCGCCGCGCCTTGGTGCGATCCTGAATTACAGCCCCACCAGAATCCTTTATGTTAGCGAGCCGTTTGAGAACAGTATTGCCGCCATCAATCTCACCGATGATGGCGTAATCTTCCGCATGGCAGGCATCCGCCGCCTACGTTCGGAGGCGCTGAATCAGCCAGTCGATCTGGCCCCGGCCGATATTGAGACGACCGATCCGAACTGGGCCAGCAATACCACGCTAGAGGAAAATGCCGACTTCTATGTGGCGAACCGCGGAGATAACACGATCGTTCGCATGCGCCAGGACGGCACAGTCGTAGCCATTCGCGAAGTGCGGCTCGCTAACGGCCGGGCTCTGGGCAATGGTCGCCTGAACGGCATCGCGGTTTCGCCGGATGGGAGCAAGATCTGGGTGACCGTGGTGGGTCAACTGGCGGGAGAGGGAAACCTTTCGGGCGCTGTGCTCGAGTTGCCGTCGTTTTAGGTGTAGTTTGTATCCGAACCGGCTGGGTGCAGTGGCCCAGGAGCAGCCCCCCTGAAGGCCCATTCAAGACCGTTCACTGGTGACTCTTGATGCCGTCCAAGAGGCGAAACTCACTGAGACGGTCGCGCAGTTCACCCGAATGCTCAGTATCGTTTGTACAAAGTAGCGGGAAAGCAGCAAGGCCCATACAGCCACCTCTGGGAGTCCTCGTGGTCTGGGCGCGTCGAGTTACGAGAAGATTCACAACCTCCCCACATATCAACAGGCGAGCTCTCTGCTCAAGGACCTGATGCCTTTAATGAAGGATGAAACCGTTTTGTCGAGATCCCGAAGCAATAGCGATTGGCCGTCAACGGCAAGCTTCGGCGCGTTTCACAAGTCAGTCTCCAAATAGGGGATCTCTTCTGACTACACAAGATAAAATCTGTTATCACACGATTGTACGTAACCACGTGCCAGCGTGTAATCGACCTTTTTTAGAATCCAGTGATCTTGTCCAGCTTGAAGCGTTTTGAACTTGATAGCCCTACAGCCTTAAAACTTCCAGGTTTCTCCCGCGTCGAGGCCGTTGATGTTGGCGAGAGCAGTGCCAACTCGGTTGGATTGCGCGTCGTACAGATTGAAAACAGCCTGCACGTAGCTGTAATTCTTGGTGCTATTGTTACGAATTCGCCCGGTGACCGTTGTACTGTAATCATTCGTTTCCCCCGCGTCGTCCAAAAGCTCGAGGGCCTCTTTGACTACCTCGGGTTTGGCAGGAGGTGGATCTAGGTGGGAGGTCGTCACTTTCAGAATCGCAATTGCCGATTGGGACCCACGGGCACCGGCACGCTTACTGAATCTCCTACCTGCTTTCCTAGAAGAGCCTTGCCGAGCGGCGATGTGACCGAGGCTTGTTTCGCATTCTCCGGGCTACCCTCGATGAACACAAACTCGTATATGAATTTTATAGGTAAAGTCTTTCTTGTTTACAGTGTCTAGGACCACTACTGTCGAACCCGGTCCTATCCTGGTAAGTTCCGGCTTCTCGCTTACAGGTGCTTTGGTCTGTGTTATGGATGCTTCCGTATGGGCAGGTGATTCTGTCTGCTGCTTGGTAGATGATGTCGATTTCGGCGCTACCCCCGCAAACACCAGAACAATAACAAAGTAGATGCCCATGGCTTTGAGACTGGTGGGTTTCATGCGAGACGGCAGTACCCACTGAGGCCGAACAATTCCTATTAGTAGAGCCACAAGACTGGCGACAATGAGAAACCCGAGAAAGACTTGCATAGAAAAAAAGATGTCTCCGGCCTCATGCCGGACGCGCCAAAGCCAAACTGACGACAACTGATTATGGCAGTAAAGTCGGATTTGGTGGTGCTATAAATCAATCTATACTTCCCTCTCATGACACAACCGTGACACAACGCTGATTGAACCCTGATCCAGGAGCGGCGAATAATAGTATTCGGATAGAGATCCTATTTTGAATACCCTCGCGTACCTGCCAGCGCCGATAAAGCTCCTCACACTTTTCGTTATATTGGCAGGAGTTCCTTTGGCGGTTATGGGATGGCTGGGATGGCGGTTGTTGGAGCAGGACCGTGCACTTGAGATCCAGCGTGAGCGTGATCATCTGGAAAGCGCAGCTAGCCTGCTAGCCCACGAATTGGAACGCGGGCTGACAGCTTGGGAGGAACTTCTGCCTTTGGCAGTTCAAGAGGATTCGGCAGAACTTCCGCCAGGCGCGATTTTGCTCGTCTTTGATTCCTCCGGAATCCTTCAGCAGAAAGGTATCAGGCTACAATTTTACCCTCGAGTCCCGGCGGCGCCGGAGGTGTACCCGGGCGTGTTCGCTGCCGCCGAGGTTGAGGAATTCCGAGAAATGGGTCTGGCTAAAGCGGCGACTTCCTACCGCAAACTGGGGTCAACCAAAGATCGGCACATTCGCGCGGCTGCCCTGATGAGACTCGCCCGGTCGCTTCGCAAACAGCAGCAACTCCAAGAAGCGTTGGTGGCGTACGGCGAACTGGCATCAATGGGTGAAACTGCCGTGGCTGGATCGCCAGCGGAGCTGATCGCTCGGCGGGAGCGGATCGCGTTGTTCGCGATGATCGGGGACAAGAAAGCTGCGGAAAGCGAAGCAGTCTCGCTCAGATCGGCACTCTCGGATGGACGCTACGCGATCGACCGCGCGACATTCGACTTTTATAGCGAATCCGTGTCGGCCCCGCAGCCGCGAGAGTCGAAGTTAGCAGATGCCGTGGAGAGTTTGTGGCCCCTCTGGCAGCAGCAGGCTGCGGGTCAAGCCTCCTGGACAGACGGGGGAACGTCGTTTGCGGCCGTCTGGCGCCGGACATTCACCGGCACGGCGGTCATCGTGGGAAAAGTGAACTCACTGGCGGTGCCTCTCGTCGCCGTTATACGGAATCTTAAGGTCCGCTTGGCGTTGGAAGATCGCTCGGGACGTCCGTCCTGGGGCATTGTGCCCGCCGGCAGTGCACTACTAGTCACAAGGACCTTTCGCGAGACAGGCCTGCCGTGGACGCTTCGCGTAGCCACCTCCAACCCTGCGGCTGCAAGCGAAGTGTCGGCTTCACGGCGGAGACTGATGTCAGCCGGCTTCGGGCTCATGTTGCTGGTGATCGCTGCTGCGGGTTATTTCGTTTTTCGCGCCGTCAGCCGCGAACTGGGTGTCGCACGCCTGCAATCGGATTTTGTAGCGGCGGTTTCCCACGAATTCCGGACGCCTCTGACGGCGATGCGTCATTTGACCGAAATGCTCGAGGAGGGCAATACTCCCCAGGATCGCTTGGTGCCTTATTACCTGGCGCTTGGAAAGGAGACCCGTCGGTTGCATACCCTGGTGGAGAACTTGCTGGATTTCGGACGCATGGAAGCCGGCCGCCGCGCTTATCGCATGGAGGACGCCAATGCGGCGGACTTGGTGCGGCACGTGGTCGACGAGTTTCGCGAGCGCTCGTCCATCGGCGGGCACCGGGTGCAACTGCAGGCGTCTTCCGGCCCCCTGCACATACACGCCGACCGCGGCGCGCTGGCGGTGGCCCTCGGAAATCTGATTGACAACGCCATCAAGTATTCTCGGGATGAGTCCACTGTGAGCGTAGCGGTGGAATTACAAAATGGTCTGGCTGGCATTTCGGTGCAGGATCAGGGAGTAGGTATCCCTAAGGAAGAACAGCGGGAAGTGTTCCGGAAGTTCGCTCGTGGTTCGTCCGCGAAGAAGCTGAATGTGAAGGGAACCGGCATTGGATTGACGATGGCGGAAAAGATTGTGAAGGCGCACGGAGGACGCCTGGAATTGGCCAGCGAACTGGACTGCGGGAGCCGCTTTACGATTTTCTTGCCCGTACAGGTGGACAAGAAATGAAAAGAATCCTCATTGTCGAAGATGAGCCGAGCATCGCGCTGGCGCTGGAGGACGATCTTCGGCGTGAAGGCTACGAGACCGAACTTGCGTCCGATGGCGACACGGCCGCGCGCAGGGCCATTTCGCCGGAGTTTGACCTCATCCTGCTGGATGTGATGCTGCCCAAGCAAGACGGCTTCGAGGTCTGCCGCCAGGTGCGGCACGCCGGAATCGAAACACCGATCCTAATGCTGACCGCGAAAACGCAAGAGGCGGAGAAAGTTCTGGGGTTGGAACTGGGCGCGGATGACTACATCACCAAACCTTACAGCACCAAAGAACTGCGAGCACGCGTCAAGGCCCACCTCCGCCGTGCTGGAATGCATGCCTCGGAGGTTTACCGGTTTGGCGATGCGGAGCTGAGTTTCGCGCGGTGCGAGCTCCGCCGCAAGGGGAGGGTGGTGGATCTCTCGGCGTTGGAGTTCAAACTCCTGGCGGCTTTTGTGAAGCGCTCCGGCCGCGTTCTCACGCGCACCCAATTGCTGGACGAGGTCTGGGGACGGGGAACGCACGTGACCGATCGCGTTGTGGATAACCAAGTAACCAACTTGCGTAAGAAGATCGAGCCCGAGCCCGAGCGCCCGCGGTATCTCCTCGCGCTGCGAGGAATCGGCTACCGGTTCGATAGCGAAGGCGTGACTGGACCTTGACATTCGCATGATGGAACGCTGACTCCGGCTCTCTAAGCTGATGTCATGGAGTTTTCAAAAATGCAAAACAGTTTAAGAATTGCGGCCGTGGGGGTTTTCGCCGGTGCGCTACTGCTGTTCGCCCAGTCCCCTCGATCAATCGAGGTGCAGTTCAAAGCAGCGCAGCACAAGGAACAAGTGGAAGGCGACCTCAAGGGCGCAATTGAACAATACAAGAGAGTCGTCCAAAACGGCGAGCGCGCCATCGCGGCAAGAGCCCTCGTCGCGATGGGGCAGTGCTACGAGAAACTGGGATATACAGAGGCGCGCAGCACTTACGAGCGCGTGGTCCGGGAATTCGGGGACCAGCCCGAGAGTGTGGGGCGGTCTCGCGCCCGCCTCGCTGCTCTCACTGCACCGGAAGCCCGGATCCAAATCGCGCGGCAGATATGGACATCCCGATCAGACGAAGACCCCAGCGAAAGTGTACCGTCGCCCGATGGCCGCTACCTCAGTTTCACGAACTGGGGAACCGGCGACCTGGGCTTGCGTGACTTAACCACAGGCACAAATCGTCTTCTGACCAATACCGGCGGCTGGGAACGGTCCGGAGATTACGCCGAGGGTTCTGCCGTCTCCCCGGATGGCCGGCAGACCGCATATTCTTGGTTCATGGAAAGGGAGGGGAGGAACGAACTGCGCGTTGTCTCCGCCGGCGGAACTCCCCGCACGCTGTATCGAGGCGAAAACCACCGCGACTACATGAAGCCTCAGGGCTGGACTCGAGATGGCAAGCAGCTGCTCGTTATCCACACACTGCCGGACAGCACCAGGCAAATTGCCATGGTTTCGCTGCAAGATGGTTCGGTTCGCGCGATCAAGTCTTTTAGCTGGCAAAAGGTGACCGCCACGCTCTCGCCAAATGACAGATACATCGCGTATGATGCGCCCGCAACTGATAAGACCCTCGCTAGAGATGTTTTCGTCCTGGCCATCGACGGCAGTCAGGAAACCGCTGTGGTCCAGCATTCGGCCGACGATTTCTCCCCAATGTGGTCGCCCGATGGGTCTAGAATTCTGTTTTTAAGCGACCGCAGCGGGGGCTATTCGCTTTGGGCCGTACCGGTCAGGGAGGGTAGGCCGCAGAGTTCGCCCATTCTGATCAAATCGGAGGTCGGCCGCATTAGCCCATTAGGAATCACAAGTACGGGAACCCTCTACTACGAGCTTACCGGGTCGGGCCGCTCCAACATTTACACCACTGAACTGAGCGCGGAAAAGAATGTCTCCAAACAACCAGTACTTACCACTGAACGCTTTATCAACTCGAACACAGGTCCGGCGTTGTCCCGGGATGGTCAGTATTTGGCCTGGTATTCGCAGCGCCAGGAAGTCACCAACCTTGTCGTTCACAATATGAAAACCGGAGAGGAAAAAGACCTTCCCCTCGGC
>Ga0068863_100000586_pt1 | contig 37098 bp, 30 predicted proteins | sample KBSSwiS62_FD_66596 | JGI IMG/M metagenome (GOLD analysis project Ga0068863, IMG submission 66596) | Switchgrass rhizosphere microbial communities from Kellogg Biological Station, Michigan, USA - KBS Switchgrass S6-2 | ecosystem: Host-associated > Plants > Roots > Rhizosphere > Soil ... | reverse complement strand
AAGGCTGGACGCGCGACTCCCGCCTGCCTATATCGCGCCCAGCCATGATCCGCCTGCTGCTCTCGCTGCTCGCCCTGCTGACCGGGGCCACCGTCCCCGGCATGTCCCAGGCGGGCGATTTCGCCGGCAGCAGTACCGAGATCGGAGCCCGCGCCGAAACAGGGCAGCAGCCTTGCGCCGAAGCCGCCCAGCTACAAGCCCCCGGCGCCTTCGCCGCCGTCCCGGCCACGCGCGAACCCGCGCCGGCTGCGGGCGAATATCCGGCCCCGCGCGTCGCCACTGTGCTGATCGGGATCGACCGCGCGCACCGGTAAGCGCCTGCGGAACTCCATCCAGCCACCTTCATTTCCATGCGAGGCCGGGCCACCAGCGCGCCTGCCCGCAGTCCATTTCATATCCGGGAACCAACCCATGTTCGGCAGCCTCGCCAAGGCCATGTTCGGCTCGTCCAACGACCGTTACGTCAAGTCGCTCGACAAGATCGTCGCGAAGATCAACAGCTTCGAGCCGGAACTCGCCGCCATGTCGGACGACGACCTTGCTCACCAGACCGTCCGCTTCCGCGAAGGCCTCGAAGCCGGCGAAACGCTCGACAGCCTGCTGCCCGAAGCCTTCGCTACCGTCCGCGAAGCCGGCAAGCGCGTGCTCGGCATGCGCCACTTCGATGTCCAGATGATTGGCGGCATCGTCCACCATCGCGGTGAAATCTCCGAGATGCGTACCGGCGAGGGCAAGACGCTCGTCGCCACGCTCGCGGTCTATCTCAACGCGCTCGAAGGCAAGGGCGTCCACGTCGTCACCGTCAACGACTACCTCGCCCGACGCGACGCCGAATGGATGGGCCAGATCTACCGCTTCCTCGGCCTGACCGTCGGCGTCATCGTGCCGAACCTCAACGAGGAGCAGCGCCGCGAAGCCTACAACAGCGACATCACGTACGCGACCAACAACGAGCTGGGCTTCGATTACCTGCGCGACAACATGAAGCACGAGCGCGGCCAGATGGTCCACCGCCCGTTCAACTTCGCCCTGATCGACGAGGTCGATTCGATCCTGATCGACGAAGCCCGCACCCCGCTGATCATCTCCGGGCCGACCGACGACAAATCCGACCTCTACCTCGCGGTCGATGCCGTGGTGAAGCGGATCGTTCCCGAGGACTACGAGGCGGACGAGAAGACCAAGTCGATCAACCTGACCGAGGACGGGGTCGAGCGCGTCGAGCGCATGCTGGAAGATGCCGGCCTGCTCGAGGGCACCAACCTCTACGACCTGGAGAACACCCAGGTCGTCCACCACCTCGACCAGGCCTTGAAGGCCAATGTCATGTTCAAGCGGGACATCGACTACATCGTCAAGGACGGCAAGGTCGTCATCATCGACGAGTTCACCGGCCGCATGATGGATGGCCGGCGCTGGTCGAACGGCCTGCACCAGGCGGTCGAGGCCAAGGAAGGCGTGGCTATCGAGCCGGAAAACCAGACCATGGCCTCGATTACCTTCCAGAACTATTTCCGCATGTATCCCAAGCTCGCCGGCATGACCGGCACGGCGGCGACCGAAGCGGCGGAGTTCCACGACATCTACAAGATGAACGTGGTGACCATCCCGACCAACGTGCTCGTCCAGCGGATCGACGAGGAGGACGAGTTCTACAAGAACACGACCGACAAGTTCCAGGCGATCGCCAGGCTGATCCGCGAAAAGAGCGAAATCGGCCAGCCGGTGCTGGTCGGCACCGTCTCGATCGAGAAGTCCGAGCTGCTCAGCGAATACCTCAACAAGGAAGGCGTCAAGCACGCCGTGCTCAACGCCCGCTTCCACGAGATGGAAGCCCATATCGTGGCGCAAGCCGGTCGCCTCGGCGCGGTCACCATTGCCACCAACATGGCCGGTCGCGGCACCGACATCCAGCTCGGCGGCAACGTCGAGTTCCGCATCGAGGACGAACTCAAGGACACGCCGGAAGGCCCCGAGCGCGACGCCGCCATCGAGCACATCAAGGCCGAAGTCGCGGCCGAGAAGAGCCAGGTGCTCGCCGCCGGGGGCCTCTGCGTTATCGGCACTGAGCGCCACGAAAGCCGCCGCATCGACAACCAGCTGCGCGGCCGCTCCGGCCGCCAGGGCGACCCCGGCCTGTCGAAGTTCTACCTCTGCCTCGAGGACGACCTGCTGCGCATTTTCGGCCCGGACACCCTGTTCTCCAGGATGATGAACAGCAATCTCGCCGACGGTGAAGCGATCGGCTCCAAGTGGCTGTCGAAGGCGATCGAGACCGCCCAGAAGAAGGTCGAGGCGCGCAACTACGACATCCGCAAACAGGTCGTCGAATACGACGACGTGATGAACGACCAGCGCAAGGTGATCTACGCCCAGCGCGAGGAAATCATGGACGCCGAAGCGGTGGACGACGTCGTCGCCGACATGCGCCACGATACCGTCAACAGCCTGGTCGGCACCGCCTGCCCCCCCGGCTCCTACCCGGAAGTCTGGGATGTCGCCGGCCTCAAGGCCCGCGTCACGGAAGTCCTCGGCGTCGATGTGCCGCTGGAAGACTGGATGGCCCAGGACGGCATCGAGCCGGAAACGATCGAGCAGCGCCTCGCCGAAGCCGCCGACGCCCGCATGGAAGCCAAGATCGCCGAGAACGATCCGGCCATCTGGCGCCAGGTGGAAAAGTCGGTCCTGCTCGAACGGCTCGACCACTACTGGAAGGAACACCTCGCCACACTGGATGCCCTGCGCCAGGTCGTGTTCCTGCGGGCTTACGCGCAGAAGACGCCGATCAACGAATACAAGCAGGAAGCCTTCAGCCTGTTCGAGCGCATGCTGGACACCATCCGCGAGGACGTCACCCGCATCCTGTGCACCAGCGAACTGCGCTTCCAGCAGCCGGCCGAGCTGCAGTTGCCGGACCTGCCGGATTTCCTGACCTCGCACATCGACCCGTTCACCGGCGAGAACGACGCCGCCCTCGCACCGCTCGGCGGCACGGTCACCGCGCCGGCGCCGGGCGAGGATCCCTATGCCGGCCTGGGCCTCTCCCGTAACGCGCCCTGCCCATGCGGCTCCGGCCAGAAATACAAGCATTGCCACGGCGCGGTTGGCTGAAAGTCTCATGTGCAATCGTCCCGACCGGCCCGCTTAACCGCGAATAGCCGTAGATCTCCATAATCCGAATCGGAGCGTGATTTCATCGGTCATTGGCACTGTTCACCCATGCGCCGGACAGCCCGGCAGGGGGGTATCCCCGGCGCAGGGGACAGGCCATGGACGTTCAGGATAGCCAAAAAGACTGGCAGGATAGCCAAAAAAACTGGCACGATAGCCCCCAGGACTGGTCGGGTCCGGACGGTGACGAGCCGGCCGTCGCGCCCGCCTTGCCCGCCGGGGCCGACCAGCGCGATGCGCCGCGCTTCACCCTGCTGCTGCGCTGCGCCAAGCTGATCGTCGATGGCCGCGAATATATCTGCGTCCTGCGCGATGCCTCGGACACCGGCGCCAAGCTGCGCCTGTTCCACCCGATGCCGGATGGCCGGGTGCTGGAACTGGAAATGCCGGATGGCAGCCGCCACGCCTTCGACACCGTCTGGGAGCGCGAGGGCCACGCCGGCGTCCGCTTCCACCAGCGCATCGACATTCGCGAACTGCTCGACGACCGCACCGACCGGCCCCGCCGCCAGCTCCGCCTCCAGACTGCCAGCAAGGCGCGTCTTGCCGCCCCCAGTCTCGCCGACCGGGGTGAACTGCGGGAGGGCCGCATCGTCAACATCTCGCAGCAGGGCGCCTGCATCGAAAGCGACGCCCCCTTGCGGCTGCGCGAACTGGTGCGGATCGAATCCGATCAGCTGCCGACCATCCATGCCCGCGTCTGCTGGCGGCGGGCACCGCTCTATGGCCTAGTGTTCGAAACCGGCTTCCAGCTGGAGGAACTGGCCCGCCTGCTGGAGCGCAGCCAGAAAGCCGCCGATCCCACGCCGGGAACCCGTTCGGCGGCATGAAACGCAAGATCGGCAGAAAGGTTCCCGGGAATGCACCCTGCCCGAAAGGACAGGTCAAAATGGACCAATTTTCCACCCGATCAGGCAGTTAGCTTCCAATGACTGCGTGCATTGACCTGCAACCATTTGTTTTAATTGAAACGCATTCAGGCCTTAGCCGCTCTGATCCCGAGCCTTTCGCCCTTGCTTCGCAAGGGCATAAACTGAACACAGGACGGCGACGGGACGACCAAAATCATAACATGGCCTGGACATGGATCGCATTAAAAACATCAAGGATTTAGCCATTCTCGCCGGCGTTTCGGCCGGCACGGTTTCCCGGGCACTTGCGGGTTCGGAGCTGATCAGCCTCAAGACGCGCGAACGGATCAAGGCCCTGGCCGACGAGCACGGGTTCCGGCCCAACGTGCTCGCCCGCAACCTGCGCATCCAGCGCACCGGCGCGATCGGCGTGGTCGTGCCGGTGGCGCATTCCGCCGGCGAGCAACTGGCCGATCCGTTCCTGATCGCCATGCTCGGCCTGCTGGCCGATGCGCTGACCGAGCGGGGCTACGATCTGCTGCTGAGCCGGGTGGTGCCGGTGGGCGACCAGTGGCTCGATCACTACATCAGTTCGGGCCGCGTCGATGGCGTGGTGCTGGTGGGCCAGCGCGACGACCTTGCGGCGATCGAGCTTGCCGCCGAGCACTTCAAGCCGCTGGTCGTCTGGGGAGCGGAGATCGATGGCCAGGCCGCCTGCACGGTCGGCGGCGACAACCGCAAGGGCGGGGCGCTGGCCGCCGCCCATCTCATCGAGCGCGGCTGCAAGCACATTGCCTTCTTCGGCGACAATGGCCCGGTCGAGGCCGCCCTGCGCTGGGAAGGCGCACGCGAAGCGGTCGAGGCTGCTGGTCCCGGCGTCCGGCTCGACCATCTGGCCGACTCCGAGGCTTTGGCCAAGGCCTATTCCACGCGCAAAGGTGCGCCCGACGGGATCTTCGCGGCGTCGGACCTGCTGGCGGCCCAGGCGATGGACGTCGTTCGCCGGCAGGGATTGCGGGTGCCGGACGATGTCCGGGTCATCGGTTACGACGGCCTGGCGATCGGCGCCCGCGTCACGCCGCCGCTGAGCACGATCAGCCAGCAGATGGAGGAAGGCGCGCGAAAGCTGGTCGATCTCCTGCTGCGCCGGATCGGTGGCGAAAACACCGCTTCGGTGGTGCTTGAGCCGCAGCTGATCGTCCGGGAATCCACATGAAATCGCGCTGGGACCGCGCTTTGTCCCAAATGGAGAGGGGTTGACCGTACAACCGATTTTCGCGGAAGCAATCGGGCGGTAATGATCCGGCGTGCGCTCACGACGGACATGGACAAGGCGATGCTGGAACGATTTCAGGAAATTCCGGCCTGGATCACGATCCCGTGGCTGGTGCTGACCGGCGCGGTCATGCTGCATGCGGCGTGGAGGCGGTTGCGGGCGGCGCGCGAGCGCCGGGTCGAACGGATGCGGGACCTGCGGGATCTCGGCTACGCCTGGTCATGGCGGGAGTTCTGGTTCATTCCCCGGCAGCGGAAATTGCCTGCACGGCACAGTCGTTCCGATTAAGTTAATATACCTATCCCCAGCATCCGGGCCGGAACAAGCCGGAGCAAGCGGGCAATGGGCAATCGTGGCGACAAATCCCGGAAGCGGCTGCTGGCGGCAGTGCTGGGGCTGCTTGCGCTGCTGCCTTTCGTGGCAGCGCTCTCCGCCCGGCCGCGGCCAGCGCCGAAGCGGCCGGCCATCGCCGCAGACCTGCAGGTGGCGGTCCCGCCCTGCCACGATCCGGCCGCGCCGACCCGGCGCTATTTCCTCGATGCGCGGCATGGCAGCGACAGCGCCGATGGTCGCACCCCGGCAACCGCATGGCGCAGCCTGGCGGCGGTCGTCCGTGGCGGCAGGCCGATGCCGTTCCTGGTCCCGGGCACCGAAATCGTCCTGGCCGATGGTGAATACGGCCCGCTGGCGCTCATCGGCGCCGGCGGGCCCGGACCGGTGACGGCGAGCGGCACTGCCCCCTATATCAGTTTCGTTGCCGCGCCGGGCAGCCATCCGGTGCTGGCTTCGCTGGGCGTGCGCGGGGCAAGTCGCCTCATGGTCAGGGGCCTGCGGTTCGAGCCGCCGGCAGGCGGGTCGCAGACCGCCGGCCTGGTCCGCATGGCCGGCCAGCCGGGGGCCGAACTGCACGATATCCGCCTGCTCGACAACGAACTGTCGTCTCGCGGCGCGGTGTCGGGCTGGTCGCAGACCGACTGGCAGACGCGCGCACCGCGCACGGCGATCGCGGTGACCGGCGGCCCAGCCGCGCGCTGCGTGGTCATTGCCGGCAACAGCATTCACGGGGTCGGCAACGGTATTCTCCTGACGGGAGACGATGGGCGCATCGTCGGCAACCGCATCCGCGACTTCGCGCTCGATGCCATCGATTTCGCCGGCAACCGCATCGAGATTTCCGGCAACAGCGCGTTCGACAACCACAGTCTCGGCACCGGCAGCCACAACGACATGATCCAGGGGCTGCGTGGGCCGGAGGACGATGCGCCGCCGGTCGCCGATCCATCGGGGCGCATGGTCCGCCAGGCCTCGACCTGGTCCGATGTCCGCATCGTCGGCAACCTGCTGGTGCGGCAGGGCCGGCCAGACATCGGGGTGCCGGGAACGGTCCAGGGCATCAGCGGATTTGCCGGCAACTGGGTGCGGCTGGTAGTCGCCAACAACGTCGTCGTCATCGGCGGCCCGCGCGAGGTTCCCCCCGGTGACTTCTATGACGACACGGGCAGAAGCGAGCTGCCCTTCAGCCTGTTTCGCCCCTGTTCGCCGGGCAATCCATGGGGGCACCAGCCCGCCGGGCCGGGGGTGACTGCAGAAAATGCGAGAAGCCTGCCGCCCGAACGGCTCGGCTGGCGCACTGCCTGCTCCATGAACGCGGTGACGTTCGGCAGCGTGCGCCATGGGGCAATCTTCAACAACACGCTGGTGACCGACAATCCCGCGGTGGACAGCGTCGGGGTCCTCGTGCAGTCCCGCAATGCCGGCGGCGCGGAAACCTGCGACACCATCGTCGCCAACAACCTGGTGACCGGCATGAACCTCCGGTCGCTCGCCGCCACTCTGGTCGAACGGGCGCCGGCGGGCGCGGCCGAGCGGGCGGATGCCTGCAGCCCCGGTCGGATTCGCAACTTTGCCGCCGGCAATCTGGCGCTGGCACCGCTGGCGGCGCGCGGGCTGGACCTGCGGCAGGTCTTCCTAAACTACGCTGGCCTTCACGATGGGGGCAACTTCGCGTGGGACCTCCATCTGCGTCCCGGCTCGCCGGCGATCGGTGCCGGCAGTGCGGCGTCGGCGCGGGCCGTGCGCGGCTTGACCGCCGGGGTGGATATAGAAGGCCGCCCGCACAAGGCCGGCCCGCACAAGGCCGGCGATGTCGGCGCCTATGCTTTCTGACCGTCCCGGTCAGGGTGTGGCAGCGACGTTGCGGCTCCGCGCCGCAATCCAGCCGTCGATCTTCGCCTCCAGCACCGGCAGCGGCAGCGCGCCCGAGCCCAGCACCTGCTCGTGGAAGGCGCGGATGTCGAAGTGCCGGCCGAGCCTGGCCCGCGCCTTGTCGCGCAGCCGCTGGATCGCCAAGGCGCCGATCTTGTAGGACAGCGCCTGCGCCGGATCGGCGACATAGCGTTCGACCTCGGCGGTGGCATCGCTGCGCCCCATGCCGGAATTGGCCAGCATATAGTCGATCGCCTGGTCCCGGCTCCAGCCTTGGGCGTGGATGCCGGTGTCCACCACCAGCCGCATCGCCCGCAGCATCTCGTCGTCGAGATTGCCCCAGTGCTGCATCGGGTCGCGGTAGAGGCCCATGTCGTAGCCCAGCGTCTCGGCATAGAGTGCCCAGCCTTCGACATAGGCATTGTTGCCGCCGAACCGCTGGAACGAAGGCAGCCGCGCATCCTCGATCGCCAGGCTGATCTGGAAATGATGGCCGGGCTTGCCCTCGTGCAGGTAGAGCGTGGTCATGCCGGAAAGGAACCGGCTCGGCAGGTCGTAGGTGTTGAAATGGAAGGTTCCGGGCCGGCTGCCGTCCGCCGTCCCCGGCTCATACGAGCCGCCGGCCTCGAACCGGTCGCGATAGGCGGGATAAGGCCGGATCAGCATCGCCGTGCGCGGCACGCGCGCGAAGAACCGCGGGATCTGCGCATCCACCGCCCTGCCGATCCGCTCGTAGCCGGCGGTCAGGTCGGCGGCCGATTGCGGGTGGAAGCGTGGATCGGTGCGGACCGCCTCGAAGAACGCTGGCAGTGGCCCGGCAAAGCCCAGCTCGCCCTTGACCACCTCCATCTCGGCCTGGATGCGCGCCACCTCGGACAGGCCGAGCGCGTGCACCTCGGCCGGGTCGAGCGGCAGGGTCGTCTGGTCGGCGATCAGCAGGCGATAGAGCCGGTCCCCGCCCTTGATCGCGCCCAGCCCCGGCGCATCGCGCGCGCCGGCCAGGTACTCGTCGGCCAGGAACCCGCGCAGCCGCCGGTAGGCGGGGTTGATCCGCGTCTCGATCACTTCGGCATAGTCGCGCGCCAGCCCGGCCCGCACCGCCATCGGCACGCCGGCCGGAAACGCCGAGACCGGGGTATAGAACGGCGATCCGGTGGTCCCCAGCGCCAGCATCGCGTCGATCTGCGCGATCATGTTGCGCACCGTCAGTTTCGGCTCGACGATGCCACTGGCCAGCCCCTGGCGAAACCGCGCGATCGCGTTGTCCAGCACCACGGGAAACGCCGCGTCGATCGCCAGCGCCCGGCGATAGTCCGCCAGGCTGGCATAGCGCGTCACCCCGGCGGCGCTCATCGTCGCCGGAAACTCGACATGCAGGCCCTGGAAATGGTTGAACGGCCGCACGCCGGTCAGCGCCAGCACGTCGGGCGCCAGCAGGGCGCGTTCCGCCCGCTTGGCCTGGTCGAATGCGGCATAGGAAATCCGGCGTGCCGGACTCAGCCGCGCCCGCTCGATCCGGCCCAGCGCCGCCAGCGTCGCATCGACCGAGGCCCGCCGCTGCCGCTCCACCCCCGGGGTGAAGACCTGCGCCAGCGCCTGTGGCTCCACCGGCTGCCCGCGCGAGAGCTGGTCGATCGGGTCCAGCACCGCCTGGCGCCGCTCGTCATCGGCGAACACGCGCAGCAGCCGGGCATCCTCCATCGCCCAGGGACGGACATGGTGCCGCCCCGGCCGGTGATGGCGCGCCGCCCCGGCCGGCGCCGCTGCCAGCACCGCCATCGAGGCACAGAGCGCGACCCGCCAGCCGCTCACCGCCATGGCCGCGCCCGATACCATTTGGTGATCACGTATTTGGTGCCGGAAACCGGGGGCAGGGCGGCATGCAGCGTCTCGAAATTGGGCGTGCCGTCCAGCCGCATGTTGTTCCAGGCGAGCAGCGTTCCCTGCTGCGGGGTGATCGACATGCCGAGGTCGGGGAACGTCGTCTCGCCTCCCTCGGCGACATCGTTGAGGAAGATCATCGCCGTCCACGACCGCTGCCCGCCGCGCGCCGCCTGCTCGTCCCAATATGCCTCGGCCGGATCGAACCAGTCGCGATGGGCGTGAAACTGCTGGCCGGGCGTGTAGCGCTGGCCCTGCACCGTCTCGCCATGGGCATTGGGCAGGCCCAGCAGGTCGTCGATCCGCCGCTCAATCATGCGGACGAAGGGATCGGACGGATCGACATCGCCGGAATAGGAGGTGCGATACTGGCCGTCGCGGACATCGTCGAACACCGGACTGGGCCGGGCCACCTCGTCAACCATCGCCATGAAGCGGGCGCATTCCCCCGCTTCCAGGAACCCGGTCATGGCGAAGACCTCGGCCTTGTCGACCGGCGCCTCCCACACCGCCGGGTCGGCCCTGAGCCGCCGCCGCACGCTCTCGCCGAAGCGCGCGAGCGCCGCCTTGTCGGCGGCAAAGGCGGCGCCGATGCGATCGGGCGCGCGGCCGGAAGAGGGGTTGGCGGGCATCGGTTGCGTCTCCGGCCCATGCGGTAGCCGAGGCCCCGGGGATGCGCAAAGCGCAATATGGCCGCAATCCCTTGCGATCCCCGCCTTTCTGCGCCAGTTTCCGGCGATGAATCGTTCGGACACTCCCGGCAGGCGCTACGGCACCGTTGCCATCGCCCTGCACTGGCTGATCGCGCTCTTGATCGCCTTCAACTTCGTCGCCGCCTGGATCGCCGACGAGCTTCCGAAGGAGCAGGGCCAGCAGATCATGGGCAACCACGTCGCCTTCGGCGTGTGCATCCTCCTGCTCACGGTTGTCCGCATCGTCTGGCGGATCACGCACCGCGGCCCCCCGCTGCTGCCGATGGCGCGCTGGGAGGCGATCCTCGCCCATGCGGTTCACGGGCTGCTCTATCTGGCGATGCTGGCGGTTCCGCTGGCCGGATACCTCATGGAGTCGGCCTGGAGTGGCGGGCAGCCGATCGACATGTTCGGCCTGTTCCACTTCCCCGCGCTGCCGTTCGCGCAGGACAAGCACCTGGCCGAGGAGGTGTTCGGCGAGGCGCACGAGATTCTCGCCTACAGCCTGCTGGCGCTGCTGGCGCTGCACGTAGCAGGGGCGCTGAAGCACCAGCTGCTCGACAAGATGCCGGAGCTGCAGCGCATCCTGCCCTGGGGCTGAGACAAAGCGCGCCCGGCGGGTTCATTTCCCGCCGGGCGCCCGCATTTCAAGCCGCGATCATACCGTCACCAGAAGAAGTCGTAGATCACGTCCCTGACTTCGCCGGTATAGATGTCCACGAGCAGCACGTCGTCGCCATAGCGCACCCAGCGGTAGGGTCCGTCCGCCGGTGGCAGGCGATAGGACCATGGGTCGTCAATCAGGTAATCGTAGCCGTAGAACACCGGATTGAGGAAAAAGCCGACGCCGATCCGGCTGTAGCGGAAATCGCCATAGGGCGCCCGATAGCGACCGGCCCGGAACACGTCGCGATGGTCGTTGCGCCAGCCGCGCCAGTCATAGCGTTGGTCGCGCCGCCAGTCGTTGTTCCAGGCGCGATTGCCCTGCCAGCCCCGGTTGGCCCAGTCTCGATTGCCCTGCCAAGCCCTGTTGGCCTGCCAGTCGCGATTCTGCTGCCAATTGCGGTTCTGCCAATCGCGCCCCTGCCCATCGTGATTGCGCTGCCAGTCGCGGTTGGCCTGCCCGGCATTGTTCTGCCGGTTGCGGTCTCCCTGCCAGCCATCGCGCCGCTCCTCGCCGCCGCGCCACTCGCGGCCGCCCTGGGCATTGCCTTGCCAGCCGCCGTTGCCGCCGCGCCATTGCCGGTCGCCACCCTGGACTACCGGTTGCGCGGGCTGGGCCGGCGCTGCCTGTCCCTGCTGCGTCAATTGCCGTGCTCGCCATCCGGCATAACCGCCGGCATTACCCTGCCACTGCGGCCGCGCCTGCGGCGCCGGGGCGGCAGGCACTTGCGCTTGGCCACCGCCGCGCCAATTGCCTTGTGGGCCGCCGCCCTGCCATCCGCCACCGCCACCCCCGCGCCAGCTTCCCTGGGCCTGAGGCGCGGGCGCCGGCGCTGGAGCCGGGGCAGGGGCCGCAGCCGGCGCCCGCCATCCACCACCGCCGATCTGGCGCTCCTGCGCCCCGGCCGCCGCCGGCATCGCCAGCACGCCGATGCCGGCGGTCAACGCTGCCAGCACATCGAAACGTGAAATGCTTTTTACGGCCATGGCCGTCTCTCCATCGTTGTTCGAGGCCGCGAAGGCGGCACCATGGCAGATCGTTAACCGATTCGCGCTGCATCGGGCGTGAATGCGCAGGTTGCCTGCCGTTCATGTTTAAACGGCTTTTCCTGTCACTCGTTCCGTCGTTGCCGCCTTGCGCATCTGTGATAAAGTTTCCGCGCGATGACCGACCATGTCCCCTTCACCACCACCCCCCTGCCGGTGAAGCTGCGCGTCGAGGACTTTCTTCGGCTGGATGAGGCGGGCGCCTTCAACGACTACGGCAGGACCGAGCTGATCCGGGGGGAGGTGTTCTACATGAATGCCCAGCATCGGCCCCACGCGCGGATGAAAGGCCGATTGTTTTCAGCGCTGGAAAAGGCGCTTGCCGGCTTGGATAGCGGCCTCGAGGTCGTCGTGGAAGCCACCGTCTCGATGCCGGCCTACAGCGCCCCAGAGCCGGACCTGGTGATCACCAGCGAGCCGGACGGCGAAGGCCCGGTGCCGGTATCCTCGGTCCGTCTGGTGATCGAGATCGCCGATACGACGCTGGCCAACGACCTCGGCGTCAAGGCCTCGGTCTATGCCGAAAACGCCGTGCCGGAATATTGGGTGGTCGATGTCAAGGCCGGCCAGGTCCACCAGCACTGGGCGCCCGAAGCCGGTGCCTATGCCCAGGTCCGCGAGACCCCGCTTGCAGACCTGGTCGCGCTGACCATCCCGGGCCTGACCGTTCGCCTGCCTTGACCCATCAACCCCGGCTTTCCCAAGCCAACGCCAGTGTGGCGCAAAACCCCGGGAATCTGGGGTGCATGGGGAAGAGTCTTTGTGGTCGTGTTCGACAAGCGAACACTCTTTGTGGGTTGTGTTCGACAAGCGAACACTCGTCCCCCTGCCCATACTTTTCTTCTCAGCGCGTAAGCTTCTTGTAAGCCAGCGCCGTCGGCCGGTCCGCCGCATCGCCCAGCCGCCGCCGCTTGTCTTCTTCGTAGGCCGCGAAGTTGCCCTCGAACCATTCGACATGGCTGTTGCCCTCGAAGGCGAGGATGTGCGTTGCCAGCCGGTCGAGGAAGAAGCGGTCGTGGCTGATGACCACGGCGCAGCCGGCGAAGTTCTCGATCGCGTCTTCCAGCGCCGCCAGCGTCTCGACATCGAGATCGTTGGTCGGCTCGTCGAGCAGCAGCACGTTGCCGCCCTGCTTGAGCATCTTGGCCATGTGGACGCGGTTGCGCTCGCCGCCGGAGAGCTTGCCGACGTTCTTCTGCTGGTCCTGGCCCTTGAAGTTGAACGCGCCGACATAGGCCCGGGTCGACATGTCCTGCTTGTTGACCGTCATGTAGTCGAGCCCGTCGGAGATTTCTTCCCAGACGTTCTTCTTGGGGTCGAGGTCGTCGCGGCTCTGGTCGACATAGCCCAGGTGCACGGTCTGGCCGATCTCGATGGTGCCGGTGTCGGGCGTTTCCTTGCCGGTGATGATCTTGAACAGGGTCGACTTGCCGGCGCCGTTCGGCCCGATGACGCCGACGATGCCGCCGGGCGGCAGCATGAACGAGAGGTCCTCGAACAGCAGCTTGTCGCCATAGGCCTTGGAGATGCCCTTGGCCTCGATGACCTTGCCGCCCAGCCGCTCGGGCACCTGGATGACGATCTGCGCCTTCCCGACCGGCCGGTTGTCCTGCGCGTTCTGCAGTTCCTCGAACTTGCGGATGCGCGCCTTGCTCTTGGTCTGCCGCGCGGCCGGCGTCTGCCGGATCCACTCCAGCTCGCGCTGCAGCGCCTTCTGCTTGCCGCTCTCCTCGCGCTCTTCCTGGGCCATGCGCTTGGACTTGGTCTCGAGGTAGGTCGAGTAATTGCCCTCGTACGGGAAATACTTGCCGCGATCGAGTTCGAGAATCCAGCCGACGACGTTGTCGAGGAAATAACGGTCGTGGGTGATCATCAGCACCGCGCCGTGGTAGTCCTTGAGGTGGTTTTCCAGCCACAGCACGCTCTCGGCGTCGAGGTGGTTGGTCGGTTCGTCGAGCAGCAGGATGTCTGGCTTCTGGATCAAGAGCCGGGTCAGCGCGATGCGGCGCTTCTCGCCGCCGGAAAGGCTGTCCACCGCCCAGTCGCCCGGCGGGCAGCGCAGCGCCTCCATGGCGATCTCGAGCTGGTTGTCGAGCGTCCAGCCATCGACCGCGTCGATCTTGTCCTGCAGCTCGGCCATCTCGGCGCCGAGCACGTCGAAGTCGGCACCGTCCTCGCCCATCTCCATGCCGATCTGGTTGAACCGCTCGACCATGTCGGCGGTCGCCCGCGCGCCGTCCTTGACGTTTTCCAGCACGGTCTTGGAATTGTCGAGTTGCGGCTCCTGCTCGAGGTAGCCGACGGTGATGTTCTCGCCAGGCCAGGCCTCGCCGGTGAAGTCCTTGTCGATCCCCGCCATGATCTTGATCAGCGTCGATTTACCCGCGCCGTTCGGCCCGACGATGCCGATCTTGGCGCCCTGGTAGAACTGCAGGTTGATGTTGGCGAGCACCGGCTTGGGCGCACCGGGGAAGGTCTTGGTCATGTCCTTCATGACGAAGGCGTACTGGGCGGCCATCGGAGGTCCTCACGGGGTTCTGGAATGTTGGAATACCGGTTGAGCGCGCCTCTACAGGGCGGGGCGGGATGGAGCAAGCGCGGCTTGCCAGGGCAGGGGGCACCGGTTAGCTTCAGCCCATGAACCGCGCGCCCATCGCCGCTGCCCTGTTGCTGGTAATCGCCCCGCAAGCCGCCGCCAGGCCGGCTCCCGCTTCCGCCCCCGCCATTCCCGACCCGGATGGCAAGGGCCTTGCCTTCCGCATCGTCGCCGATCTCACCACCGAAGTCGGCCAGCGCCTCGCCGCCACCCCGCGCGAAGCCGCCGCGCGAGACTGGGCGGTCGCCCGGCTGACCGCTCTCGGCTTCGTCAATGTCCGCATAGAGCCGTACACCATGTCCGGCTGGGAACGCGGCGAGGAGCGCGGCAGCCTGACCGCGCCGGCCCCGCAGAAACTGGCGTTGACCGCGCTCGGCAATTCCGGGGCGACCCCGCCGGGCGGGCTCACCGCGCCGCTGGTCTACTTCGACGGTCTCGCCGCGCTCAAGGCCACTCCCGCAAACGCGCTCGCCGGCAGGATCGCCTTCATAGACAACGCCATGAAGGTGACCCAGGACGGCTCCTCCTATGGCCAGTTCGGCGCCGCCCGCCGTCAGGGGCCGGCCATTGCCGCATCGAAGGGCGCCATTGCCGTCCTGATCCGCTCGATCGGAACCGACCACAACCGCGATCCCCACACCGGCGTCACCAACTGGCCCGCCGGCACCACGCCGATCCCCGCCGCCGCCGTCTCCGCACCGGATGCCGATCTGATCGCCCGCACCGCACGGACCGGCAGGCCGATCGTGGCGAGCCTGCAGCTCACCCCGAAATTCACCGGCGACCAGCCCTCCGGCAATGTCGTCGCCGAAATCCTGGGCCGCGACCCGAAGCTGCCGCCGATCCTCGCCGCCTGCCACCTCGATTCCTGGGATCTGGCCACCGGCGCGATCGACGATGGCGCCGGCTGCGCCATCGTCACCGCCGCCGCGCTGCAGGCCAGCCAGCACGGCCCCCTGCTGCGGACGATCCGCCTGCTCTGGGCGGGCGCCGAGGAACGCGGTGGCTTCGGCGGCGCCGCTTACGCCAAGGCCCACGGCAACGAACCCCACGCGCTCGCGATGGAGGCCGACTTCGGCGCCGACCGCGTGTGGAAGGCCGTCTCCGGCCTCGCACCCGCCAACGCCGCGCTCACCGAGAAACTTGGACTTGCGCTCGCTCCACTCGGCGTCGTCATCACCAGCGGCCAGACCGAAGGCGGCTCCGACATCGAGGCCATCGCCGCCGCGCAACACCTGCCGGTCATCGACCTCATGCAGGACGGCACGCGCTATTTCGACCTGCACCACACGCCCGACGACACGCTCGACAAGATCGATCCGGCACAACTCCAGCAGGCGGTCGATGCCTATGCGGCAGCGGTGAAGGTGCTGGCCGACGAACCCGGGCCGATCACCCCGGTCAATGGACGGTGAGGGGAAACGGCTTCCTCGCCTCCGGCTCATGCGCGCAAGCCTGCCAGAGTTGCCAGATGGCGCGCGGCAGCAGAGCGAAGCCGACGAAATAGTGCGGCAGCATGATCGCGCCCCAGTAGAACGTGTCGGCCCGGCTGAATGCCGAGATCATCACCGCATCGCCGACGACGAACAGCACGGCGAACAGGCCGCCGCGCCCGGCGAGCGCCAGCCAGCCGAACAGCGGCAGCATCGCCGCCAGCAGGGCGAGGTTCAACGGCAGGTCCTGCAGCGGCGAAGTATAGATCACCGCCTTGAGAAACGCCGAGAAGCCCTGGCCGGCATTCCACCCGGGCGATGACAGGTCGCCCGGCCTGAGGATCGCCGCCACCTCGTGCGCATGGATCGCCATGCCGATGGCGAACGCCACGACGAGCGCCGCCCAGGCAGCCGCCTCACGCCCGCGCCGCTCGACAATGGCGAAGGCCAGCGCCAGCAGGACGAAAGGCAACGCCAGTTCCCGAACCATCAGCCCGAGCGCCGCCGGGACGAGCGCCAGCCACCATTGGCGCGGCCAGCCGACGACGCAGGCCAGCGCGATGCCGGTGAACCATCCTGCCCAGTATTCGTGAAGCGCCATCAGCCCTTGGCTGACTACTACCGAGCAGGCGGCGCCGACCGCGACCGCCACCAGCACCCGCTCGGTCCAGTCCAGCCGGCGCTCGAACGCCATGACCCAGGCCAGCATGGCGATGAACGAAAGCCCGTAGGCGATTGTCTGCAGGCCTGCCCAGCCGATCTGCGCCGCCAGCCAGACCAGCGTCGGCGGCCGCATCGTCACGAACGGTTTCAGCGGATAATGGTGCTGCCGGTGCAGCTCCGCCGCTGCCAGGTGATAGGGCTTGCCCTTCGCCACTTCGCTGGCGATGTCGTGATAGAGCCGGACATCGGTATAGCCGCCCTTCTTCGCCGTCTTGATCGGCGGCGGCGTCGCGGTCAGGCACCAGGCGGAAGTGGCGAGCAGGATCACCAGCGCGAGCCAGGCAAGCGGACGGGGCAGGTTGGTCAGCACCCCTGCCGCCTATGACGAAAATTCCCGCAGTCGCAAGACGGTGCAGAGGATTGTCCGCGCTTCAGTGCGGCGTGGTTTCCATGGCCGGGGCAGGGGAGGCGCCTTCGCCCGACCATCCGCCCGCCGTCGCCGCATGGAGCCGGGCGACGTCGAGCGCCTGCCGCGCCTGGGCATCGACCACCGCCAGGCGTGCCCGCTCGTTGGCCCGGGTCGCCTCCAGCACCTGCAGGACGCCGGAATTGCCGATCTGGTAGGACCGGCGCGACAGGTCGAGCGATTTCGCGGTAATCGCCGCCGCCTCGCGCGCCGCCGCCAGCGTCCGCGCATCGGTGTCCAGCGCGGACAGCAGCGCGGAAACCTGGCCGAACGCCTCCAGCACCGTCTGGCGATAGGTCGCCGCCGCCGCCCGTGCTTCCGCCTCGGCGGCGCGCTTGTTCGCCTTCAGCGTGCCGCCGTGGAAGATCGGCAGGGCCAGGTTGCCGAACACGTCGAAGCCGAGGAAATCGGCGCCGAACAGGCCCGGCAGGCTCGGCGTCTGGGTCGAACCCGCAGCCCCCAGCGTCAGGTTGGGATAGAGGCTGGCGGTCGCCACGCCGACCGCCGCGGTCGCCGCATGAAGCCGAGCCTCGGCGGAGAGAATGTCCGGCCGGGTGTGCACCAGCGCCGAGGGCAGGGCCACCGGCACCTGCGCCGGCAGGCGGAACGACGCGAGGTTGAAGCGCGTCGCCGGCAGTTCCGCCGGCGAGACCCCGGTCAGCACCGCCAGCATCGCCCGCGCTTCGGCCAGTTGCTGCTCCACCCCGGGAATGGCGACGCGGTCCTCGGCGAGGGTCGCCTGCGCGCTCAGCACCTCGACCATCGTGCCCTCGCCGCCGATCCGGCGCGCGTCGGTCAACTTCACATTGCGTTCGCTCGCCTCGACCAGCTCGCGCAGGGCAGCCAGCCGGTCCTCGATCGCGGCGATGGTCAAGACCTGGATCACCACCCGGCCGGCGATCGTCAGGTGCGCGGCGGCGGTCTGCCAGCCTTGCGCTTCCGCCTCGGCCCGCGCCCGCTCCAGCGCGCGGGCGTTGCGGCCGAACAGGTCGAGATCGTAGTTGACCCCGCCGCCCAGGGTATAGAGGCTGATTTCCGGGTTGCCGCCGGGGATCGTCGAAGCATCGAAGCCGAACGCCGCCAGGTTGAACAGCTCGCGCTCGACCCGCACTTGCCCGTCGATCTGCGGCAGTCGCCGCCCGGCCACCGCGCGAATGCGCTGGCGGGCGGCTTCGAGCGTGGCATTGCTGGCGGCGAGACTCTGGTTGCCGGCAAGGGCTTGCTCGACCAGGCGGTTCAGGTCCGCCGAACCGAAACCCTCCCACCAGCGCGGCGCCGGAGCGGTGGCCAGCAGTGCCCGGCCGGCGCCATCGGCGCCATAGCCGGCCGTCGGAGGAGGGGGCGGGGCGGCGGTGAAATCCGGCCCGACCTTGCAGCCCGCCAGCGCCAGCGATGCCATCGCCAGCAGCGGGGCCAGCTTGCGGACGGCACTCATGGCCGCGCCGAATGGACGCGCCCGGATGCCGGCGCATAGGCCGGCGCGCCGCTGCCGAACAGCGACCGCCGGTGCCCGGTATCGACCTCGACATCGGCGGACAGGCCGGTGTGGAGCGGCAGCCCTTCGGGCACATCGACCAGCTCGATCTCGACCGGCAGCCGCTGCACCACCTTGACCCAGTTCCCGGTCGCGTTCTCGGCCGGGAGCAGCGAGAAGGCATTGCCGGTGCCGGGCGAGAAGCTGGCCACCCGGCCCTTGATCGTCACGTCCGGATAGGCGTCGATGTGCACTTCGGCCGGCTGGCCGATCCGCATGTAGCGCAGCTGGCCTTCCTTGAAGTTGGCCTCGACCCAGAACCTGGTCCCCGCCAGAGTGAACACCGGGCGCGATGCGGTGACATAGGAGCCGGGCTGCAACTGATTGACCTTGGTCACCACGCCATCGCGCGGGGCGCGAACGACCGTGCGCTCCAGCGAGAGCCGCGCCGTCTGCAGCGCCGCCGCCGCCTGCCTGACCGCCGCCTGGCTATCGACCGGGCCGGCGAGATTGCCTTCGAGCGCCGCCTTCTGGGCATCGGCCTTGGCCCGGGCGGCAGCGACCGCGTCGCGCGCGGTGTGCGCCGCCAGCTCGGCGGCATCGGCCTGCGACCGCGAAGAGATGCCCTGGGCGTAAAGCGACTTCTGCCGCGCCGCCTCGGCCACCGCATAGTCGAGCCGGGCCTGGGCGGCAGGAATGTCGGCGGCGACCTGGCTGTAGCCGGCCCGCTGCACGCCAACACCGGCCCGTGCCGTGGCCAGCGCCGCTTCCGCCTGCGCGACCGCCGCCGCCGGCGAGGCGGGATCGATGCGGAACAGCACGTCCCCCTTGTGGACCAGCTGGTTTTCCCGCACCTCGATCTCGATGACCTTGCCGCTGACATCGGCGGCGATGCCGACCAGCCCGGTCTGGAGCTGGGCGTCGTCGGTGCTCTCGTACCGCCCGCCGGTCAGGTAGAACCAGCCCGCGCCGATCACCAACGCCAGCGGCACCGCCAGCAGCAGCGGGCGGCGCAGCCGCGCATTGTCACGCGCGACGCGGCGACGTTCGGATTGGCCGTTCTCGGATACGCCTTCCGGCACGATATTCTCCACGCAGCCGCCGGTGCGATCTGCTCGTTCGGCGATTCCTATGCAGGGATATAGTAAGCATGGCAAGAAATTTTGCCGGCGCCGCGAGACCGCTTGCTTTCGCCGGATGAAGGAGGCTTCAAGGCAGGGTGAGGAACTCCGTCACATCGGCCATGAACCGGTCGAACTGGTCATGGTGGAGCCAGTGGCCGGCATTTTCGTACACCTTGAGGCGGGCATCGCGGAAGTGCTTGATCCGCCCATCCTTGCCGGGATCGGCCAGAAAGCTCTCGGTGCCGTAAATCATCAGAAGAGGGCATTCGATCGCCTGCCAGAGCTTGTAGAACTCCTGCTCCGGCGGCTGGATCGGCGACGACACGTTGACATAATTGTCGAATTTCCAGCTCCAGGTGCCGTCCTCATTGCGGCTGGCGCCGTGGATCGTCAGGTGGCGGGCTTGGTCGTCGGTCAGGAAGGCGTTTTCCTCCTTCATCCGGGCATAGGCGGCCCGCAGCGTCGGATAGCGGCGCGGGGTGCGGCCAGCCGCGCCACGCTTGTCCGCGATCCAGGTGCGGAGCTGCTCGATCAGCGGGGTTTCCGCGCGCTGCCTGAACGCCTTGGCCGTGGGGCCAATGCCTTCGATCGAAACGAATTGCCTGACCTTTTCCGGGAAAGTCCCGGTGTAGAGCGTGGACACGACGCCGCCCAGCGAATGTCCGACGATCGACACCTGTTCATAGCCCAGGGAGTGAACCAGCTGGGCGAAATCATAGAGATAGGCGTACACGGTATAGTCGCCGTCAGGCGACCAGGCGCTGTCGCCATGGCCGCGCAGGTCCGGGCAGATCACATGCCAGTCCTTGCGCAGTTCCTGGGCCGCCCAGTCCCACGATCGGCTATGGTCGCGGCCCCCATGCTGAAGGATCAGGGGCGGTGCGTCGGGGTTGCCCCAGTCGACGTAATGCAAGCGCAGGCGCTGGGAGATGAAGCTGTGAGAGGTTGGGCCGGTATCGATCATCGGCCCGGAATGACCCGGCCATCGCAAGGCGTCAAGAGCGCCACGACCGCAGTCACAACTCGAATTCGAGGTTCAGTCGCCACTGGCCACGGGTCTCGTCATGGGCTTTGCCAAACGCGAACAGGTAGCCAGTTTCCGCCCTGAGGTGAGCAGGCCTGACCCGGAATGTGGCGGTCGGCCCGACGTAGTGCTCTGCGTAAGGCAGGAAATGGCGAAAACCGCCGAGTTCGCCGAATGCCGTCACGCCCAGCCGCGCACCGTCCGCCACGGCGACATCGGCGCTGGCGGCATAACCCAGTTCGACCGACTCCGCCGCATCGAGCGGCTTCTCGGCGATCAGGTTCAGGCGCAGATCCCACAGGCGGGTGCGCCGCTCGAGCAGCAGCTTGGCCTCCAGACCGTCGCTGTCGCCATGAAAGCCCTGCTCGTACTCGCCGTAGGCCGCGACATCGATCCCGCCGACCCGCGCCAGGTTGTAGACCGCCTCGATGCCGACATGGGTGAGATGCGAACTGTCGGGGGCTTCACGCTCGAACTCTGCCACCGTCGCCACCCGCAGATGGCCATTGACGCCATAGCCGGCTTCCAGGCGGAAGTTGTTTTCGCCACCGGCATCGCCACCCGCCAACTGGCCGAAGCGTGCTTCAAGTTCGACCTCGCCGGGTTCGACCGTGGCGCCGTAGACCTCGTCGCCAATGCCCGGTGCCGCAAGTGCAGGGGCCGCGGCCATGCCGAGCGCCAGCGCGCCGGTCGCGGTCAGGAGCCGCCACGGCGGCAGGCCATGTTTCTCAAGCGGACCTGCGGCATGAATTTCTGGCATTGACACGAACCGCCTCCTCGCCGACGCCTGCTAATGCTAACGGCTCGCATGTGTAAGTTGATTGGTCGTTGATCTGGATCAATTCGCAGGTCACAATGGCTTGCGGTAGGAAAAACTCCATTTCAGCTCGCCAGGCGGCGAGCCGGTGGTCCCTGGCCCCCCACGTGGCGGGAGCCGCCAGCCGGCTTCGGCATCGAGCGAGCCGCCGAAACCGGGCAGGCTGAGCCTGGCCTCGGGGCCGATCGATTGCCCCCGCTGCCGGGTCGCCAGCCTGTCGAGCGGTCCGCTCGCAACCGCGCCGAGCCGCAGGGCTGGAAGCACTTTCACATAGGCAGAGGTGTTGTAGCTGAATTCCGGCACCAGCGGCCTGGCCAGGGGCAAACGGCTTTGCAAGTCGAAGCGGACCTCGATCGCGCCTGTGGCCCGGCTTACCCCGAGCCGGCCGGCCAGCGCGGTCGGTTCGAGTTGCTGGGTCCAGTCGATCACCATAGGCCCGGACATGGCACCGCCGCCAAGCGCGGCCAGGCCGACGTTGTCATCATCCGGTGCGACAACGGCATCGGCAAGGCGGTCGTCGCGCTGGCGTTCGCTGGTCAGCGGCTTGCCTGTCGAAAGCCTGCGCATTTCCGCCAGGATAGCGGCCGCCAGTTGCGCGTCGAACACGTCGGCGGCGGCGGACGAAATCTGCTCGATCCGGGGCAGCGCGCGATCGATGTCGAACGTCGAGTTGAGGTCGGGTTCCGGCAACGGCTCCAAGACCCATGCCGGCACCGATGCGACCTGCGCCACACCCGTGCCGGGGGCGGTCAGGAGGGCGAGGCCAAGGGCCGGCAGGAGGGGGGCATGTCGCATCGATTCGTCCGATAACTCTATCCGGTGAACCCTTCCAGACCGCCTCTGGCCAATGCCGCTGTCGTTGCCTATCTGCTTGGCGAGCAGGAGAACGATTCCATGGCCACCCATACCACACGCATGCTGATCATCGGGTCAGGGCCCGCCGGGCTGACCGCGGCGATCTATGGCGCGCGGGCCGGCATGAAGCCGATCGTCGTTCAGGGCCTGCAGCCCGGCGGGCAACTGACCATCACCACCGATGTCGAGAACTACCCGGGCTTTCGCGATGTCATCCAGGGCCCCTGGCTGGTCCAGGAGATGCAGGCCCAGGCCGAGCATGTCGGCACCCGCATGATCTGGGACACGATCACCGAGGTCGATCTATCCGGCGGCGGCAGGCCCGGCACGCTGTTCCGCGCCATTGGCGATTCCGGCGACGTCTACGAAGGCGAGACGCTGGTCATCGCCACCGGCGCCCAGGCGAAGTGGCTCGGCGTGCCCGGTGAGCAGGAACTGTCCGGCAAGGGCGTCTCCGCCTGCGCCACCTGCGACGGATTCTTCTATCGCGGCAAGAAGGTCGTCGTCATCGGCGGCGGCAACACCGCCGTGGAAGAGGCGCTGTACCTGACCAACCACTCGCAGGATGTCACCGTCATCCACCGGCGGGACAGCTTCCGCGCCGAACGAATCCTGCAGGATCGTCTGTTTGCCCACCCTCACATCAAGGTGCTGTGGAACAAGGCAGTGGATCACTTCGTCGGTGAACCGTTTGCCGGCGGCCTGACCGGCGTTGCCCTGGTCGATACGAAAACCGGCGAACGCTCGGTCGAGCCGACCGAAGGCGCGTTCGTCGCCATCGGCCATGCTCCGGCCACGGAACTGTTCCGGGGCAAGCTCGACCTCGATGACAGCGGCTACATCACCGTGTTCCCGGGCACCCCGAAGACTGCGATCCCCGGCGTGTTCGCCTGCGGCGATGTCATGGACCATACGTATCGCCAGGCGGTGACCGCCGCCGGGACCGGCTGCATGGCCGCGCTCGATGCGGAACGGTTCGTCCAGTCGCGCGAGTTCGAGGCACTCAGGACCGAGCATGCGACGGCCTGAGAAGGCTGGAGCCAGGGAATGCCCGTATAGGCACCCGAAGCGGATTTTTACCAACGATGAGCCATGATTGTTGACCGCTGAGGTTAACAGGACGGCCATCGCATGGACAGGCAATCGATCATCACGGCAGGACAGGCTGAATCGCAACGGATGCGCGCAAGCGTGGCGGAAGCAGACCCCGAAGGCCAGGTACAGATGAGCGTGGCCCAGTTCGCCCGCCTGGCCGACCTGATCGCCACGCTGGCAAGCCAGGACGAGCCAGCGACGGAGGCAGGCGCCACGGAGCCTGCGGCCCCGGGCGACCCGCGCTACTGGGTGCCGCTGGCGCATTTCGCCCGGCTCAAGGCCCGCTGCGATGCACTGGAACGCCTCGCATCCTGCGGCGCCCTCGGCCTTGCTGCGTGAAAGCCATTTCGCCCGTTGACCGGCCGGCAGGGGCGCACTAAGAGCGCCGCCTGCACCGGCGCCGCGCGCGATCCGGCGTGCCGGGATGGCGGAGTAGCTCAGTCGGTTAGAGCAGCGGAATCATAATCCGCGTGTCGGGGGTTCGAGTCCCTCCTCCGCTACCATTCAAGTCATTTATCGCGTTGTTTTCAATGCACAGACGACTTTTCAGGTCTCGAACCTCTTTGATCCCGCATTTTGTCTGGGCATGGGGGGCAGCTATGCTCCAGTCCGGTAAATCGCTACGGGCCCATTCGGCGTTCTTGGCGGGATACCTGCCAGCAATACGCCGCGGCTACCTGGTATAGCTGCTGCCGCTGGCCGGGCATCTGACTGTCACGGTGGAACTTCGTAGGTCTGCTTCATCACTTCGAGCGGTAGTAGACTCACGCCAGCGGCTGACCTTGCCGGAGGCCACGGTCAGCGCGATCATGGAATGGTTGGTGGAAATGCCATAGTCCCGACCCAGTCGTCCGGGAACTCACGGGACACCTGCCAGCGCGCAAGCACAAGCCCAACCTCAAAACCAGCGGGTTTTTGACCCATCCTGATCCGGATGAATGCGATATCATCAGGGGATGTTTGCGGGTCCCCTCGGGCGGCCGGCTGGGAGAGAGCATGAGCCGTCTTCACGGGAAAATGGCGCTCGTCACTGGTGCGCGAACTGGGACGCTCTGCCCGGTTCGTCCGCCTGGACATACGCGACGACGATTCCGCCGAAGTCGCCAAGCTGATCACATTTCTTGCGTCGGACGATGCGAGCCTGGTCACTGGCAGCGAATATCTGATCGACGGTGGTGCGCTATTGATGGGCAATCAGGACCTGATCCTCAGCATCATGGAGAGTGAATATCGGCAGTCGTCCGGGCTCCGCTGCGGGCGTGCCGGCCAGAATCCGGCCTGACTACAGGATTGCAACAGGAGAAGGTTCATGAAACGCCTGGAAGGCAAGGTCATTCTGCTCGCTGGCGGAGCCGGCGGCATCGGCACGGCAACATCGCTGCGTCTTGCGTCGGAAGGTGCGGCGGTCGTCGTCGGTGACGTCAATGCCGACGAGGCGCGCGCCATCGCGAAACGCATTGCCGACGAAGGAGGCCGGGCGATCGGCGTCGAACTCGATGTCGGTGAAATCGACTCGGTAAACGCGTTCGTCGAAGCTGGCCTGCAGGCGTTCGGCGGGGTTGACGGGCTTCACGCCAATGCGGCGCTGCTGGCCTTGCAGCATCTGGACCTGGACGTCGTGGAAATCGGCCTGGACATGTGGGACAGGCTGATCCAGGTCGATCTCACCGGGTATTTCTACTGCACGCGGGCGGCTGTCCCGCCCATGCTGGAGCGCGGGGGTGGCTCGATCGTCTACATGAGTTCCGGGGCAGCCTTTATCGGCGAAGGTACGCGTGTCGCCTATGCGGTCAGCAAGGCCGGGGTCAATGCCATCATGCGCCACGTCGTCACCCGATGGGGCAAACAGGGTATCCGTGCCAACTCGATCGCGCCGGGCCTCGTGATCACGCCAACCACCCAGAAGCTTCCGAGCGAATGGCGCGACCAGTTGCTGGCCGACATGGCCGCCCCGCGGCTCGGCCACGTCGATGACATTTCCGCAATGGTGGCGATGCTGATGTCGAACGAAGCATCCTGGATCATGGGCCAGGTCATCGGGGTGGACGGCGGCACCTTCTACCGGTGAGCAAGGCGGCAAACTGCTCACCACTTCTCCTCGCTGCGCTATGCCAGATGCAGTCCCGGCCAGATGCAGTCCCGGACAGTCTTTGCGCCGCCCGTTGTCGCTCGTCGCCGTTTATGACGGCTTGGCGCGAGCGATTCGCATCTTTGTGAGCGCCGCTGCGAGGTGCGAAGAGAAACAGAACCGGTCCAAAGGAGAGCATGGATCATGTTGAAGGGACACAGGATTCTCATGACCGGGCTGACCGGCCGGCTCGGCGGCACGGTGGCAGCGGCGCTTGCCCCGGACAATGAGCTCTGGGGACTTGCCCGCTACAGCGGCGAGGGCCAGCGGGAATACTGGGAAGCAGCGGGCGTCCATACCATCGTCGGCGACTATGCGCGCGGCGACCTCTCGCATGTGCCCGACGACTTTGAATATGTGGTGCATATCGCGGCGAACTGCGACCCCCGCAGCCACGAGGAAGGGATGATCGACAACGCCGACGGGGTCGCGCGGCTCATGCATCACTGCCGCAAGGCAAAGGCGTTCCTCCACACCTCGACCGTCGGCGTCTATGCCCACAAGCACGATCCCGAGGCCCTCTACTCCGAAGACGACCCTGTGGGCGGCGGCTCGCTGGGCCATTATACCGGGACCAAACTCGCCGGGGAAGGCGTGGCCAGGGCCATGTCCATCCTGTTCGGCATACCGACGATCATCTGCCGCATGGCCGTGCAATACGGGCAATACTCCGATGGTGGCCTGCCGGGCATCTACCTGGCCGAAATCCTGGCGGGCAGGACGGTGGAATTGCGCCAAGGTTCGAGCACCGGTCTTTCGGTCATCAGCAACGACGATGTCGTCCGCTTCATCGAGCCGCTGCTGGGCGCGGCCGCGGTCCCGCCGCCGGTCGTCAACTGGTGCGGCGACGTCAACGTCCCCCAGGTCGAGCTGGTCGAGTATCTCGCCTCGCTGGCGGGCGTCGAGCCGGACTGGAAGATCGTCGAGCATGGCGGTTTTCCGGCGTTTAACATGGATCCGGCCAAGCGCCTTTCGATCACCGGACCTTGCCAGGTCGACTGGAAGGAGGGTCTGAAGCGAATGTACGAGAACATCTATGCCCCCAGGGAGGTGGCGGCGCACTGAGCGGATACGTCCGCAGCGACGACGGCGACATGCCATTTCTAGGCCGAACCTGGACCGGATCACCGAACAGAACAGCAGTGGGAGAAAAGCAATGCCGGACGCGGGCACCGATGCGGCGGTCGATACAGAATCCAGGAGCGTGCTGGACGCAGAGTCATCACTGCTGAACGCGGCGCAGGACGCGACCGGGCTGAGCGACTGGGGCGCCGACCGGACGTTCCGCATCGGCCTGCGCAAGAAGATCGAGGACATGCTTGAGTTGCCGCCTTCGCAGCGGGAGGCATTGCGCTACACGCTGGTCAATACGCTGGGGAGCCGGCTCCAGGTGATCGATGACGGCAAGCGCAACCCGGATATCCTGCTGGCAAGCATCGACCGGCCGCTGTTCATTTTCGGCCTGCCACGCAGCGGTACGACCTACCTGCACAGCTTGCTGGCCCTGGATCCGGAAGCGCGCAGCGCGACCGTCTGGGAATCCATGCATCCCTCGCCCCCGACCGATGCCGCGACATTCGCGACCGACCCGAGGATAGCCGAGACCCGGGCCGAGCTTCAGGCGCTGGACGAGATCGCGCCGGGGTTTCTCGACAAGCATCCGATGGCACCCGAAGACCCGACCGAGTGCGAGTCGTTCACCATCTATCACTTCAACACCATCGCCATCTGGGCGAGCTTTCCGACGCCGCGCTATGCGGAGTGGATCCGCTCCGGCGCGTCGGACGGACTGTTCGAATGGCATCGGCGAATGTTGCAGCAGTACCAGTGGAATGGGCCGCGCGGGCGGTGGACGCTGAAGTCGCCCAATCACATTTTCACGCTGCCGGCGCTGCTCGCGGTCTATCCCGATGCCCGTCTCGTCCAGACTCATCGCGACCCGCTGCAGACATTGCCGTCAAACGCGAGCCTGGTTCACACCATGCGCGCGGGGATGGATCCCGCAGCCGATCAAGCCGACACCGGGCGCGACGTGTTTGCCATGATGGCTGACGGCATCGACCTTTCACTGGCGGCGCGCGCCGATCCGGGGATCGACAGGCGGATTCTGGACATCGCCTATCGCGATACGGTCGACGATCCGATCGGCACCGTCCGCCGCATTCACGAGCACTTCGGCCTTCCCTTTACCGCCGCCCACCAGCGCAAAATCGAGGCAAGGATCGAGCAGGATGCCGCCAACCGGACCAAGGCCCACCGCTACACCCCCGAGGAATACGGCATGAGCGCCGGGGAAATAGCGTCACGGTTCAAGGATTACAGGCAAAAGTTCGCCGAATTCCTCGACTGATCCTGTCGCAGGAAATGGCTGCTCAACCGGCCGGCGCATTTGAACGACGTGAGAGGACGCAAGCATGACCGATTTTCCTGCCGGCACGTCCGGTTTGCAAGAGGCCGCGGTGGGCGGCGCCGGCCCGCTGGCGACGACCGACCAGATTGCCGCCGAGAAGCTCGCGCTGCGACTGTTCAACAGCCCGGAGGTCGCCGCCTTGCGCCCGTCTCTGCGGGCCATGCTCGAAGCCGACCCGGCCGCGCAGACACCCGATGGCGCACGCCAGCTAGACCGGTCGCTTGACCTCTGGATGATGGATCTCGCCGTGTGCGAGGCAGTGGGCGACAGCTCGCGCCCCCGGATCGCGTGGCGGGCGGACAATGCGGCGCATAGCTGGTTCGGCCATGCGATTCCCGGGACCGGCGTGGCGGGCGACAATCCCGACCATGTGCCCCGCGTGGCCTATATGGATGGGAGCGCCCGCTACGAGATCGAAGGGCAGCTTTCCGCCAATCCGCCCGCCCAGCTCAGCTTCGAGATCTTTCCCGGAACCCCCGGCGCCACCCCCCTGCGCCCGCAGTCGAACAAGTCCCCCGATCTCGGTGCTCAGGTGGCGCTGTTGCGGGACCGGGACATGGAATTCGGTGCCGATGGCCGGTTCTCCATTTCCATCGGGCCTGACGACCAGCCCGGCCGGGCCAACGTGATGAAGACGGTGGATGGGCCGATGACCCTCATCGTCCGTGACGTGCTGTCCGACTGGAGCCAGATCCCCGCAAGACTCAGTATAACCAGGCTAGGCGCAAGTCCGTCCTTGCCGCCGCCGACCGAGGAGCAGATCCTGCAGCAATACCTCGCCGACCTGCCGGATTATGTCCGCTTCTGGTCGTCGTTCAAGAACAACTGGCTGGGCGGGCTGGCCGACAACACCATGGTCGGCCCGGTGGCGCGGGAGGGCGGCTGGGGCTATCTCGGCGCCGGGCGTTTCAACCTCGACAAGGACGAAGCGCTGGTTTTCACCACCAGCCGCGGCGGCGGCGGATATACCGGTGTGCAGATCACCGACCCGTGGATGATCATGCCGCGCGACAGCCGCCAGGGAACGCTGAGCCTGAACAACACCCAGGCGGCGACCAACCCGGACGGCACTGCCACTTATGCACTCTCGCCCGAAGATCCCGGCCTCGCCAACTGGATCGACACCGGTGGATTGAACCGGGGTTTCTTCCTGCTGCGCTGGGCGGGAATGCCGGCCGAGGTTGACACCAGCGCGCTGGTCCTCGACTTTCAGGTGATGAAGCGTGCGGATATCCCCAGGCGGGTACCAGCGGAGGTGCCCCGGTTCGATGAGGCGGCGCGCGCGTCTCAGGTGGCCAGGCGCACGCCGGACTACAATCTGCGACTGGGCATCTGATCGATCGCAATCAGCCCGACGGCCGGCCATCCCTTGTCCAGGATCAACAGAAAGGCACCCGACAATGACCGAGCCCGTGAAGGTCACCTTCGTGATGGAATTGAAAGAAGAAGCCGCCGATGCCGTCTGTTCCAGTTTCGGCGCGACGCTTCCCGAAACGCGCGCCTTCCCGGGATGCCGCTCGGTCAACGCTTTCCGCAGCGCCGACAACCCCAATCGCGTACTGCTGCTTGAAGAGTGGGACAGCCGCGAAGCCTACGAGAAATATCTGGCCTGGCGCGCCGAAGAGGGGGCGTTGGACGGCATGGCCGAGATCCTGGCTGCGCCCTCGGCACCCGAATTCTGGCCTGTAAAGCTCGCTTGAGGGGAGCGGCGCGGGCCGTTCTTCGAGACCGGCCCGCGACCGGCCCAAGGGCTGGCCTTGGGACGATAACGATTTGCGAGAGGATGCGACATGCGAACTGGCACTGCGCGTTGCCTGCTGGGCGTTTTGTCGCCCCTTCTGATGACAACGACCCCCCTCGCGGCGGCACCGACTGCAGAAGCCAGACGCCCGTCTGCTCTGGCCACTGCGGAACAGCTCGCGGCCGAGCGCACGTTGCTGAGACTGGTCGGCGATCCACAGGTCAAGGCGCTCCAGGCGTCACTGGCCGCCGAGCTTGCCGGTGGGCCGCTGGCGGATTCGCCGGATGCGAAATCGCAGGTGCACCGGGCCGTTCGCCTGTGGACCAATGCGCTGATCTTGCGCGAGTATACCGCCGGCCTGGCCCGTCCCGCCATCGCCTGGACGCCGGATGACACGCCGCATACCTGGTTTGGCCACACCATCGAGGGCATGGCAACCGCAGGCGACAATCCGGATCACATCTATCGTTACGCGGCGCTCGACGGCAGCGCCCGCTACGTGATCGACGGCTGGATCGCTCAGGGCCATCGCCCGGTGCAGTTCAGCTTCGAATCGACGCACGGTACCCCTGCCATATTCGGCGCCGGCCGCTCTTCCGGAAGCGCTGACATGGGCGACCAGATCGGCATGCTGACCGATCGCGACATCGAGGTCGACGGCGACGGGCATTTCCGCCTGACGGTGGGCGGCCCCGGCGGTGGCAGGAATCACCTGCCGCTTTCGCCCGGGCCGGTGTCCCTCAATGTGCGCGACGTGTTTTCCGACTGGAACCAGCGGCCGATCCGCCTGACGATCGACCGTGTCGATGGTGGCAGGGCTCGTCGTATCGGCTATTCCGAGCTCAGACAGCGAGTGCTCAACGATCTCTCCACCTTTGTCCGAACCTGGTCCTCGTTCAAGGTAAACTGGCTGGGCGGAATCAAGCCGAACACCGTTGTCGGCCCGGTGGGGCGCTCGGGGGGGTGGGGTTACATCGCCGGCGGCCGTTTCAGCCTGGCGCCGGGAGAGGCGCTTCAGATCACCACGTCGAGAGGCCCGGCTGCCTACACCGGTGTCCAGGTCACCGATCCGTGGATCGTCGCCCCCGACGGCAGCCGCCATCTGACGAGCCTCAACATCAGCCAGGCGAAGCCCGACAGCGACGGCAGCTATACTTATATCCTTTCGCCGCAAGACCCCGGCGTGGCGAACTGGATCGACAGCGCGGGTCTGCGGAACGGCTACGTGCTGCTGCGCTGGCAGCAGCTTCCGCCCGAAGCGACTGCGGACGGCCTGCTCAAGGACTACAAGGTGATCCGGCTTGCGGACGGTTTGCCGCAGGGATTGGTCAAGGTCACGCCGGAGCAACGCGCCGCGCAAATGGCCGAACATCGGTCGCAATATGCCAACAGACTGGCACCGCCGGATTGATGGCCGGCGTTTTCCAGGCCATGCGGGTGCCGGCCACCCGGGTCTGGAAGCATCGACGATGAACGGCCGCCAGGCCCCGCTGCGCTGATCGGGGCCGGCGTTCAAATGTCTCGCAGCGTGTAGACTCTCGCCGCTGTTCCACTGAACAGCGCCTGCTTTTCGTCGGCAGAACACGATCCGGCCAGTCGCTTGAACGCATTCCACAGAACCGGGTAGCTGCAGTGCGACTTGTCCGCCGGGTAGTTGCTCTCGAACATGCACCGCTCCGGCCCGAACCGCTTGATGGCGAACTCCACGTAGGGGCGATATGCCTCGGCCAGCACCTGGGACGATGGCGGCAAAGGATCCTCGTTGAAGCGCCAGCCGGAAAAGTGCCCATTGTTCAGCCCGCCCAGTTTCACCATGATGTTCGGGCAGGCCACGAGAGCGCCGATGCCCGCTTTCCATTCGGCGAGGACCTCTTCGTGTCGTCCGGCCCGAGCACCGAGTTCCGACACGCCGCCGAGGTGATTCAGGACGATCGTGGTACCGGGGAAAGCGTTCGCGAAATCGGGCACTTGCGGCAATTGCGGATGAAACACCATGAGGTCGCAGACCAGATCGTGGCGCTGCATCATGGCAAAGCCCTGGCGCATCGTGGCCGAACCGAGCCGCTCCGGGCCGACGTCGGCCCAGCCGAAATCAGGGTCCCACATCGCATTCAGGCGGATTCCCTTGAAACGGCCCTTTGCGGCCGCTGCCTGTGCGGCCAACGCTTCGTCCACGCGTTCCGGAGGATCGTCGAAGTTGACCGCGCCGATGATACCCGCGCACATGTTCGGCGCACCGGGTTCGGCCAGCAACGGATCTGCGAGCAGGCTCAGGACATATTCGATTTCGCCGACCGTCCTGAGATGTTCCGGACCCGTTTCCCGATAGGCCAGCCCGCTTTCGAGATAGACCGTCGCGCGGACGTTATGCCCTGCGCGCAGATCGGCGAGGTATTGCGCGACCCCGTAATTCGACCAAGGCCAGAGATGGTGGTGCGGATCGACAATCGGCAGATCAGGCTCGATGATGGGCTCCTGATGAAGCGCCAGCCAATCGGGATCGAAATAGGCGGCCCAGTCGATTTCGGACATGGTGTCCGGTACCTTCACGCTCATCGCTCGATCTCTCCCAGTTGTCTGCACGATGGGCATCATGGTGTCGCCATGGATCAAGTCGTCATCGCCAGGCAGTGCTTCTGCAGATTTGCGGCTGCACACTCTGCCTGACGGCAGCGTGGCCGAAAGGGTGGAAGACCGGGCAGTTTTGTGCCCGACAGGGCGCGAGCGGCCAAGGTCATCCGTGCCGACCTGCCGTGCTATGGCCGATTGTGCGCACCCCGGTGCGACTGCAAAGCATCTCCGAATCAATCAGCCAAGACCGACAAGTCTTCTTGCCTTCCGACCCGCTTGGCAGGAGCGGTAAGAGGGTACGAGCTCCCAAGATAAAACAGGGGGTTTTTGCGATATTTCAGGGAAGGAGAGGGTGTGATGAGGATGCGGCGGACTGTGAGTTCGTTGGCGCTGGCGGCGTCCATGGTGGTTTTCTCAGGAACGGCGAGCGCGCAAGGCAATCCCGCTGTGCAACCGGCGGCTCCGGCTGCGCAGCCCGATACAGCCGTCGGACTCGATGACATCGTCGTCACGGCGCAGCGGCGTACCGAGCGACTGAAGGACGTGCCGATTACCATTACGGCGGTCACGGCGACGTCGCTCGCGCAGGCCGGCGTGAAGTCCTTGCGCGACATCCAGACCGTCGTTTCGGGCCTGACCTTCGGTGGCACCGGCAACCTTTCCGCGCCTGCCATCCGGGGCGTTTCCTCCACAGTCACGGTGGCCGGCGCGGAAAACGGCAACGCGCTCTACATCGACGGCGTTTACCAGTCGGCGCAGGTCCTGTTGAACGCGGACCTTCCGGATGTCGACCAGGTCGAAGTGCTCAAGGGCCCGCAAGGCACCCTGTTCGGCCGCAACGCGATCGGCGGCGCGATCCTGGTCCACACCCGCGCGCCCAGCTTCACGCCGACCGTCAATGTGTCGCTCGACGCCGGCGCCTATACGGGAGCCGGGTCCAGCCGGTCGGCCCCGCACGTGGCGGCAAAGGCCTATATCAGCGGTCCCCTCGTGGCCGACCTCGTGGCGGCAAGCATTTCGGGCGGGATCAATTACACCCCGGGCTTCCTGACGAGAGAATCGACCGGCGAAAAGGTCGGCGAGATTAAGCGCACGAACGTGCGTGGTAAGCTGCTGATCACGCCGGCGACCAATACCGAGATCACCATTGCCGCCCATTACGTGGAGAACAACACGCCCGGCGAAATCATGAACTCGCCGTACAAAGGGATGAGCGCGGCAGCAGGCTACGCCGGGGTGGTAGTTCCCAGCCTGCCTTGGCACACCGATTACAACGAGGATCCGGTGTTCAATGAGCAATCGGTCAAGCTGCGCAACTACGGTGTGAGCGCGACGATCAAGGTCGACCTCGATATCGGCAAGATTACTTCCATCACGGCATATGCGAACACGCGCAACGCGCAGGCGGATTCGATCCATGGCGCCAAGGGCTCTTTGTCTTGCCTCCTCGCCTTTGCCTGTATCGATTTCTACTACCAGATCAACCAACGCGACATCATGGAGGATGTGAACTTCGCCTCGCGGCAGTTCGGCATCTTCTCCGGCACGGTCGGGCTGTTCTATTTCGATAGCAAGACTCACACGCTGAACTACACCGGCGGGGCGCTGCAACCGTTGCAATCGACCCTGCCCTCCTTCTTTCCCACCTTCCCCCTGCTGACGCAGGACAACAGCGTCCAGACTAAGGCGTTTGCGGGATATGGCGAGCTGACCGCGAAGCCGACCTCGCGCCTCACGCTCATCGCCGGCGTTCGGCTTAGCACCGAGAAAAAGCACGACATATCGACGGAGCCGGTGACGCCGTTTGCGTTCCTCGACAGGACGTTCAATTCCACGACGCCGCGGTTTTCGATCAAATACGATGTCTCGCCCGAGCTTAGCGCTTATGCGACCTATTCGATTGGCTACAAAAGCGGGTTGAGCGGCGTGACCAATCCAGGCAATCCTCCAACAATCCCCGCATTCCAGCCTGTCGCTCCGGAAAAGCTGAAGGCCACCGAAATCGGCTTGAAGTATGCTACGCCGAACCTCACGGCCAACCTTTCCGCGTTCTACTACGATTACCAGAACAAGCAGGAATCGGTCAATGTCGGCAACGCTGGCCAAGTGATCGTCCAGAACACCGGACCGGTGAGGATGTATGGCCTTGATTTCGATTTCAATGCACGCTTCACATCCAGGTTCAGTGCTTACGGCGGGCTGACCTGGATACCCGAGGCCAAATATCTGGACTTCGAGGCGGCGACGGCAACATCGACCGCGCGGAAATCATTCACCGCGCCGGGCGATTGTGCGCCGTTCGATGGATGCGGAACCTACCTGCCGAAAGCGGACGTTGTCGCCACTGGCCAGAGGCTGCTTCGCGCGCCGAAAGTGAGCGCGAATGCGACGATCGTCTACGACGACGGAACATTCGATGCCAGTGCTACGCTTTCGTATTCGAGCAGAGTCCGGCACGACCTCTTGGATGTCATGCCACAGCCGGCCTATGCACTGCTGTCGGCACAAGCCGGTTACAAGTTCGACCAGTTCCGGATCGGCATATACGGGCGCAATCTGACCAACAAGGCCGTCATTCTCAGCAACCTGACGTCCATCGCCGGTTTCCTGGCGGCCTATAGTCCCCCGCAGGAAGTCGGGGTAACTCTGAACTTCTCCTATTGAGGGGGAGATGACGCTCCATAGCGATATCTGCCGATCCTGAATGAAGGGGCAGAGCCGGTTCGGCCGGACCAGCGAGTCAGTTCGTCGCATGGCGTCGAGGGACGCTGCGACCGGCTGCAAGCGGCCCGCGCTGCCAGGAATGCGCCGGGAAATCCCTCCGGACCGCGTGGCGTTCCGGTTCAGGACGGAAGTCCGGCGGTGGACCTGGCATACGGCCTGGAGCGGTTGATCGATTTCATCGGATCAACCGCTCCAGGTTATTGGATTGCTGCGTTTCCCGAACTGCCGGGTGATTCCGCCCGGCTGGAAAACGCCAGTGCGATCACGGTGACCCGGATTGGGGAAGGGGCTGCAGGGTCCGCCGGCCGGTGCGGGCCAATGCCGGTCATCGGCGCCGCATGGCGCGCATCATGCCTTTGCTCTCAATTGACACCCGCTTCCTATTGGACCTATGTGAGCCAGACGGCTGTTTTGCGACGCAGCCGTGGAAAAAGCGTGCGAACGAGAGGTGGGCGGTGGAGCCCGTGGTCACCAAGCGTAGGGATATGCCGGCGCAAGTCAGAGCCGAACTCCGCTCGGGCAACTGGGCTGAAATGGCCTACGGAGATTGACCTGAACCGTCTGGCCACGATACCCGTCAGCTACCAGGTGATTTCAGGGATACTGGAGCCGCTTTTGACGCGACGCATACCGATCGCGACGATCTTCCAGCGGGCGAGTGGAGTTCAAGAATAATAATTCAAACATCGGATGATATCGTATCAGAATACATAAAATATTACTTAAAAAATGTGGAGAGGAGCAATGGGTGCGCAAGTTGAGCCTCTGCTGGGCATGAGCGACGCCGAGAGTGATCCGCGATATATTCGGGTCATCACGGTTGCGCTGGGCGTCTTCATGACCGAGGGATATGAAAAGGCAACTCTGGAGCTGATCGCGATCCAGGCGGGTGTTTCCAAGAACACGATTTACCAGTTCTTCGGCTGCAAATCCGATCTCTTCAAGGCCGCAGTTCGGAATATCGTTCACGAGCGTTTCAAGGATTTGGCGGAGCCGCTTGACACTGAGCAAGACATCACCATAACATTGACGAAATTTGCATCAAAATATATGCAAGTGATAAATTGCCCCGTTTATGGCGGTTCCGCGTTTTACGAAATACCCCGGCTTGTCGTCGCATCTGCTAATAGAGAGCACGATTCGAGAAGATTCTATATAGACGAGTTTTACTCTTTCTGCTGGGGTACGTTAAAGCAATATTTTGAAAGGCAGATGGACTGCGGTCGCCTGCCACGGGTGGATATTGCTACCTGTATCGAGCTGTTCTTTCAGCTGGCACACGGGCCTGGTTTCCTGATTTTCGACTACGACAGCCCGGATATCGAATCGATCGATCGCAAAATGAAAAATCGAGTCAAGATTTTCCTAAATGCGTGTGCAATTCTGGCGGAATCAGAAAATAATGTGCATATTAATCAATGAATGAAAAATTTCGCTAATTATCTGAATGCAAATTCCGGTTTATTGTTATCTGTCAGAATAATTTATCGGAGACAAAGATGTCTTCGGCGGATTGGCTCACTTGCAGGGCCTGGAATTGTTCGTTGCTATCAAGGCTGTAGTCTGAATTGCAGATGCGGCAATATGATTTGTTTGTGTGACTGTCATCGTGACTGCCTCTCCAACCCGGATTCAGCAAGCAAGACATCGCAGACGGGTCGACGAAAGCGATTCCGACGTTGTCACAGAAGGATCGCTTCGGGTCAGCGCCTGAGCCGGTTCGCAAGCGGGCAATGCCGTCGTGGAAGACGACCTCGAGCGTCCATCGGGAGGAGGTGCATCCGTTGCCTGCCGCTTGGCAGGGAGGCGTGGTGGCCCTATCGTCCGGGCCGGGGCAACTGGAGGAAATAAATGGCCAAGTCGTTGCAGGGCAAGATCGCGTTGGTCACCGGAGCCTCGCGGGGGATCGGTAAGGCGATCGCGGTCAAGCTTGCCGGCGAGGGCGCGACCGTTGCCGTCCATTTCGGAACCCAGGCAGGCCGCGCCGACGAGGTCGTCGCCAGCATCGAGGCCTCGGGCGGCAGGGCTTTTGCCCTGCAGGCGGACCTGACCGACGTCGGCTCGATCGCCGCGATGTTCGATGCCTTTGATAGAAAGCTGGCCGAATTCGGCACGAGCAAGTTCGATATTCTCGTCAACAATGCCGGCATCAATGCTGAAGGGAGCGTGGAAACGCTGTCCGAAGCGGACT
>Ga0068863_100000585_pt1 | contig 37128 bp, 36 predicted proteins | sample KBSSwiS62_FD_66596 | JGI IMG/M metagenome (GOLD analysis project Ga0068863, IMG submission 66596) | Switchgrass rhizosphere microbial communities from Kellogg Biological Station, Michigan, USA - KBS Switchgrass S6-2 | ecosystem: Host-associated > Plants > Roots > Rhizosphere > Soil ... | reverse complement strand
TCGAGGACGTCGTCCATGGCGTTGATCAGGCCGTGGATCTGCTCCCGGTCGATCGGCGTGACGAAGGTCTTGTGCAGCAGGCGGTTCACCTCGGCGGTGATCCGGTCGGCCTGACGCTCGGCAGTGCCGACCTCGCCGGTGTGCTTGTCGCGCAGGTCCGCGTCGGCGTAGTGCTGGATCAGGCGGATGAAGGCGCGCGCGCCTTCGGCGATGTGGCTTCCGTGCTGGTTGAACAGCTCGAAGAAGTTCCCCTCGCGCGGCAGCAGCTTGCCGAAAACCATTCCTCGTTCTCCCTTGGTTGCTCGGCGAGTTTACGGGTGGGTCACCGATCACAATCGCGCACTGCCATGACCGACCGACCCGCCGACCGATCCGCCGCGCTCCTGACCGTCGAAGCGCTGGAGTGCCGCCGCGGCGAGCGCACTCTGTTCGGGGGCCTCGGCTTTCGCCTCGAGCCCGGCGGAATCGTCTGGGTGCGGGGCGCCAACGGCCAGGGCAAGACGACGCTGCTGCGCACCCTCGCCGGCCTGTCGCGTCCGGAAGCGGGCAGCCTCGGATGGCGCGAGCCGCAGCCGGTCGGCCGGGCGCTCTACCTGGCGCATGCCAACGCCCTGAAGGAAGAGCTGAGCGCCGCCGAGTCGCTGCGCTTCCTGCGCGAACTCGACGGCGGCACGGCCGACGCGGCCGAGCTCGGCGCCGCCCTCGCCCGCGTCGGCATGGCGAGCCGGAGCGGCGCGCCGGTGCGCACGCTCTCCCAGGGCCAGCGCCGCCGCGTCGCCCTGGCGCGCCTCGCCCTCCCCGGCACCGCCGCCGTCTGGCTCCTCGACGAGCCTTTCGACGCCCTCGATGCCGGCGGGGTCGAGATCCTGAACGCCCTGCTCGCCGAGCACGCGCGCAGCGGCGGCGGCGTGGTGCTCACCAGCCACCTGCCGCTGACGATCGCCGAGCCGCGACCGACGACGATCTCGCTCGACGCGATGGCGACGGCATGAGCGGCCCGTTCGCCGCCATCCTCGCCCGCGACCTCCGCCTGGCTGCGCGCCGGCGTGCCGACGCGTTGCTGCCGATCGCCTTCTTCACGGTCGCGATCAGCCTCTTCCCGCTCGGCGTCGGGCCCGAGCCGCAGACTTTGCGGCAGATCGCCCCGGGCGTGGTCTGGGTGGCGGCCCTGCTCGCGGCGATGCTGTCGGTCACCCAGCTCTATGCCGGCGACCTGGCCGACGGCTCGCTCGAGCAGATGCTCGTGGCCAGCGGCCCGGGCACCCTCGACAAGCTCGGCCTGGTGCTGGCCAAGGCCGCGGCCCACTGGCTCGTGACCGGGCTGCCGCTGGTGATCGTCGCGCCGCTCTTCGGCCTGATGTTCGACATGCGCGGCGAAGCGATCGCCTCGCTCGCCCTGACCCTCGCGCTCGGCACGCCGGTGCTCAGCCTGCTCGGCGGCCTGGGGGCGGCGCTGACGCTCGGCCTGCGCAGCGGCGCCGCCCTGCTGATCCTGCTGATCGTGCCCCTCTGCATCCCGGCGCTGATCTTCGGCGCCGGGGCGGTGGCGGCGATCGATGCCGGCCAGTCGGCCCGCGGCCACTATTCGCTGCTCGGCGCCTTCCTCATCTTCACCGCCCTGGTCGCCCCGCCGGCGACCGCCGCGGCGCTGCGCATCGCCACGGAATGATCAATGTCAAAGGGGCCTTCCCGGCAGGCCGGACAATCGCCCGTTCACGCCCATGAGCTCGTCGTCGTTCCGCCTCTTCCAGTTCGCCGCCCCGGCCCGCTTCTACGGCCTGGCCGGCGCGCTGATCCCCTGGTGCTGGGCGGCCTTCGCCGTGCTCGCCGCCATCGGCCTGTGGATGGGCCTGTTCGTGGCGCCGACCGACGCGACCCAGGGCGATGCCTACCGGATCATCTTCATCCACGTGCCCGCGGCATGGATGTCGATGCTGCTCTACCTGGTGATGGCCTTCTGGGCGGCGATCGGCTGGGCCTTCAACGCCCGGCTGGCGTCGATGACGGCGCGGGCGATCGCGCCGACCGGCGCGATGTTCACCTTCCTCGCCCTCTGGACCGGCGCGCTCTGGGGCAGGCCGACCTGGGGCACCTGGTGGGTCTGGGACGCGCGGCTGACCTCGGAGCTGATCCTGCTGTTCCTCTACGCCGGATTTCTCTCGCTCGTCTCGGCGATCGACGACCCGCGCCGCGCCGACCGCGCCGGCGCGCTGCTGGCGATCGTCGGCAGCATCAACGTGCCGATCATCTATTTCTCGGTGAAGTGGTGGAACACCCTGCACCAGGGCGCGACCATCAGCGCCACCGCCGCGCCGAAAATGGCAAGTACGATGCTGACTGCCATGCTTCTCATGACCCTGGCCTTCTGGGCCTACGCCTTCGCCGTCGTCTTCACCCGGGCGCGGGCGATCGTCCTCGAGCGCGACCGGCATGCGGGCTGGGCCCAGGCGAGCGCGCGTCCGGCCCGGTCGGCGACCGCGACGGGAATGCAGACATGATCTGGAACAGCGCCGCCGAGTTCTTCGCCATGGGCGGCTACGGCCTCTACGTCTGGGGCGCCTACACGGTGGCGCTGGCCTGCATGGCGATCGAGCCGGTGCTCGCGCTGCAGCGCCATCGCGCCGCCCGCCGTGCCCTGGCGGCCGAAGGAGATGCGCGATGAAGCCTCGTCACAAGCGCCTGGCGATCGTCGGCGGCGTGGTCGCCGCCGTCGGCGCCGCGGCGGCCCTGGTCCTCAACGCCTTCCAGAGCAATCTCGTGTTCTTCTACTCGCCGTCGCAGATTGCGGCCCACGAGGCGCCGACGGCGCGAACCTTCCGCCTCGGCGGCATGGTGGTCGAGGGCACGGTGAAGCGCGACGGCACCCGGGTGAACTTCGTCGTCACCGACACGGCACAGTCGATCCCGGTGCGCTATGAAGGCATCCTTCCCGACCTGTTCAAGGAAGGAAAGGGCGTGGTCGCCCAGGGCCAGCTCCAGGACGGCGTGTTCGTCGCCCGCGAGGTGCTCGCCAAGCACGACGAGAACTACATGCCGCCCGAGGCCGCCGAGGCCCTGAAGCGCGCCCAGAAGGGCAACCCAAAGCTCGCCGAGACGCTCTCGGCCGAGCCGATCCGGAAGTGAACCCATGATTCCCGAGCTCGGTCATTTCCTTCTCTGGCTGGCGCTCGGCGTCTCGGCCGTGCTCGGCACCCTGCCGCTCGTCGGCGCCGGCAGGAACCGGGCCGACTGGATGGCGCTCGCCCGGCCGTCGGCGGCGATCCTGTTCGCGCTCGTCGCCCTCGCCTTCGTCTGCCTCGCGCTCGCCTTCGTCGGCAACGATTTCTCGGTGCTCTACGTCGCCACCAACTCGAACCGCTCGCTGCCGACGCACTACCGCTTCGCCGCGGTCTGGGGCGGCCACGAGGGCTCGATGCTGCTGTGGACGCTGATGCTCGCGGTCTGGACCGTGGCCGTCGCCCGCTTTAGCGCCCACCTGCCCGACAAGGTGATGGCCCGCATCCTCGCGGTGATGGGCTGGCTGTCGTTCGGCTTCCTGCTCTTCATGCTGATGACGTCGAACCCGTTTGACCGCCTGGTCCCGACCCCGGCCAACGGCCGCGACCTGAACCCGCTGCTGCAGGACCCGGGCATGGTGATCCACCCGCCGATGCTCTACATGGGCTACGTCGGCCTCTCGGTGGCGTTCTCCTTCGCCGTGGCGGCGTTGATCGGCGGCAACCTCGACGCCACCTGGGCGCGCTGGACCCGCCCCTGGACCACCGCCGCCTGGATCTTCCTCACCATCGGCATCGCCCTCGGCAGCGGCTGGGCCTACTACGAGCTCGGCTGGGGCGGCTGGTGGTTCTGGGATCCGGTCGAGAACGCGTCGTTCATGCCCTGGCTGGTCGCCACCGCGCTGATCCACTCGCTCGCCGTCACCGAGAAGCGCAACAGCTTCAAGTCGTGGACCGTGCTGCTGGCGATCCTCGCCTTCTCGCTCTCGCTGCTCGGCACCTTCCTGGTCCGCTCCGGCGTGCTCTCCTCGGTGCACGCCTTCGCCACCGATCCGCGGCGCGGCCTCTTCATCCTCGCCTTCCTGGTGATCGTGATCGGCGCCTCGCTCGCGCTCTACGCCTGGCGCGCGCCCAAGGTCGGCATCGGCGCCCGCTTCGCCCTGCTCTCGCGCGAGACCCTGCTCCTCGGCAACAACGTGCTGCTGGTCGTCGCCTGCGGCGCGGTGCTGCTGGGCACCCTCTACCCGCTCGCGCTCGACGCCCTCGGCATGGGCAAGATCTCGGTCGGACCGCCTTACTTCGACACCGTGTTCGTGCCGCTGCTGACCCCGCTCATCTTCCTCATGGGCATCGGCCCGCTGGCGAGGTGGAAGGAGGCGGAGCTGCCGGACCTCGCTTCGCGGCTCAAGTGGGCGGCAGGCGCGGCGGTGGTCGCCACGCTGCTCACGATCTGGCTGCGCGGCGGCATCGGCAGCGTCGGCGTGGTCGGCCTGCTGATGGCGTTCTGGATCGTCGGCTCGATCGCCACCGACCTGTTCGAACGCCTGCGTCCCGTGGGCGGCGTCCGCACCGGCCTGCTGCACCGGGCCCGGCTGATCCCGCGCTCGATCGCCGGCATGCAGCTGGCGCACCTGGGCGTCGCCGTCTTCATCCTCGGCGTGACGCTGGTGAAGACCGGCGAGATCGAGCGCGACGTGCGGATGCAGCCCGGCGACACCACGACCATCGGCGACCTGGTGTTCACCTTCTCCGGCGTGCGCGAGGTGGCCGGGCCGAACTACCGGGCGATGCAGGGCACCATCTCCGTCACCGACAAGGGCCGGCCGGTCGTCACCCTGCACCCGGAGAAGCGCCACTATCCGGCAACGCAGTCGACCATGACCGAGGCCGCCATCGAGGCCGGCCTGACCCGCGACCTCTACGTCTCGCTCGGCGAGCCCGTCGACGGCGGCGCCTGGATCGTCCGCGTCTACGTCAAGCCGTTCGTCGACTGGATCTGGGGCGGCTGCCTGGTGATGGCGCTCGGCGGCCTGCTCGCCGCCAGCGACCGGCGCTATCGCGTCAAGGTGCGGCGCACCGCCGAGGCGACCACGAGCGTGGCGAGCGCGGCATGAAGCGTTTCTGGTTCCTCATTCCCCTCGCCGCCTTCCTGGCGCTCGCGGTCATGCTCGCGGTCGGCCTGAAGCTCGACCCGCGCGAGGTGCCGTCGCCGCTAATCGACAAGCCGGCGCCGAAGTTCGCGCTGCAGCGGCTCGACGACGCCGCCAGGACGATCCGCCTCGACGACATGCGCGGCAAGGTCTGGATGCTCAACGTCTGGGCCTCGTGGTGCGTCGCCTGCCGCGAGGAGCATCCGCTCTTGGTCGAGTTCGCGAAGAAGCGGGTCGTGCCGCTCTACGGCCTCAACTACAAGGACCAGCGCGAGGACGCCAAGGGCTGGCTCGCCCGCTTCGGCAACCCCTACGACGCCTCGCTCTTCGACGACGAGGGCCGGGTCGGCATCGACTTCGGCGTCTACGGCGTGCCCGAGACCTTCGTCATCGACCAGAACGGCGTCATCCGCCTGAAGCACATCGGCCCGCTGACGCCCGACGTGATCGCGACCAAGATCGAGCCGCTGCTGAAGAAGCTCGATGCCTGAAACGTTGTCGAGAGCGATCGTCGCGCTGCTGCTGGCGCTTTGCGCGGCGCAGGTCGTGGCCAAGGAAGCCGCGCCCGAGGCCGCCGATCCGGCGCTGGAGGCGCGCATGACGCGCATCACCGCCGAGCTGCGCTGCCTGGTGTGCCAGAACCAGACGATCGCCGACTCGAACGCCGGCCTGGCGGTCGACCTGCGCCGCGAGACCCGGGAACTGCTGCGCCAGGGCAAGAGCGACGAGGAGATCGTCGCCTACATGACCGCCCGCTACGGCGACTTCGTGCTCTACCGGCCGCCGTTGAAGCCGACCACCGCCCTGCTCTGGTTCGGCCCGGCGGCGATGCTGCTGCTCGGCGGCACGGTGCTGCTGCTGGTCCTTCGGCGGCGGACCCGATTGGCCGCCGACGCCTTCGAGCCCGACGAGGAGGGCGAGGACCTCGGCGAGCGTGGCGACCCGGCCGCTTCCGCCGCTGCTTCCGCCGCCGGCCCCGCAACCGGCTCCGCGACCGGCTCCGCAACTGGCCCCGCCACCGGGATCGCCCGCCCATGAGCAGCGACGCCGACTTCCTGGCCGTGGCACGCGGCCGCCTGCAGCAGCTCCAGTCGATGCGCGAGGCCAACCGCCTCGACGCCAAGACCTACGACGCCGAACGGCGTGCCATCGAGCGGGAGATCGGCGCCCATCTCCTCGCCCAGGCACCGGCGGCGCCGCGGCCGCGGCCTTCGCGGCGACTGGTCGCCGGCCTGAGCGTCGCCGTCGCCGTCGTCGCCGTCGCCGGCTACATGGCCACCGGCTCGCCGGCGCTGGTCGCCGGCGGCAGCGGCGCGGTGCCGGCGGACCACCTCGCCGGCGGCAGCCCCGAAGCGGCCGGCAACGAGCCCGCCTCGCCCGCGGCGCAGCAGCAGGTCGCGGCGATGGTCGAAAAGCTCGCCGCCCGCATGAAGGAGCGACCCGACGATGTCGAGGGCTGGATCATGCTGGCCCGCTCCTACACCGTGCTCGGACGCTTCGCCGATGCGGTGCCCGCGTACCGCCGCGCCGTCGAGCTGCAGCCGCGGAACGCGTCGCTTCTCGCCGACTATGCCGACACCGTGGCCGCCACCAAGCGCACCGCCGACAACCCCGAGTCGATCGCCCTGATCGAGCGTGCCCTGGCGATCGACCCGGGCCATCCCAAGGCCCTGGCACTGGCCGGCACCGTCGACTACGACCGGGGCGACTACGCCCGCGCCATCGACCGCTGGCAGCTGATCCTCGAGCGCGTGTCGCCGGAAAGCGAGCTCGGCCAGCAGATCACGGGGAGCATCGCCGATGCACGCGCCCGGCTCGGCGGCGCGGCGCCGCCGGCGGCGGCGAGTACCGCCGGCGCCGGTGCAACGCAGTCGGCGACGGCCGGCGCCTCGGCCGGCGCCGGTTCCACCCAGGCGGCCACGGGACTGGCGGCGCCCGCGGTCAGTGGCATGGTCACGCTCGACCCCGCGCTCGCCGCCAAAGCCGCGCCCGGCGACACCGTGTTCGTGTTCGCCCGCGCCGCCAGCGGCGGCAAGATGCCGCTCGCGGTGCAGCGGGCCAAGGTCGCCGACCTGCCGCTGCGCTTCAAGCTCGACGACAGCATGGCGATGGCGCCCGGCATGACCGTGTCGAGCGCCAAGCAGGTGATCGTCGTCGCCCGGATCAGCAAGTCGGGCCAGGCGACGCCGAGCCCTGGCGACCTCGCGGGCGAGGCCGCCCCGGTCGCTCCGGGCGCGGCGAACGTCGCCGTGCGCATCGACCGGGTGGTGGCGACGCCCTAGCCGTTGCCGCGATGCCGGCGCGAGCGCGCCGGCCCGGTCCGTCGACTCAGTCCGCCGGCAAGGCGCCGGCGAGGATCAGGCTGCCGCGCCGGCCGCTGAAGCGGCCCAGCCCGTCGATCAGCCCGGCCAGGTCGGCCTCGCGCGCGATCGGGTTGAACTCCTCGGCGTCGACCGCGAACACCGGCGCGCCGCCGTAGCTGTCGAAGTGCTCGACATAAGCATCGGCGAGCCGCTCGAGGTAGTCGAGCTCGATCTGCTGCTCCATCGCGATGCCGCGCTCGCGCAGCCGGGCCAGCAGCGTCTCCGGCCGCGCCTGCAGCCAGATCACGAGATCAGGCTCGCGCAGCTGGGCGGCGATCGGCGCGTGCATCTGCGCGTAGAGGCGGTACTCCTCGTCGCTCAGCGTCAGCTTGGCGAAGATCGCGTCCTTGGCGAACATGAAGTCGCTGACCACGCCCTGCCCGAACATGCTCGACTGCGCCAGGCCCCGCACTTGGCGCTCGCGCTGGAACAGGAAGAACAGCTGGGTCTGGAAGGCATAGCCCGGCATGTCGTCGTAGAAGCGGTCGAGGAACGGGTTCTCCGCCGGCTGCTCGAGCATCAGCTCGGCGCCGATCCGCCGCGCGAGCAGGTGGGCCAGCGTCGTCTTGCCGGCGCCGATCGGCCCCTCGACGGCGATGTGGCGAAAGCGCGCGATGCCTTCGCTCATGAAGTCGCTCATGCGGAGCGGAACACGAAGTAGACCGCGCCGACCAGGCAGAGCGCGGCCCAGAGGAAATCGAGCTTCAGCGGCTGATCCATGAACAGGAACGCGAACGGCACGAACACCGAAAGCGTGATGACCTCCTGCGTGATCTTCAGCTGCGCCAGGCTCATGCCGCTGGCGAAGCCGATGCGGTTGGCCGGCACCATCAGCAGGTACTCGAACAGGGCGATGCCCCAGCTCGTGAGCGCGGCGACGAGCCAGACGCGCTGCCCGAGGTGCTTGAGGTGGCCGTACCAGGCGAAGGTCATGAAGACATTCGATGCGGTGAGCAGCGCCACCATGCGCACCGAGGCGGGAATCGATTCGATCATCGATCGAGTTTAGCGAGGCGCTGTCCGGCGAGCTGCGGCAGCAGGACGTCGAGGCGGCCGGCGCCCCAGCGCAGATTGGGCGCGATCTCGAGCAGCGGCACGACGACGAAGGCGCGCTCGTGCAGGCGCGGATGCGGCAGCGTCAGCTCGTCGCCCTCGACGACCGCGTCGCCGTAGAGCAGGAGATCGAGGTCGAGGCTGCGCGGCGCGTTCGGATACGGACGCAGCCGCCCGGCCTCGGCCTCGATCGCCTGCAGCGCGTGCAGCAGCTCGAGCGGCGCGAGGCTCGTGCGCAGCCGGGCGACCGCATTGAGGTAGTCGCCGCCGCCAGCCTCCAGCGGCGCGGATTCGTAGAGGGAAGATCTCGCCTCGAGCTTCGTGCCGGGCAGGTCGGACAGCGCGGCGAAGGCGGACGCGAGCCGGGCGCGGCGATCGCCGAGGTTGGAGCCGAGGCTGACGAAGGCCTCCTCGCCCTGCGAACCCACCGGCGGGCGTCAGGTCGGGATGTCGACGGTCGACTCGCCGGGGCGGCGGCGCCGGCGCCGGCGCTTGCGCGGCGCCTGGCCTTCGCCGGTCGCGGGCTCGTCGTCGCCGGGGCTGCCGTCGCCGTCGAGCGGCCGCGCCGCGGCGCCGCGGTCGTCCGGGGTCGCAGCGGGGGTCGATGCCTGGCCGGCGGCCGCCGCGGCCGGTACGCGCCGCACCCGGCGCGGCCCGCCGCGCGGCTCGCGCACCGCCTCGAGCATCCGGTAGCGCTCGGCGTCGCCCGCCTGGAAGAACGCCTCCCACCATTCGGCCAGCGCCGGATCGGCTTCGCCGACCTTGCCGCGGAGGCGCAGGAAGTCGAGGCCGGCGCGAAAGCGCGGCTGCTCGAGCAGGGTCTGCGCCGAGTGCGGCGCGCGGCGCTCGAAGCGCGGCTGCAGCATCCAGATCTCGCGCATGTCGATCGCCAGCTTGCCGCGGCCGGAGATGTCGCCGATGCGGGCGTCGAAGGCGGCGTCGATCGCCTCCTGCAGCGCCGGGAACGTCGCCTGGCCGGCGGCCTGGCGCTGCTTCCAGCCGTCCTGCACGTCGTGCCAAAGCATCGCCGCGAGCAGGTAGCTCGGCGCCACCGGCTTGTCGGCCGCGACCCGCTCGTCGGTGTCGGCCAGCGCCAGGCGCACGAACTGCTCGCGGCCGTCGTGGCGCTGCGCCTCGTCGAGGGCGACGTCGAGCACCGGGAAGACGCCGCGGTGCAGGCCCAGCTTCTTCAGCTCGACGATCGAGGCCAGCGCATGGCCGGTCTGCAGCAGCTTGATCATCTCGTCGAAGGTGCGCGACTGCGGCACGTTGTCGAGCAGGCCGGCGAGCTCCCTGATCGGCGCGCGCGTCTTCGGCTCGATCTCGAAGCCGAGCTTGGCGGCGAAGCGCACGGCGCGGATGATCCGCACCGGGTCCTCGCGGTAGCGCAGCACCGGGTCGCCGATCATGCGCAGCAGCTTCTTCTTCACGTCCTTGATGCCGCCGTGGTAGTCGACCACGATCTCGCGCAAGGGGTCGTAGTACATAGCGTTGACGGTGAAGTCGCGGCGCTCGGCGTCCTCGATCTGCGGCCCCCAGACGTTGTCGCGCAGCACCCGGCCCTCGGCGTCGACGACGTGGCTCTTGCCGGCGAGCTCGCTGCGCGAGGTCTTCTCGTTGCCGCTGACCAGCTCGGCCGCGGCGGCGTCCGGGCGGGCGCGGAAGGTCGAGACCTCGATCACCTCCGAGAGCCCGCGCTCCTGGCGGCCCCGGCCGAAGACGACGTGGACGATGCGAAAGCGCCGGCCGATGATGAAGGCGCGCCGGAACAGGCCCTTCACCTGCTCCGGCGTGGCGTTGGTGGCGACGTCGAAGTCCTTGGGGCGCAAGCCGACGAGCAGATCGCGCACCGCGCCGCCGACGATGTAGGCCTCGTAGCCGCCCTCGACCAGGGTCGAGACGACCTTGGCGGCGCGCTCGTCGACCAGCGTCGGGTCGATGCCGTGCACTTCCTTGGGCACCTCGACGCGCTTGCCGGCGCGCGCCGCGGGCTTGCCGGAAGCGGACTTGCCGAGCAGCCTGTCGATGAATTTCTTGATCATTGGTCGAAGAGTCTCAAGATGCGCCAGCCCCGCTCGCGCGCCACCGCCTCGAGCTCGGGCGACGGATTGGCGGCCACCGGGTCGGTGGCCTGCTCGAGCAGGGGCAGGTCGTTGGGCGAATCGCTGTAGACGCTGATGCGCTCGAAATCGTCCCAGCCCAGGCCGCTTTCCGCCAGCCATTGTCCGACACGCGCGACCTTGCCTTCGCGCAGGGCCGGCGTGCCCTCGATCCGGCCGGTCGGCCGGCCCGCTGCATCGCGCTCCAGCCGGGTGGCGATCAGCGTCTCGATGCCGAAGGCAGCGGCGATCGGCGCCGTGATGAAGTCGTTGGTCGAGGTGACGATCGCCAGCCTGTCGCCGCGCTCGCGGTGGGCGGCGACGAGCGCCATTGCCGCCGGCCGGATCGCCGGGGCGATCACCTCGCGCATGAAACGGGCATGCGCTTCGGCGAGCTGCGCCGGGCTCTTGTCGACGAGCGGCGCCGCGGCGAAGGCGATGTAGGCGGCGATGTCGAGCGCGCCGGCCTTGTACTGGGCATAGAAGGCGTCGTTGCCGGCGCGGAAGGCGGGGGCGTCGACCCAGCCTTCGCGGATGACGAACTCGCCCCACGCATGGTCCGAGTCGATCGGCAGCAACGTCAGGTCGAGGTCGAAAAGAGTCAGGCCGCGCGACGGGTTCACTCGCCCTCCTCGGCCAGCATCTGCTTCAGCAGCGGCACCGTGATCGCCCGCTTGGTCGAGAGCGAGAACTCGTCGAGCCGGTCGAGTTGGGCCATCAGGTGCTTGAGGTCGCGGGCGAAGCGGGTCAGCAGGTAGTCCATGACCTCGTCGGTGAGAAAGGTGCCGCGCCGGTCGGCCTCGCGCCGGAGCGCCGAGCGGACCTCGGGCTCGGCCAGCGGTTGGAGCGCGAACACGTGACCCCAGCCGAGGCGGGTGCGCAGGTCCTCGCGCACGTCGAGGTCGACCGGCGGCACGCTGCCGGCGGCGAGGACGACCGCGCCCTGGGCGCCGGCATCGACGAACAGGGCGAAGGCGGCCTGCTGCTGCGCCTCGTCGAGTGCTTGGCAATCGTCGAGGACGATCCAGCTGCAGTGCTCCGGCGCCTGCCAGGGCGCGGGCACGGCGGCCTCGAACCAGGCGGTCGATTCGCCCTGCTGCTGCGCCCGCTCGACGACCGCATGCAGCAGGTGCGACTTGCCGCTCCCGGGCGGCCCCCAGAGGTAGACCGGCGGCGCACCGGGAGCGAGCATCTGCAGGTGCGCCAGCGCCGCGGCATTCGGGCCGGGCAGGAAGTTCTCGAAGGTGCGTGCCGCCTCCAGCCCGATCGCCAGCGGAATCTGCTTCACCGAAGGCTCATCCGACGTAGAGGTTGCTCTTGCCGTAGCTCGCGCGCAGCCGCGCGGCGACGACGGCGATCAGCGCGCTCATCGGCAGCGCCAGCAGCACGCCGACGAAGCCGAACAGGTGGCCGAAGGCGAACAGGGCGAAGATGACGGTGATGGTGCTCATGCCGATCCGCCCGCCCACCATCTTCGGCGTCAGGAACAGGCCCTCGACGATCTGGCCGGTGCCGTAGACGACGAGAACTGCGATCGGCCCGTACCAGCCACCGAACTGCAGCACGCCGGCGAGCAGCGCCAGGATCAGGCCGATGCCGAAGCCGACGTAGGGCACGAAGATCGCCAACCCGGTGAAGACGCCGACCGGCACCGCGAGATCGAAGTCGAACAGGGCCAGGCCGACGCTGTAGTACGCCGCCATCAGGAGCATCACCAGGAGCTGGCCGCGCAGGTACTGGCCGAGCACGGTGTCGCATTCGGCGGTGAACTCGGCGACCTTGACGCGCAGCCGCGGCGGCACCAGGTTGATCAGCCGCGCCATGTAGTGCGGCCAGTCGGCGAGCAGGTAGAACAGCACCACCGGCACCAGCACCAGGTAGCCGACGACCGTCAGCAGGATGCTGCCGCCGATCCGCACCGACATCAGCGCCGCGGCGAACGACTCGTCCCAGTTGGCGTCGAGGTACTTGAGGATGTAGGCCCGGATGCTGGCGGTGTCGAGCACGAAGTCGATGCCCATCTGCATCAGCCAGGGCGAGATCACGCGATTGATCCGCTCGACGAGCAGCGGCAGCTGGTCGCGCAGCAGGGGCAGTTCCTTGGACAGGATAGGCACCACCAGCAGCATCAGCGACGCGGCAACGATCAGCGCGCCGATCTCGACCAGCGCCACCGCGAGCAGCCGCGGCACCCGGTTCGCCGCCAGCTTCTCGACCAGCGGATGGAGCGCATAGGCGAGGACCGCGGCGATCGCGAACGGCGTGAGCACCGGCCCGAGCAGCCAGACGACCGCAGCCACGGCGAGGCCGAGCGCGGCCCACTGCAGGATCCGCCGCTGCGCGGGCGTGAAGAGCATCGAGCCGCTGGTGCTCAGTGCAGCCGGGAAGCGCCGTCGTGGCCGAGCTCGGCGAGGCGCTTGCGGATGGCGGGGCGATCGGGGGCGTCGGGCGCGTGCTCCAGGTAGCCGGCCAGATCGGCCATGGCGGGAAAGCGCGCGCCGAGCGCGGCGTGCACCAGGCCGCGGTCGCGCCGCTCTTCCCAGGCATCGGGCAGCAGGATCACCAGCCGCTCGGCGACGGCGAGCAGGCGGGCCGCATCCTGGCTGCTGCGGAACACCTCCTTCAGGTTGCGCAGCATCCGCGCGATCACCTCGCGCGGCTGCGCCGGCTGGAGAAAGCTGCCGAGCGGCGCCTCGCCCAGGCCGCTCCTGGCACCCCGGCGGCGATAGGGCGCGAGCAGCCCGTCGAGCGCGTCGCGCGACATCGACTGGCCGGTGAACGGGTCGATGACGATCTCGCCCTGCGGCATGTGCACCTTGGCCAGGAAATGGCCGGGGAAGGAGATGCCGCAGGCGTCGAGCCCGACCTGGTTGGCGAGCTCGACGTAGAGCAGCGCCAGGGTGATCGGGATGCCGCGCCGGGTCTCGAGCACGCAGTGGACGTAGCTGTTGCGCGGATCGTAGTAGTCGTTGACGTTGCCGGAAAAGCCCAGCTCCTGGAAGAAGAACCGGTTCAGGAGACGCAGCCGCTGCATCGGCGCGGCGTCGGCGGCGAGCCGGCGCTTCAGCCGCAGCGCCAGGGTGTCGACCTCGGCCAGGGTCGCCTGGACGTCGAGCCGGGGAAAGTCGTGCTGGGCGATCGCGACCGCGGCTTCGAGCAGGGGCAGGCTCGCGTCCTCCGCCACGAGGGAGGCGAAATAGTCGAGCGCGGTCGGCGGAAGGAGCGGCAGGAGCCCGGACATGCGAAGAGTTTAGAACCAGCCGAGGCTGCCCGGTCGGACGGGCCTAGCCGCGACGCGAGAAATCGCCCGGCCGCAGGCCCGCCACGCCGAGCACGGCGAAGTACAGCGCCGCGGCCGCCCCCAGGGAGGCGGCGAGCCAGCCGATCCGTTGCCACTCGTGGCCGGCAAGCGCGGCCCAGTCGATCCGCGCCTGTGCCACCCAGAGCAGTCCGCCCATGAGCAGCGTGCCGGTGCCGATCGCAAGGGCGAACCGGCCCCAGCCCGGCTCGGGCTTGAACCAGCCGCCGCGACGCAGGCCGATGAACAGCCACAGGGCATTGATCAGCGCGCCGAGGCCGACCGAAAGGGCCAGCCCGGCATGGCCGAAAAGCGGCACGAACGCCAAGTTCATCGCCTGCGTCAGGACGAGCACGATGACGGCGATCGTCACCGGCGTGCGCAGGTCCTGGCGAGCGTAGAAACCAGGCGCCAGGATCTTGACGCCGATCAGGCCGAGCAGCCCGCAGCCGTAACCGCGCAGGGCGAGCGCGGTCTTGTCCACCGCCAGGGCGTCGAACTGGCCGCGCTGGAACAGCGTCGCCACCAGCGGCTCGGGAAAGACCAGCAGGGCGACGCTGCACGGCAGGGCGAGCATCAGGGTCAGGCGCAGGCCCCAGTCGAGCATCCCGGAGTAGCCGGCGCCGTCCTCGCGGGCTCGGGCCGCGGAGAGCTGCGGGATCAGGACGGCACCGACCGCGACGCCGAGCATCGCGGTCGGGAATTCCATCAGCCGGCTGGCGTAGTCGAGCCAGGAGACGGCGCCGACGCCCTGGTGCGAGGCGATCTGGGTGTTGATCAGGACCGAGATCTGCGCCACCGAGACGCCGAGCAGCGCCGGCGCCATCTGCCGCATCACCTGGCGCACGCCCGGATGGCGCCAGGCGTCGCCGAGGGCGGCCAGGCCGAGGCGGATGCGTGGCAGGCAGCCGGCCCGCGCCAGCGCCGGGATCTGTACCGCGAGCTGCAGCACCCCGCCGACCATCACCCCGGCGGCGAGGGCATAGATCTTCGGCTGGCCCCAGCGCTCGCAGAGCGGCGCCAGCGCCCAGATGGCGCCGATCATGGCGACGTTGAGCAGCACCGGCGTTGCCGCCGGTACGGCGAAGCGCTTCCAGGTGTTGAGCACGCCGGCCGAGAGCGAGACCATCGAGATCAGGCCGATGTACGGGAACATGATCCGGGTCATCACCACCGACTGGTCGAAGCGCACCAGCCCGGAGGCCATCAGCCAGACGATCGCCGGTGCGGCGACCACGCCGACGACGCAGGTCACCACCAGGACGCAGAACAGCACCGTGGCGACGGCATCGACCATCCGCCGGGTCGGCCCGTCGCCCTCGGCGGCGCGGACCTGGGCCAGGGTGGGCACGAACGCCTGGGTGAAGGCACCCTCGCCGAACAGCCGGCGCAGCAGGTTGGGGATGCGGAAGGCGACGTTGAAGGCGTCGAGCGAGGCCCCGGCGCCGAAGGCCGAGGCCACGACCACGTCCCGGAGGAGCCCGGTGACCCGGGAGGCGAGCGTGAACAGGGAGATGGTCGACGCCGCCCGGAGCAAATTCATGGGCTCGAATGCTATACTCGCGGTCTTTGCCGAATTCCACCTAGCTTCGAGCTATACCGACCTCACCCATGGCCACCGCCTCCAAAGCCAAGAAGAAGACCGTTCGCATCGCGTCCGGCCTCAAGCGTGTTCGCCAGGACACCAAGCTCAACGCCGCCAACACGGCGATGCGCTCGCACTTCCGCACCGTCATCAAGAACGTGCAGAAGGCGGTCGACTCGGGCGACAAGGCCAAGGCCGCGGAGCTGTTCAAGGCCGCCCAGCCGGTGATCGATTCGGTCGCCGACAAGGGCCTGTTCCACAAGAACAAGGCGGCGCGCCACAAGAGCCGCCTTTCCGCCAAGGTGAAGGCGCTGGCCGCGGCCTGAGCGTCGTCCTTCCACGACAAAGGGCTCGCCATGCGAGCCCTTTTGCTTTTCCGGGGGCAGTTCGCAGGTGCGACCGGCCGTGACCTAAATCAAGCGAGCGATCGGTCGCGGCGCTAAAGTGCGCTGCCCATGCTGCGCCGTCGCCTCCACCGCCGGATCACCGCGTTCTTCGCGGTGCTGTCGTTGCTGTTCTCGCAGCTGGCGCTGGCGCAGTACGTCTGCCCGCAACAGGCCGACGTCGAGGCCATGGCCGCCAGGATGGCGGAAGGCGCCCCCTGCGACGGGATGGACCCGCAACAGCCGGTGCTCTGCCACCAGCATGCCGCCGACCCGGGCAAGACCTTCGAGGCGGTCAAGTTGCCCACGGTCTCGCTGCCCGCCGTCGTCCAGGTGCTCGCGTTGCCCCTGGTCCCGGAGGCTCGGGTCGTCCGGCCGACGGCCTTCCTCGAGGCCCAGCCACCTCCGGACCCGATCTTCCTCTCCACTCTCAGGCTCCGAGTCTGACCCGCTCCGTCGATTGACCGGTGCTGGTGCGGCGCGTCCGCAGCCCAGCCACGTTCACGTTCGTCGTCGGAGCCTTCCATGTCAAGACACGTCCTGCGCGCAGCCGCCCTGGCTGCCGCCCTGCTGCCGGCCCCCTGGGCCGTCTCCGCACCGCTTTCCCTCGACCAGGCGGTCGACCTGGCGGTCCAGCGCTCGCAGCTGACCCGCTCGGCGCGAGCCGGGGCGACGAGCGCCGCCGAGATGGCACGTGCCGCGGGGCAACAGGCCGACCCGATGCTCAGCGTCGGCATCGACAACCTGCCGGTGACGGGCAGCAACAAGTTCAGCACCAGCGCCGAGGACATGACGATGAAGCGCATCGGCATCGTCCAGGAATGGGTATCGGCCGAGAAGCGCTCCGCCCGCGAGGCCGCAGCGCAGGCCCTGGCCGGACGCGAGTCGGTGATGGAAAGAATCGCGGCCGCGGAAGCCCGCATGCAAGCCGCCCTGGCCTACGTCGAGGCCTACTTCGCCGGCCAGGCGCTCGCGCTGGCGACGCTCAACGAGATGCACGCTCACGAGGAGCTGGAGGCCGGCAAGGGGCGCCTCGCCAGCGTCGCCGGCAGCAGCGGCGAGGTCCTCGCCCTCACCAGCGCCGTCGGCGGTGCCGAGGACGAGTCCGGCGACATGCGCCAGCAGCAGAGCGCGGCCGCCGTCGGCCTGCAGCGCTGGACGGGCACCACGGCCGACGAGCTCTCCGAGCCTCGTCTGGCCGTCGTGCCGACGCTGGACCAGTTCGTCGCCTCGCACCCCTTGGTCGTCGCCAAGCAGCGCGACATCGAGGTGACGCGCCAGGAAGTTCAGGTCACCCGGCTCGGCCGCAAGCCGAACTGGACCTACGAGCTGTCGTACGGGCAGCGGCAAGGTCGACCGGACCTCATGTCGTTCGTGGTCAACATCCCGCTGACGCTGGCACCTGCGGAGCGACAGGACCGCGAGACGGCGGCCAAGGAGGGGCTTGTCGACAAGGGCGAGGCGGAGCTCGAGGAGGTGCGCCGAGCTGCCGCCGGCGAATACGCGACGCTGGCCAGTCAGTCCGGACGCCTGCAGGAACGCATCGAGCGCTTCCAGGCGGGCGTGGTCTCGCCGCTGAAGCAGCGCACCGCCGCCACCCTGGCTGCGTACCGCTCGAACCAGGCCAGCCTCGTGATGCTGTTCGAGGCTCGACATGCGGAGCTCGAGGCGCAGCGCAAGCTCCTCAACCTCCAGCGCGACCTGGCCAAGACCCAGGCGCAGCTTGTGTTCAAGCCGATCTCACAGGGAGCAGCACAATGAGCCGCGTCCAAGCGTCCGTTCTCGCCATCGCGCTCGCCCTCGCCATCGGCGGGGGCGCGTTCTACCTCGGCCGAAGCACCTCCGGCCACGGCAGCGAGCCGGCTGCGGCGACAGCCGCTGCGGCCTCGTCCGGCGAGCGCAAGGTCCTCTACTGGCAGGACCCGATGGCCCCCGGCCAGCGCTTCGACAAGCCGGGCAAGTCCCCCTTCATGGACATGCCGCTGCAGCCGGTCTACGCCGACGCGGCGAACGACGCCGGCGTGAAGGTGAGCGCGCAGGTGCAGCAGAACCTGGGCATCCGCACCGCGACCGTGAAGCGCGCAGACGTCAGCGGGTCGTTCGACGCGCTCGGCACGGTGCAGTTCGACGAGCGCCTGAACGTGGCGGTCCAGACCCGCACCGCGGGTTACATGGAGCGTCTTTCGGTCCGGGCTCCCATGGAGCGCGTGGCCAACGGACAGGTCCTGGGCACCGTCTTCGCCCCGGAGTGGCTAGGCCCGCTGAACGAGATCGTCGCCCTGAAGCGCGCCGGCGTGTCGGCGGAGCTTCTCGACGCCGCCCGCGAACGGACGCGCGCCTTGTCCATACCGCCCGAGCTGGTGCGTCAGGCCGAAGCGGGTACAACACCGCAGGCTCGATACAGCCTGCTGGCCCCGGCCGCAGGCGTGGTCGCCGAGCTGGGGGTTCGCGAAGGCATGGCCGTCTCCCCGGGGATGACGCTGTTTCGCATCGCCGGCCTGGAGAAGGTCTGGGCGGTGGCCGAGGTGCCGGAGGCGCAGGCGGTCCACCTGACACGGGGGCAGAAGGTCAAGGCGGTGCTCCAGGCCGATGCCTCGCAGACCTTCAGCGGCGAGATGAAGGAGATCCTTCCGCAGGTCAGCGCCAGCACGCGCACGCTGCAGGCGCGCTTCGAGGTGGACAACAAGGGCGGCAGGCTCGTGCCCGGGATGCTGCTGCGTCTGCAGATCGCCGGGCCGACCGTGTCGCGGCTGGTCGTGCCCGCGGAGGCGGTCATCCGCACCGGGACCCGCGCGGTGGCGATCGTGCGCACGGACAACGGCAGCTTCGAGCCGCGCGAAGTGACGCTCGGTGCGGACCTCGGCGAGACGCTGGAGGTCGTCCGGGGCCTGACTGAAGGCGACCAGGTGGTGGCCAGCGGCCAGTTCCTCGTCGACTCGGAGGCTCGGCTTCGCTCCGTGCTCGGGAGCATGGTGTCGGCGAAGCCGGCTCCGGCGTCCGCGTCCGCGCCCGCATCGGCAGTGCATGACCACGGAGCCGCCAAGTGATCGCCGCCCTCATCCGCTGGTCCGTCGCCAACCGGTTCTTGGTCCTCATCGCGACGGCGTTCCTGGTCGTTGCCGGCCTCCTCGCGGTGGCGCGCACGCCCCTGGACGCGCTGCCCGACCTCTCCGACACGCAGGTCATCATCCGCACCCCGTTCCCGGGCAAGGCGCCTCAGGTCGTCGAGGACCTGGTCACCTACCCGCTCACCACGACGATGCTCAGCGTGCCCGGCGCGAAGACGGTCCGCGGCTATTCGTTCTTCGGCGACTCGTTTGTCTACGTGCTGTTCGACGACCGGACCGACCCGTACTGGGCGCGCTCGCGCGTCGTCGAGTACCTCAATCAGGTGCAGAGCCGCCTTCCCGCCGGAGCCAACGCCTCGCTCGGGCCGGACGCGACCGGCGTCGGCTGGGTGTACGAGTACGCGCTCGTCGACCGCAGCGGAAGGAACGACATCGGCCAGCTGCGCGCTCTCAACGACTGGTTCCTGAAGTACGAGCTGAAGACGGTCCCGGACGTGTCGGAGGTGGCCAGCATCGGCGGCATGGTCCGGCAGTTCCAGGTCGTGCTCGAGCCCGACCGGATGCGTTCGCTCGGCGTCACCCAGGCCATGGTCATCGAGGCGCTGCGGCAGGCCAACCAGGCCTCGGGCGGCTCCGTGGTGGAGATGGCCGAGACCGAGTACATGGTCCGCTCGCGCGGGTTCCTCAAGTCTCTCGACGACTTCCGGGCGATCCCGTTGGCGGTGTCCGGCGCCACGCCGGTCATGCTCAAGGACGTCGCCTTCGTGCAGGTCGGCCCGGAGATGCGCCGCGGCATCGCCGAGCTGAACGGCGAGGGCGAAGTCGCCGGCGGCGTGGTGGTGATGCGCTCGGGCAAGAACGCGCGCACCACCATCAGGGCGGTGAAGGCAAAGCTCGAGTCGCTGAAGGCGAGCCTGCCGGCCGGCGTCGAGGTCGTCGCGACCTACGACCGATCGCTCCTCATCGACCGGGCGGTGGACAACCTGCGCGACAAGCTCATCGAGGAGTTCATCGTCGTCGCGCTGGTCTGCGCCCTCTTCCTGTTCCACCTGCGCTCGGCCCTGGTGGCGGTGGTCACCCTGCCGGTCGGCGTGCTGACCGCGTTCATCGTCATGCACTGGCAGGGCGTCAGCGCGAACATCCTGAGCCTGGGCGGCATCGCCATCGCCCTCGGCGCGATGGTCGATGCGGCCGTCGTCCTGATCGAGAACGCGCACAAGCACCTGGAAGGGTTCGCGCACGAGCGGCGACGCGAGCCGACCGTGGCCGAGCGCTGGAGCGTGGTGACGCAGGCGGCCGAAGAGGTGGGGCCGGCGCTGTTCTTTTCCCTCCTGGTCATCACGCTGTCGTTCATTCCGGTCTTCACGCTCGAGGCGCAGGAGGGGCGGCTGTTCTCGCCGCTCGCGTTCACGAAGACGTATGCGATGGCCGCTGCCGCGGGCCTGTCGGTGACGCTGGTGCCGGTGCTCATGGGCTACCTCATCCGCGGCCGCATCCCGCGTGAGGACAGCAACCCCCTCAACCGCTTCCTGATGGCCGCGTACCGGCCGCTGCTCGAAGCGGTGCTGCGCTTCCCGAAGGCGACGCTGGTGGTCGCGGCGGTGCTCTTGGCGCTGACCGCCCTTCCGCTCTCCCGCCTCGGCGGCGAGTTCCTGCCGGCGCTCGACGAGGGCGACCTGCTGTACATGCCCTCGGCGCTGCCGGGACTGTCGGTGTCCAAGGCGGCGGAGCTGCTGCAGCAGACCGACCGGCTCATCAAGACCGTGCCGGAGGTCGAGCGCGTGTTCGGCAAGGCCGGCCGCGCCGACACGGCGACCGACCCGGCACCGCTGGAGATGTTCGAGACGACGATCCAGTTCAAGCCGCGCGAGCAATGGCGCGCGGGGATGACGCCGGACAAGCTGGTCGAGGAACTGGACCGCACGGTCAGGGTGCCGGGCCTGTCAAACATCTGGGTGCCGCCGATCCGCAACCGCATCGACATGCTGGCCACGGGCATCAAGAGCCCGGTGGGCATCAAGGTGGCCGGTCCCGACCTGGCGACGATCGACCGGCTCGCGGGCCAGATCGAGGCCGCCGTGAAGGGCGTGCCCGGCGTGTCGTCGGCCCTGGCCGAGCGCCTGACGGGCGGCCGCTACATCGACGTCGACGTCGACCGCCTGGCGGCGGCCCGCTACGGCCTCTCGGTGGCCGAGGTCCAGGCCGTCGTCTCGACTGCGATCGGCGGCGAGAACGTCGGCGAGGTCGTCCAGGGACGCGAGCGCTTCCCCATCAACGTGCGTTACCCGCGCGAGATCCGCGACTCGTTCGAGAAGCTGCGCCAGCTGCCGTTCGTGACCCGCAGCGGTGCCACGGTGCTGCTGCGAGAAGTGGCCCGGGTGACGGTCGAGGACGGGCCGCCGATGCTGCGCAGCGAGAACGCGCGCCTGTCGGGCTGGGTCTATGTCGACGTCCGCGGCCGTGACCTGCGCTCGGTGGTGCACGACATGCAGGCCGCGGTGGCCCAGAAGGTGGCGATGCCGGCCGGCTATGCCGTGTCGTGGTCGGGGCAGTTCGAGTACCTCGAGCGCGCGACCGAGCGGCTGAAGGTCGTCGTGCCGGCGACGCTGGCGGTCATCTTCGTGCTGCTGTACCTGCTCTTCCGTTCCTTCAGGGACGCGGCGCTGGTGATGGCGGCCGTGCCGTTCTCGCTCATCGGCGGCTTCTGGCTGGTGTGGGCGCTCGGCCACGCCATCTCCGTGGCCACGGCCGTGGGCTTCATCGCCCTCGCCGGGTTGGCCGCCGAGTTCGGGGTGGTGATGCAGGTCTACCTGAACAACGCGCTGAAGCGCCGCCTGGACGCCGGCGATCCGGACAACGAGGCGACGCTGCTGGCGGCCATCAGGGAAGGCGCCGTCCTGCGCGTGCGCCCGAAGGCGATGACGGTGGCGGTGGTGATGGCCGGCCTGCTGCCCATCCTCTGGGGCGGCGGCACCGGCTCCGAGGTCATATCGCGCATCGCCGCGCCGATGGTCGGCGGCATGGTCACGGCCCCGCTCCTGAGCATGCTGGTGATACCGGCCGCCTGGTACCTGCTGCACCGAAGGCGAAGCCGCAGCCTCGTGGCGCCGGTTCCACTGGAGCCGGCCACGGCCGCCTAGCCGCCGCCCGGCGCGATCGGGCTCCCCGCTCGCGCGGCGCTCAGTCGGCCGGCGGATCGGCGACGACCACGAGGTCGTTGTCGCGGGCGAAGTGCATCACGAAGTCCCAGGCCATCGGCTCCATCTCGCGCAGCTCGGCGTTGACCAGCACCCCCTTGACCCCGCCGATGTGGCGCGGCACGCAATAGGGCGAGTAGCCGATGACGCGGCCGCCGTTGCCGCCGTCGGGGCGAAAGCACGACATCGTGCCGGCCAGCCGCTCGGCCCAGTCGCTCGGGCGAAACGCCTTGCCGGCCTTGGTCACGCCCTGGATGAAGACTTCTGGAGGCTCGGCCACGCGCGGGTAGAAGAGTGCGGAAGGATTGTCGCCCGCGGAACGCACCGCTGCTGCGCCGCAACATCCGGGCCACCGTGGACAGGTGCCGGCTTTAGAATCGCCCTCCCCGTCGCGAGTGACCGATCCCCATGAACGCGCCCGAAAAGCTGCCCGCCTCGGCCGAGCCGCATGTCATGAAGACCTACGGCCGGCTGCCGATCGCGCTGTCGCATGGCCGTGGCTGCTGGCTCTGGGACACCGAGGGCAAGAAGTACCTCGACGGGCTCGCCGGCATCGCCGTCAACACCCTCGGCCACGGCCATCCCAAGCTCGTGCCGGCCCTGCACGATCAGGTCGCCAAGCTGATCCACAGCTCGAACTACTACCTCGTGCCGCTGCAGGAGCAGCTCGCCGCAAAGCTGTGCGAGATCTCCGGGATGACGAACGTGTTCTTCTGCAACTCGGGCCTGGAGGCCAACGAGGCAGCGCTGAAGATCGCCCGCAAGTACGGCCACGACCGGGGCATCGAGCGCCCCGAGATCGTGGTCTACGAGGCCGCCTTCCACGGCCGCTCGATCGCCACCCTCTCGGCCACCGGCAACGCCAAGATCCAGGCCGGCTTCGGCCCGCTGGTCGAGGGCTTCGTGCGCGTGCCGCTCAACGACGTCGCGGCGATCGAGAAGGTCGCGGCGACGAACCGGAACGTCGTCGCCGTGTTCCTCGAGGTCATCCAGGGCGAAGGCGGGATCCGGCCGACGACCGTGGCCTACCTCAAGGAAGTGCGCCGCATCTGCGACGAGCGCGGCTGGCTGCTGATGCTCGACGAGGTGCAGTGCGGCATGGGCCGCACCGGCAAGTGGTTCGCGCACCAGTGGGCCGGGATCCGCCCCGACGTGATGCCGCTCGCCAAGGGGCTGGGCTCGGGCGTGCCGATCGGCGCCGTGGTCTGCGGCCCGAAGGCGGCCGACGTGATGGGCCCGGGCAACCACGGCACCACCTTCGGCGGCAACCCGCTGGCGATGCGTGCCGGGGTCGAGACCCTGCGCATCATGGAAGAGGAGCGGCTGCTGGAGAATGCCGCCGCCGTCGGCCAGGTGCTGAAGGCCGGCCTCGAGAAGGAGCTCGCGGGGGTCGCCGGCATCGTCGAGGTGCGCGGCCAGGGGCTGATGATCGGCATCGAGCTCGACCGTCCGTGCGCGCCGCTGCTCGGCCGTTCGGCCGAGTCGGGCCTGATGATCAGCGTCACCGCCGAGCGCGTCGTCCGCCTGCTGCCGGCGCTCATCATGAGCGCCGAGGAAGCGAAGCAGATCGTCGCCATCCTCTGCCCGCTGATCAAGGACTTCCTCGCCGCGCAGCCGGCATGAAGCCCGGCATGGCCCTGATCAAGCATTACCTGCAGTTCGGGGACTTCCGTGCCGAGGAGTACGTCTACCTGTTCGAGCGCACGGCGACGATCAAGAAGCGCTTCAAGAACTACGAGAAGTACACGCCGCTGGTCGACCGCACGCTGGCGCTGATCTTCGAGAAGGCCTCGACTCGCACCCGGGTCAGCTTCGAGGCCGGCATGTACCAGATGGGCGGCTCGGTGGTGAACCTCACCAGCACCGACAGCCAGCTCGGCCGGGCCGAGCCGGTGGAGGACACGGCGCGGGTGATCAGCCGGATGGTGGACATCGTCATGATCCGCACCTTCGAGCAGACGAAGCTCGAGGCCTTCGCCGCGCACTCGCGGGTGCCGGTGATCAACGGCCTGACCAACGAATACCACCCCTGCCAGATCCTCGCCGACGTCTTCACCTGCATCGAGCAGCGCGGCAGCATGGAAGGCAAGGTCGTCGCCTGGGTCGGCGACGGCAACAACATGGCGACGACCTGGCTGCAGGCCGCCGACATCCTCGGCTTCACCCTGCACGTGAGCACGCCGAACGGCTACGAGATCGACCCGATGACCGTGGGCCTGCGCCGCGACGACTGCCTGAAGGTGTTCAAGCACCCGCTCGACGCCTGTCGCAACGCCGACGTCGTCACCACCGACGTCTGGACCAGCATGGGCTACGAGGCGGAGAACGCCGAGCGCAAGGTCGCCTTCGCCGACTGGCGCGTCGACGCCGAGATGATGGCCGCGGCCAAGCCCGACGCCCTCTTCATGCACTGCCTGCCGGCGCACCGCGGCGAGGAAGTCGATGCCGATGTCATCGACGGGCCGCAGTCGGTGGTGTGGGACGAAGCGGAGAACCGGATGCATGTGCAGAAGGCGCTGATGGAGTACCTGCTGCTCGGCCGGATCGGCTGACGGTCAGCATTCGGTCGGATGGATTGGGGAGGTGGGGCGCGCTGCTCCGCTCGTGTCCCCCGAAGCGCGGCTGCGCCGCGCTTCTCCTCCTTGACTTCGCTGCGCAGCGCACCCCACCTCCCCAATCCGCCACCAGCATGCCGGTTCGGCGACCGGGCGGGCGAAGGCCTGGGGCATGGGGTTGGCCCCCGCAGCGAAGTAAAGGAGGAGAAGGCCGCCGGAGGCGGCCTTCGGGGGACATGAGCGGAGGGGGCCGCCCCGTGCCCGAGGCCAACCGACCGACAAACCGACCGACCGGCGCCGCCCGCTACGACGGCTCCTCGACGATCGGCGTCTTCGACTGCGCCGCGCGGCTGGTCGAGACCATGGCCACGCCGATGCAGGCCACGGCCATGCCGAGCCACATGGTCGCCGTCGGCGGCACGCCGTAGACGGCCCATTCCACCAGCGCCGCGACCGGCGGGGTGAGGTAGAGCAGGCTGGTGACGCTGGTCGCCTGGCCGCGGCGCAGCAGCAGGTGGAGGATGCTGTAGGCGCCGATCGACGCCGGCACGACGTGATAGAGCAGCGTCCCCGCGATCTGCCAGTTCCACTGGATGGCGAAGCCTTCGAAGGCTCCGGCCAGCGGCAGCATCACCAGCGCGGTGACCGCGAAGTGGATGCAGACCGCCGCCCGCAGGTCGACCGTGGCGCAGAACTGGCGCTGGTAGAGCGTGCCGCCGGTGACGCAGGCCAGCGCCCAGCCGACGGCGAAGAGGCTCGCCCAGGAAAGCGCCGCGCCGTCGACCCGATGGCCGACCACCAGCGCCACGCCGCCGAGGCCGACCGCGACCCCGAGCATCTGCATTGCCGACAACCGCTCGTGCAGCCAGCGCGACATGATCAGCGCGGTCAGCATCGGCTGCAGGGCGAGGATCAGCGCCGTCACCCCGGCCGAGAGCCCCCAGCGCTGGGCGTAATGGCTGCCGCCCAGGTAGCCGGCATGGCTCAGCAGCCCGGCGATCGCGACATGGCCCCAGGCGGCGCGCGTGCGCGGCCAAGCCGCGCGCAGGCCGAAGGCGAGCAGCGCGACGGCGAAGGCGATGGCGTAGCGCACGCCGATGTAGGTGAAGGGCGCGGCATAGGAAAGGGCGACCCGGGTGACGACGAAGCCGCTGCCCCAGATCGTCACGAAGTAGGCGCTGAGCAGCACGCCCGCGGCGGGCGAGAGCGGCGTCGCGGCGGCCGTCGTTCCGGAATATCCTGCGCTCGTCATCCTGTGCGATTTAACCGACACCGCGGCCGCGCAAGCTTTGCTACCGTCGCCATCGTGAACATGTCCTCGCCAGTGTCGCCGAGTTCGCCGCCATGATCGCCACCCGCGACCAGGCGCTCGCCCGCGACGCCGCCGATCCGCTCGCGCCGCTGCGCGCCGAGTTCACCTTGCCCGAAGGGCTGATCTACCTCGACGGCAATTCGCTCGGCGCCCTGCCGCGCCGGACCGCCGCCCGGCTGCAGCAGACGATCGCCGGCGAGTGGGGCGAAGGGCTGATCCGCAGCTGGAACAGCGCCGGCTGGATCGACCTCGCGGGCAGCATCGGCGACCGGGTCGCCGCCCTGATCGGCGCCGCGCCGGGCGAGGTCTCCACCGGCGACTCGACCTCGGTCAACCTGTTCAAGGCGCTGAGCGCCTGCGCCGCCCTGCAGAAGGCGGATGCGCCGACGCGCACCACCCTGCTCTCGGAGCGCAGCAACTTTCCGACCGACCTCTACATCGCCGAGAGCGTGGCCATCGCCGCCGGGCTGAAGCTGCGCCTGGTCGAGGCCGAGGACCTCGTCGCCCACCTGACGAACGACGTCGCGTTGCTGATGCTGACCCATGTCAACTACCGCAGCGGCCGCATCCACGACATGGCCGAGCTGACGCGGATCGCCCACGCGGCCGGCGCGCTGACGGTCTGGGACCTGGCGCACTCGGCAGGTGCGGTGCCGGTCGACCTGCACGGCGCCAATGCCGACTTCGCCGTCGGCTGCGGCTACAAGTACCTGAACGGCGGGCCCGGCGCGCCGGCCTTCGTCTGGGTCCATCCGCGGCACACCGCGCGCATGGACCGCGAAGGCCTGCGCCAGCCCCTCTCCGGATGGCTCGGACATGCGGCGCCGTTCGAGTTCTCGCCGACCTATCGGCCGGCCACCGGCATCGAGCGCTTCGTCTGCGGCACGCCGCCGATCCTGGCGATGCGGGCGCTGGAGTGCGGCCTCGAGGTGTTCGGCGAAGCCGAGGCCTTCGGCGGCATGCCGGCGCTGCGCGACAAGTCGATCGCCCTTACCAGCCTCTTCATCGAGCGCGTCGAGGCCAGCTGCCCCGGCCTCGGCCTGACGCTGGCGTCGCCGCGCGCCCCGGCCGAGCGCGGCAGCCAGGCGAGCTTCGCCCATGCCGAGGGCTACCCGGTGATGCAGGCGCTGATCGAGCGCGGCGTCGTCGGCGACTTCCGGGCCGGCCAGGAAGGCGGCGACGGCCACCTGCTGCGCTTCGGCTTCACGCCGCTCTACACCCGCTTCGTCGACGCCTGGGATGCGGCCGGCGTGCTGGCGGAAGTGCTCTCCCGCGAGACCTGGCGCGAGCCGCGGTTCGCGCAACGCGCCGCGGTGACCTGATGGCCGACCCGAAGCCGCGGCCGCCGACCGACGACGCCGCCGCTGCCAAGACCGATTTCAGCCGCGACATGAGTTACGGCGACTACCTCCACCTCGACGAGGTGCTCGGGGCGCAGCAACGCCGCTCGGGCGCGCACGACGAGATGCTGTTCATCGTCCAGCACCAGGTGAGCGAGCTGTGGATGAAGCTGCTCCTGCACGAGCTCGAGGCGGCGATCGCCGCGGTCTCGGCCGACGAGCTGCACCGCGCCTTCAAGATGCTCGCCCGGGTGAGCAAGATCATGGAGCAGCTCGTTCACGCCTGGGACGTGCTGGCGACGATGACGCCGCCCGAGTACTCGGCGATGCGCCCCTCGCTCGCCTCGAGCAGCGGCTTCCAGAGCTGGCAGTACCGGATGATCGAGTTCCGCCTCGGCAACAAGAACGCCGAGATGCTGAAGCCGCATGCGCACCGCGCCGACCTGCTTGCCCGGGTGCAGGCAGCGCTGCACGCGCCGTCGCTCTACGACGAGGCGATCCGCCTGCTGGCGCGGCGCGGCCTGCCCGTGCCTGCCGGCGAGGTCGAGCGCGACTGGTCGGTGCCGCGCCCGCTCAGCGAAGGCCTGGAGCAGGCCTGGCTCGTCGTCTACCGCGACCCGGAGGCGTACTGGGACCTCTATCAGCTCGGCGAGGAGCTGATGGACCTGGAGGACACCTTCCGCCTCTGGCGCTTTCGCCACGTCACGACCGTCGAGCGGGTGATCGGCTTCAAGCGCGGCACCGGCGGCACCAGCGGCGTCAGCTACCTGCGCAAGATGCTCGACGTGGTGCTGTTCCCGGAGATCTGGAAGCTGCGCACCGACCTGTGACCCCGGGCGCACGACGGCGCGAGGGTCAGCGCAGCAGCGCCTCGCGCACGAAGTCGAGCCGGTCCTGGCCGAAGAACATCGCTTCGCCGACGAAGAAGGTCGGCGCCCCGAAGACGCCGCGCGCGACCGCCTCCTCGGTGGTGGCGACCAGCCTCGCCTTCACCTCCGGATCGGCGACCAGCGCGGTGAAGGCCTCGACGTCGAAGCCGGCGGCGGCCAGCGTGGCCGCCAGCACTCCGGGATCGCCGAGATTCGCGCCTTCCTCCCACATCGCCTTGCTGACCACCTCGCAGTAGCGCGCGAAGCGTTCCGGCGCGCGCAGCTGCAGGCCGGTGGCGCCGCGCATCAGGGTCAGGGTGTTGATCGGGAAATGCGGGTTGAAGCGGAACGGCACCCCATAGCGCCGGGCCCAGCGGGCGATGTCGCTGCCCATCCAGCGGCCCTTGGCCGGTACGTTCACCGGGCTGGCGTTGCCGGTGGCCTTGAACACGCCGCCGAGCAGCATCGGCCGCCAGACCAGCTCTGCGCCGGTCTCGGCGACGAGCCCGGGCAGCTGGGTCCACGCCAGGTACGACGTCGGGCTGCCGAAGTCGAAGAAATATTCGAGCCGCTTCCGCTCCGTCATCGTCGCCTCACCAGGTTTCGGCCCAGGGCCGCAGATCGAGCTCGTGGGTCCAGGCGGTTCGCGGCTGGCGATGGAGGTTCCAGTAGTTCTCGGCGATGGCGTCGGGGTTGAGGATGCCGTCCTCGCTCTTGGTCGCGTAGCGCTCGGGGAAGTTCTCGGCGATGAAGGGCGTGTCGATCGAGCCGTCGATGACGACGTGGGCGACATGGATGCCCTGGGGCCCGAGCTCGCGCGCCATGCTCTGCGCCAGCGCCCGCAGGGCGTGCTTGGCGCCGGCGAAGGCCGAGAAGCCGGCACTGCCGCGCATGCTGGCGGTGGCGCCGGTGAAGATGATGGTGCCGCGGCCGCGGCCGAGCATCGCCCGGGCGACCTCGCGACCCATCAGGAAGCCGCCGAGCGCACCCATCTCCCAGACCTTGCGGTAGACCCGCTCGGTGGTTTCGGTCAGCGAGAAGCGGACGTTGGCGCCGACGTTGAACACCGCCACCTCGATCGGCGCGACCTCGCGCTCGATGTAGGCGACGAGCGTTTCCATGTCGACTTCCTTGCGCGCGTCGGAGGCGAAGCCGTGCGCCTCGCCGCCTTCGCTGCGGATCGCCGCCACCAGCGGCTCGAGCTTCTCGGCGGTGCGCCGGGTGACGCAGGCGACGAAGCCCTCGCGGGCGAAACGCCGGGCGATCGCGCCGCCGGTGGAATCGCCGGCGCCGATCACCAGCACGGATTTCCGTTCGTTCACTTGCGCTCTCCGACTGCAGCAAACAAACAACTGTGCAGCAAGCCGTCTGGCGATCCATCGGTGCAAACCGCTTGTATCGCACGATCGCCTCGGCGAGACTCGCCGCCAAATATGCCCGCCGCGCCACCCTTCGGGGTAGCCGTCAAGAGCGGAGCGAGGAGGTTCCCATGGTTGCGCGGGTCTTCATCAGCCATCGTCCAGGCGACGCCGCGGGCGTGGCGACTGCGCTCGCCGGCGAGCTCGACGCCATGTTCAGCGACGGCCAGGTGGTGCGCCTCGATGCCGACGCGGCCGCGGACGAACAGTGGCGCGAGGCCCTGGCCGGCACCCTGGTCGGCACGCCCATCCTCCTCGCCCTCGTCACCCCGGGATCTCCACCGGGCGGCGACACGGCGGCCGACGCGGCGCTGCGAGCCCGGCTCGAGGCCGGCCTGACCGGCGGCGCGCTGATCCTGCCCCTGCTCGGCGAGGGCGTCGCCGACCTGGCGCTGCAGGCGGACCTGCCGGCGCCGTTCGAGCGCCTCTCGGCCCTGCCGCGCCGGCGGCTGCGCAACGCCGAATGGCCCGGCGACGTCGCCCGGCTCGCCGAGCGCCTGCGCATACTCGGCGTGCATCCCCAGGTCGCCACCCATCCCGGCACCATGCCCCTGCCCCTGCACGACGAAGAGCCGACGACGACGCCGATGCCGATCGATGGTGGCGGGCCCGGTAAGGAGGTCGCCGCCGACGGCGGGCGCAGGGGCATCCTCGGCATGGCGACGGTGGGACTTTTGCTCGTCGGCGGCTGGGCCGGCTGGCGCTGGCAGCAGCGCCGGGCCGCGAACCTCACCGGCATCTGGCAGGGGCGCATCGGCCTGCGCGGCGCACCGACCTCGCGCGAGGGCGGATTGATGCTGGTGACGCTGTCGCAGAAGAATCGCAATGTCGGCCTCTCGAGCACTGTCGGCATCGAGGCCGATCCGCAGTGGGAAGGCGTGCGCGACGCCTGGAAGGAGCGCACCGGCGGCGAGCTGAAACAGGTGGTCTATCGCGGCGAAGGCGAGTTCATCGACGAAGGCGAGGCCGCGGCGAAGCCGGCGAGCGCGCCAATGGACGCCGCGTCCGCCGGCGACTCCGCGGCCGCGCCCAGGGCCGACTCGGAACGCGCCCGGCGCGTCGACCCGACGCTCGGCATGCGCCGGGTGGTCATCAACGTGCACATCGCGGCGCCGGGAACGGGCGGCGAGAAGATCGACGAAGGGCTGTTCCGCGGCGTGGTCGATCTCGGCGACCAGCGCATCCACGGCCGGCTCTGGCTCGAAAGCGAGCAGGCCGAGCGCGTCGTCGATCTGCGGCGCGGCGACTAGGGCCGGGGCCGGCGGACCGGCCGGCGCTCAGTGCGCGGCGGCGACCGCCTTGCCGGCGGGCTTCGGCGGCGGCGGGATCTTGGCCAGCGCCGCCGTGGCATTGCCTTCGACCGGCAGGCGCTTGTCGCGCCACTCGGGCATGCCGCCCCGGAACCAGTAGACCTTCGGATAGCCGGCGGCGACCGCGGCCCGCGAGGCCTTGTACGACTTCCAGCACTCGGGGCCGTTGCAGAAGAAGATCGCCGGCTTGTCCTTGGGCACCGCCTTCAGGGCCGAGAAGTCGTCCTTGCTGGCGTCGAAGTCGACTTCCTTCAGGCTCTTCTCAACGTAGGAAGCGAGGATCGCGCCGCGCACGTGCTCGCTGTCGTATTCCTTTTGGCTGCGGGTGTCGACGATGGTGACGTTCTGCCTCGCGAGCTCGGCCACCTCCTCGGCGCTCACCCGGGTGGCGCCCTTGAGCATATCGGGCGTGGTGATGCCGAGCGAGGCGACATAGGTGAACTGCTTGCCGGCGTCGGCGGAGGCGAGGCGGAGCTTGCCGACGCCCGGAATCGAGGCTTCGCCGGAACTCACCCAGTCGCTGAGGCGGGAGCAGTCGGTGGCGCAGAAGTCCTTGCGCACGACCATGCTCATGCCGCCGGGCACCGGCCGGGTGGTCTTCAGGATCCGGGCCTGGCCGGGATGAGCGGCGATCCACTCCTTCGCCTGGCCCTCGTCGGCGATGGTCACGTCGGCCATGTCGTAGCCGAGCGCGACCAGGCCGCCGCCGCTGGTGTTGCCGTAGGTGACCTTGGCGAACTGGGCGAGCTTGATGCCCGATTCGGTGAGCAGGCCCTTGGCGACGTAGCTGCGCAGCGAATCCTGCTGCGGCAGGTAGATCCGCTTGCCGGGCAGCTTGTCGACCGCGTCGATGCTGCTCTTCGCGACCAGCGCGTAGACCTGCTCCTGGCCGCTGGTGGCGAGCAGCTGGTAGGCATGGAGGATCGCCGAGGCGGTGACGTGCGCCGGGGCGATGATCACCTCGTTCTCCACGGTGCGGCTGGCGCGCATCACCTCGGCCATGTTCGAGGTCTGGGTGATCGTGGTGCGCATGCCGGTCACCCGGGTCAGCGACTGCGACGGCGCGACCGAGGCGCTGAGCAGCACGTCGCCCGCCGACTCGGCCGGGTCGATGCCGAGCAGCACGCGCACGTCGCTGGCCGCCTCTGCCCCGCCGAGCGCCGACGCCGCGAGCGCGAGCGCAGCGAAAGAACGAACGACGATGCCTGCTTGCATGGCCAGCTCCCTCGGGCAAAACCCGCGGGAGCTTAGCGCTGCGCCGAACAGCGGAGGGGCCGCGACCGGTATCCGCCCGAAAACTACGTCACAGGCGTCGCTTCGGCGCGACGCCCGGTACGCTTCAGCCGACCTTCACCGGCACGAAGATCTTCTCGCCGTCGCGCTGCACGAGCAGCGCCACGCTCTTCGGCTTCGCGGCGATCACGCCCTTCACCTGCTCGATCGACTGCACCGGCTTGCCGTTGATCGCCAGCAGCACGTCGCCGGCCTGGATGCCGGCCCGGGCGGCGGCGCCAGCGACATCCTCGACCACGAGGCCGGCGTCGAGCTTGGCCTCGCGCTTCTCGTCGCGGGTCAGCGGCCGGAGCGAAAGCCCGAGCTGGCTGCCGTCCGCCGGCCCGGCCTCGGCCACCACCTTCTCGGCGCTGTCGTCGGCACTGCCGAGACGAGCGTCGACCATCTTCTCGGCGTGGTCGCGCCAGACCTTCAGCTTGACCTTGTCGCCCGGCGCCGCCATGCCGATCAGGCTCGAGAGGCTCCCGGAGCGCAGCACCGGCTCGCCGTTGACCTCGGTGATCACGTCGCCCGACTTCAGGCCGGCTTCGGCCGCAGCGCTGCCCGGCGCAACGCTCGAGATCAGCGCGCCGCCCACCTCCTTCAGGCCGAACGAATCGGCGAGCGACTGGTTCAGGTCCTGCACTGCCACCCCGAGCCGGCCGTGACGGGCCTTGCCGGTGGCGACGATCTGTTCCTTGACCTTGAGCGCGACGTCGATCGGGATCGCGAACGAGAGGCCCTGGAAGCCGCCGCTGCGCGAATAGATCTGGGCATTGATGCCGACCACCGAGCCGCTGCCGTCGAACAGCGGGCCGCCCGAGTTGCCGGGATTGACCGCGGCGTCGGTCTGGATGAAAGGCACCACCGCGTCGCCCGGCAGCGAGCGGCCCTTGGCGCTGACGATGCCCTGGGTCGCGGTCTGCTCCAGGCCGTAGGGGGCGCCGATCGCCAGCACCGGGTCGCCGACCTCGAGCTCCTTCGGGTCGCCGAGGCGGACCACCGGCAGGCCCTTGGCATCGATGCGCAGCACCGCGATGTCGGTGCTGGTGTCGAGGCCGATCACCTTGGCCGTGAACTCTCGCCGGTCGCTCAGCTTGACGGTCACGTCCTTGGCTTCGCGCACGACGTGGGCGTTGGTCAGCACCAGGCCGTCGGAGCTGATGATGAAGCCCGAACCCATGCCCTTGAACGGTGTCGACGGGTTCTGCCGGCCGCGCTGCGAGAGCCCCGGCATGCCGCGGAAGAACTTGAAGAACGGGTCGGCGTCCATGCCGTCGGGCAGGCCACCGGCCTGGTCCTCGGCGCTGACCTTGTGCATGCCTTCGACGGTGATGCCGACGACCGCCGGGGCCGCCTGCTTGACGATGGCGCGGTAGTTCGGCACCTGGCCCGGCACGGCGGCGAGCGGCGCCGGCGGCACCACCTTGTCCGCAGGCGCCAGCTGCTGCGGCGCGGCCGCGACCTGGGTGTCGGGCTTGAACCATTTCGGAAGGTCGATCGCGCCGGCCGTGCCGACGACGGCGATGCCGGCGCCGACGAGGGCAGCGCTCAGGGGTTTGAGGTTCATGTCGTCTCCTGCTGCGGTGAGTGCGGAAGGATTCCGCGTTGCCACCGAAGATAGGGACGACCGGTTAGCGCTTCGTTAGGGATCGATTAGGCGAAGATTAAGACGGGGCCTCGGACGAAGCCGCGGCGAAGCGGACCGTCGCGCGCAGGCCGCCCTGGGGCGAGCGGTCCAGCGCCACCGTCGCACCGTGCGAAGCCGCGACGCTGCGGACGATCGCCAGACCGAGGCCCGAGCCGGACTCGCCGCCCTCGGCGCGCCGGTAGAAGCGGTCGAACACGCGCTCCCGCTCGGCCTCGGGAATGCCGGGGCCGGCGTCGTCGACGATGAGGGTGACGCCGCCGGCGCCACCGGCGACCGCGAGCTCGACCCGCGACCCCGGAGGCGAGTAGCGGGCGGCGTTGTCGACGAGGTTGCGCACGAGGAGCGCCAGCGCCACCGGATCGCCGACGACGAAGGCGGGCGCCGGCGCAGTCAGCTCGAGCTCGACCCGGCGCGAGGCCGCGAACGGCACCGTCTCGGCCGCCGTCCGGCGGGCGATCTCAGCCAGGTCGACGCGCTCGCGCGCCGCCGGCGCGGCGCCCGGCTCGCTGCGCGCCAGCGCCAGCAGCTGCTCGACCAGCCGGGTGGCGCGGGCGATGCCTTCGCCGATGGCGGCGCGCGCCGCCTCGAGGTCGACCTCGGCGTCGGCGCGACGCAGCAGCTCGAGCTGCAGCTTCAGGGCAGTGAGCGGCGAGCGCAGCTCGTGCGCCGCATCGGCGACGAACGCCCGCTGCGCATCGAGCGACTGGCGCAAGCGCCCGAGCAGCGCATTGAGCGAGTCCGCCAGCGGCGCCAGCTCGTCGGGCAGGCGGCCGCTGGCGAGCGGCGCCAGCGACTGGGCGTCGCGGGCGCGCAGCTCGCCGGCAAGGCGGGAGAGCGGCGCCAGCTGCGTCGCCGCCAGCCACCAGATCAGGAGCGCGGCGAGCGGCCCCATCAGGATGAGCGGCACGACACTGCGCCAGGCCGCGTTCGCCGCCAGGCGCTCGCGGATCTCCACCGGCTGCGCGACCTGGATCACGCGCTCGCGGGTGGCGACGCTGTAGGTGCGCCAGGCCCGGCCCTCGACCTGGAGCGTCGCCAGGCCTAGCAGCGCCCGGGCCGGCAGCGACGAATGCTGCCGCGAGGCGTAAATGCTGCGGCCGTCGACGGTCCAGATCTGGATCACGAAGTCGAGCTGCGCATCGGCGATGCTGTCCGCCTGGGCCGCCGAGATCTCGCCCTGGTCGCGCAGCGACAGCGCCATCTGCTGCAGCTGGTAGTCGAACAGGGTCTCGGTCTCGGCGAGGACGTTGCGGTAGGTGACGGCGCCCATCAGCAGCGCCGCCAGCGCCAGCAGGCCCAGCAGCGATGCCAGCAGGCGGGCGCGGATGGATGTCATGCGGCGGGATCGACGAAATAGCCGACGCCGCGGACCGTACGGATGAAGTCGGCGCCGAGCTTCCTGCGCAGCTGGTGCACGTAGACGCTGACCGCGTTGCTCTCGATCTCCTCGCCCCAGCCGTAGAGGCGATCCTCGAGCTGGGCCCGCGACAGCACTGCGCCTGGTTTGGCGAGCAGCGCTTCGAGCACCGCGAACTCGCGCGCCGAGAGCGGCACCGCGACGCCGTCCCTGGCGACCCGGCGGCTGGCCGGGTCGAGCGTCACGCCGCCGGCCGAGAGCAAGGGGTCGGCCCGGCCGGCATGGCGGCGCAGCACCGCGCGGATCCGGGCGTTGAGCTCGTCGAGCTCGAACGGCTTCACCAGGTAATCGTCGGCGCCGGCGTCGAGGCCGGCGACCCGGTCGCCGCGCGCGTCGCGGGCGGTGAGCACGATCACCGGCGTCGCATCGTGGCGGGCGCGGGCGGCGCGCAGCACCGAGAGCCCGTCGGCATGGCGGGCGCCGGCACCCTGCCCGGGCGGCAGGCCGAGGTCGAGCAGCACCAGGTCGAAGCGCTCGCTCGCCAGGGTGCTGTCGGCGGCCGCGGCGTCGCGCACCCAGTCGACCGCATAGCCCTCGAGGCGCAGCGCCCGCTGCAGGCTCTCGCCGATCATGCGGTCATCTTCGACGAGGAGAAGGCGCATAACCGGAGCAGGATAGCGCGCGGCCGGCAACGCCGGTGCGCTGGGGTTGCGAGCCCGCGAAGGGACAATGCGCCATGCGCCTGCGCCTTGGCGATTCCCTGCCGGCCCTTCGCGAGCTGGCCCTGACCGCGACACCCTTTGTCGTGCTCGCGGCCGCCCTGCTCGCGCTCGCCTACCTGGTGCTCGACCCCGCGCCGCCGAGGCAGGTGACCCTGGCGACCGGCCAGGACCAGGGCGCGTATGCCGAGTTTGGAAGACGCTACGCGCAGATCCTGAAGGAGAACGGGATCACGGTGCATCTCAAGGCGACCGCGGGAGCGGCCGAGAACATCGCCCTGCTGCGCGCGCCCGGCGGCGACGTCGACATCGCCTTCGTCCAGGGCGGCGCCGACCCCGAGCCGACGCCGCGCGGCGGCGACGACGACCCCGACGGCCTGGTCTCGCTCGGGAGCCTGTTCTACGAACCGGTCTGGCTGTTCTATCGCGAAGACTCGGCCGAGCGCCTGCTCAAGGCCCCCGAGCTCACCGGCCTGGCCCAGCTCGCCGGCTGGCGGGTCAACATCGGCGCGCCCGGCAGCGGCGTGCCGAACCTGATGGCGCGGCTGATCGGGGCCAACCAGCTCGACCCTTCCGCGGTCACGCTCCTGCGCGACCCGCAGACGCCGGCGGTCGTCAAGCTGCTCGACGGCAGCGCCGACGCGGTCGTGTTCGCCTCGGCACCGGAGGCGCTGATGGTGCAGATGCTCCTGCAGACGCCAGGCGTCCGCCTGTTCGATTTCGCCCAGTCGGAAGCGTACGCGCGACGCTTCCCCTTCCTCAGCGCGGTGACGCTGCCGCGCGGCGTCGTCGACCTGGCGAAGGACCTGCCGCCCCACGACGTCCACCTCGTCGCCCCGACCGCGACGCTGGTCGCCAGGGGCGGCACGCACCCGGCGCTGATCCAGTTGTTCGTGCAGGCGGCGCAGCGGGTGCACGGCGGGGCCGGCTGGTTCCAGCGGCGGGGCGACTTCCCGAACCCGCACAACGCCGAGCGGCCGCTCGCCAAGGAAGCGCAGCGCTTCTTCACCAGCGGCGTGCCCGTGCTGCAGCGCTACCTGCCGTTCTGGCTGGCGAACCTGGTCGACCGGATGTGGCCGGCGATCCTCACCATCGTCGCCGTGCTGCTGCCGCTGTCGCGCGTCCTGCCGCCG
>Ga0068863_100000579_pt1 | contig 37331 bp, 44 predicted proteins | sample KBSSwiS62_FD_66596 | JGI IMG/M metagenome (GOLD analysis project Ga0068863, IMG submission 66596) | Switchgrass rhizosphere microbial communities from Kellogg Biological Station, Michigan, USA - KBS Switchgrass S6-2 | ecosystem: Host-associated > Plants > Roots > Rhizosphere > Soil ... | reverse complement strand
ACCACACCGAAAGAGATTGCCCTGAAACCGATATCTCACACCACCTAACACGTGACACCGTCATCAACGCCGACCCCCTCCCCTCCCCACCACCACCAGACGACGACCCACCACCCTTCTGATGAGGGGCTAGCGCAAACCCCAGATCAGATCGTTGTGATCGGCAGCCGAAAGCTCTTCCAGCGCATCGTTACCCGCGGCCTTGCGAAATCCGTCCTCGGTCGAGAACGTCTCGAGCAGCTCGGACTCGCTGGGGAAGTCGCCGTGCCATCGCGAGTACACCTGACCTGATCCGCCCGCCGCCTCGTGTAGGGCATGCCGGTCGGTCCTGGTGCACCAGTAACCCTTGGGCGACGTGCAGAAGCAAGGCCTAGGCGTGCGGGACCAACGCATGACATCAATTGTCCACCCCGCACCTGACTGCTCAGAGGCCGCCGCACTCCGCGGGGCCGCTGAAGATCGTCGCCCACGGCGGGCAGTACGGCGGCGGAGGCTTCGGAATTCTCGGCCCTGCTGGAGGAATCGGTCCGTTGGGATACGGATAGGCGACGGCACCGTTGCCGACGTCCACGATTCCCGCCGCAGAGAAGGTCCAATCGTGGCACGCGTTCCAATCCCAATTCGCGCCCTGCACGTCCTGTATCGAGTCACCTGGGCACCAGCGACTGCAGGTCTGTCCTGCAGGGCAGTCCCCGCCTGCATACGGAGCTGCCTGGGCAGTGCCCAGTGCCGTGCACATTCCGGCCACGCCCAACCCGGCCACGCTCAACGCCATGGCTGCGATTCCCACCTTCATATCGGTTCCCTTCTAGCGGCCCGACCGAGTCAATCCCTCAGCATGAGACGGCGTCCTTGGAAGATTCTTGGCGTCATCACACCGCGTTCAGATCGCCGAGCGGGGCGACGGCGCTCGGAGTGGCTACCGAGGCAGGCTTCAGCCGAAGCTACGTCGAACCGATGGTCGGCGCCGCGTCGAGGTGGTGGGCATCAAGTAATCCGCGCCCATCGCGATTCGGGGAATAGCAACATCGCTAGATCCTTCCCCTAGGTCGTCCATCGCTCGACCAAGTCGGCCCACCGCCGCGAGATCGTCTTCTCCAGTTCGTCTCGCCGACGACGGGTGCCGCCATCGTCCGGCTCGACCTCGCCGACCGACATGCGCGCCACCTCGTCGAGCTGGTCGCGGTCGAGCCCGAATTCGAGCAACACGTCGAGATCGCGCTCGGTGTCCACGTACTCCGGCAGGTCCGAGCGGGCGAGTAGCACCGCCGCGTTCTCCTCGCCGCCCTCGAGCAGCATGGCGACGAGGCTCGACTTGGCGACCTTCACGGGGCCGCTGTCACACGGGACGGCGGACGGCGAGCTCGAGGCCGTTGTCGCGCATGACTATTCGGCATTGCTCGGGCGTGTAGTCGAAGTTCTCCAGATCCTTGACGTACGACGCTGGTTCGGCGAGCCCCTCGACGTGAGGAAAGTCCGAGCCCATGATGATGCGGTCGACGCCGATTAGCCGCAGGAGGCTGGCGAGTTCGTCTTCGTAGAACGGCGACACCCAGACGTGGCGCTTGAACGTCTCGCGCGGGTCCTCGCGGTAGATCATCGGGATCTGGCCGTAAGACTTGGTGAGTTTCTCGAACATGTGGAACACCCAGTCCGAGCCACTCTCGATCGACGCCATCCGCAAATTCGGGAATCGAAGGAACAGACCGTTGTGCAGGTGGTTGGCGAAGGTGTCTTGTAGCGCGTGCCCGGAGAACAGGCTTCTGAAGCCCAGCAGCGTCTGGAAGGACATCATGTAGTCCGACTCACCCCACGCGGGCATGAACTTCGAGTAGTAGGTCTCGCCAGAGTGGTAGCACACCGTGATGCCCGAATCATTGGCCAGTTGCCAGAATTCGTCGAACATCGGGTCACCCGGCGGACGCATCCCCACGGCGGTGGTGATCGGCCCGGGGATCATCACGATGAAGCGCGCATCCCGTTCCAGCGCCCACTCGAGTTCACGCACTGCCTCGTCGGGCTGACACATCGTGATGTACGGCGCGGCGTAGATGCGGTCCTTGTAGGCGAAGCCCCAGTCCTCCTCCATCCAACGGTTGAAGGCACGAAACGTGGCAACGGTTGCCTCGAAGTCAGGGAGCAGTGATTGCTCCATGCCGACGCCCAGGGTGGGCAGAAGGATGCATCCCTGCATCCCTTGGGAGTCCATGAGCTTGATCCGCGCGTCCCGATCGCGGTAGGCGGGATTGATGGGCTCCAGGTCGCCGAACAACGAATTCAGTTCGGCGCCACGCGGATTGCGGCCCCGGAAGTACTCGTCGAGAGCGCCCGGCTTGCCGACCGGGTCGAACGTCGGGTTCGGGATGAACCGATTCACTCGACCGCCGACGAGGAGGCGCTGGCGACCCTCCAACTTGGCCCACTGAATCCCCCGCTTTCGCAGCTTCGGGTCCATGTGGCGCGTGAACGCGTCTTCGGCCTCGTAATAGTGGTTGTCGCAGTCGAAGTACGTGAAGGGCAGCGTGGTGGTCATCGCAACCAGATCCTTTCGATCGTGTTTCCTCGCAGTGGCGTAAGTCCCGGGGTGCTATCCACGTGGCAGTCCAAGGAGTACCGACGCGATGATCGAAAGCTGCACTTCGGCCGTACCACCACCGATGAGTTCGGCAGGCATGTCGAAGTACGGCGCCACCAACTCGGAGTCGGAGTCCTCCACCATGGCGTCGCGACCGGTGAGCGCGAGAGTCGCCGTCCACGCCCTGCGCAGCAGCAGCACCATCGCGTACTTGGCGATGCTCGAGGTCGGACCCGGACCCTGACCGTCGACCTGCCTCAGAGTCTCTCGAAGGACGAGGGCCTTGATCGCATTGGTGTGAGCCTCGACGTCACCAAGTGCGCCCAGCACCGCGTCGAGGTCGGGACCGTCGGACTTCGCGAGCCTGCGCAGCGCACCTGCCCGGTCGATCGCAACGTAGTTGCCTATCGCGGTGCGCTCGACCGCCATCGTCGACACGGCCTGATTCCAGCCGTCGGTCGCACCGCCCACCAACATCTCGTCGGGCACGAACACGTCGGTCAGGAAGACCTCGTTGAACTCGGACCGTCCGCTGGCCTGTTTGATGGGCACGACTTCGACGCCCGGCGACGTCATGTCGACGAGGAAGTAGCCGATCCCGCGGTGTTTGCGCGCATCCGGATCGGTGCGCGCGAGCATCGCCCCATAGTCGGCACGCTGAGCCATCGAAGTCCAGATCTTGTGGCCGTTGACGAGCCAACCGCCATCGACCTTGACTGCTCTCGTGCGCAGTGATGCCAGATCAGAACCTGCCTCGGGTTCGCTGAAGAGCTGACACCACGACTGCACTCCGCGCAGTATCGGCTCTGCGAAACGCTCTCGCTGCCAATCGGTTCCGGCAGTCAGGATCGTGGGCAGGATCCACTCGGCGATGCCGAGAGACGGGCGGGTGATCTCTGGTCGGCGGGCGAACTCCTGCGCGACGATCACCTGCTGCACCGGCGAGGCTCCGACGCCCCAGGGCGCTGGCAACGTAGGCGCGGCCAAGCCGGACGCGGCGAGCAAGTCGCGTTGTTCACCCGTCGCCAGCCCTGGGTTCCTGCGTACGTCCGACGGGTGAGCGTTGACCAGCGCGCTGGCCTTGTCCAGCGTCTCGGCGACCCAGGCCCGAAACTCGGGTTCGGCGTCACCGACGTCGACGGAGTTGGATCGCACGTGATCGCGCGCGAGCGTGCCCACGTCGCGGGCCCATCGGGTCATGGGGCCGAGGGACGCGGCGAGGCTGGTCGCTCGGCGCCAGTACAGATGAGCGTCGTGCTCCCACGTGTAGCCGATCGCGCCGAACATCACGAGCGCGTCCAAGACCAAGTCTGCTGCCGTGGCCACCGCGACGAGCACGGCCGACCCTGCGGCAAGTCGATGCTGTGCGAGTGGCTCGTCGACCGCGCGGACGGCATCCCAGGCTGCCGCGGTGGCCAATTCGGTGTTGACGTACAACCCCGCGGCCTTGTGTGCCAACGCCTGGAACGAGCCGACGGGACGCCCGAACTGCTCGCGGACTCTGATGTATTCGATTGCCGCACTCACGCATTGCCGTGCGGTCGCGGCCGCGGCACAGGCGGTCAGCGACGCGACGAGGCAACGAGCGCGCTCCGTGTCGATACCCGAAAGCTCGGCAGGGGCGTCGACTCGCAGATCAGTCAACCGGAGCTCGCCGACATCGGTGCACAGGTCGGTACCGCGCCCTGCGACGACCGTGGCCTGCTCGGCGTCAAGCACCAGCCAGCGACCGTGGCCGTCGTCCGTGTGGGCGTAGAGCAGGATGCGTTGGGCCGCACAGATTCCGAGTACGGGCGACGACGATCCGTCGAGAAGCCAGCCGTCAGCGTCGGCGATCGCGCGGACCTCGGAGTCCTCGGGTAGCACGACGGCCGCGGTCGCACCTGCTGCCAGTTCGGAGACGAGGGTGTGCGCGGAGTCACCGGCCAGCAGTCCGACGGCGCCTGCCATCGCGGTACTGAGCAGGGGGCCTGGAAGTAGTGCTGCCGCCGCGGCATCCACGACACAAGCCATGTCGGCCACACTGCCGCCCTGTCCTCCCAACGACTCGGGCAGGTGGACGGCATGAAAGCCATGCGTGACGAAATCCGGCCACCAGCCTGGCAATTCGCCGGCAGCGATCGCGTCGAAGGCCCTGCGCGTGACGTCCACTGCGGCGTGGCGGTCGGCGAACTTCCCGACGCTCTCCGCTAGGTCGACCTGCTCTGCCGTTATCGACAGTCCCATGCGGCGCTCAGCCGTCCAGTCCGAGGATGCGAGCGGCGTTGCCGTAGAGGAACTTCGGCCACACCTCGTCCTTCAGCGGAACTCCTGGCAGTTCGGCGAAGATGCGCTCCAGCGAAAGGCCCATCGGGAAGTAGCCGGCGTAGAGGACCTTGTCGGCACCGCGGGAGTTGGCGTAGTCGATGATGTCTCGCGGGTAGTACTTGGGCGCGAAGGCCGAAGTCGAGTAGTACAGGTTCGGCCACTTGAGCATCAGCTTCACCGCCAGCTCGGTCCACGGCTCGCAGCCGTGGCGCGTGACGAACACCAGGTCGGGAAAGTCGAACATCACGATGTCGATGCGCGAAACTTCCTGCGGGGCAAAGGGAATCCGCGGCCCGGGTACTCCGGCGCAGACGAAGATGGGGATACCGAGTTCCACGCAGGTGGCGTAGATCGGGTACATCTTGGGGTCGTCGATCGCCACCTGCGGGAACGTGCCAGAGGGGAAGACCGACGTGGCCCGGATGCCGTACTGCTCGTAGTCGCGGCGAATGATGTTGACCGAGCCCATCACGTCGTTGGGGTCGGAGAGATTGCCGGACGGAACGAAGCGATCCGGGTACGTCTTGAGCGCCAACGTGGCCGATGGCTCCCCGACGCCGATCACGGACTTCTCGATGCCGAAACGGTCCATCTGCATCAAGAGCAATGACACGGGGTCGTCGGTCGGCAGATCCTTCGGCACGTCCTTGAACATGTACTCGACGGGAAAGTCGAAGTCCTCCTTGGATTCACGATCCTTGGTCTGACGGCGGATGAAGTCGTACTGCGCGGTTCCCTCGTGCGGAAACCCGATCATGGTGTCGATCACGGGCAGTCCGACTGGTCCAGCCATGCAGATCCTCCGATTGGTCGTGAAGGCGCGAAGAAGTGCCACGCTCTACGCCCATACTGAAACACGGTTCTAGTTGTGTCAAGGAGGGCTCCGGCCCTCGACCTGGGATAACTCCCATCATCGCTGTTGGATGCTCTAGAGTGAGCCATACGATTCAGAAGCGTGTTCTCGTAGGAGGGTCGCATCGTCAACACCGAGCGCAAGCGCGTCGAACGCGTCCAGCCCGACGTCTTGCCGCTGGCGGAGATGACCAGCACACAGTTGGTTAGACGCGCCAGGATCATCGAAGAGGTCATCGACTCGATCGCCGACGTCGGCGCCGAGGCCGTTCAGATGCGCGACGTCGCACAACGCTCCGGTGTAGCGCTCGCGACGGTGTACCGCTACTTCTCCTCAAAGGACCATCTGTTGGCGGCCGCGTTGGAGGATTGGCAAAAGCGACTCACTCGGCGCATCGTGGCCGGTGCGGGTCCGCGCGATCAAGACCACCTCCCCGCGATCCTGGAGTACCTGCGCCGCGCATTGCGTGCCTTCCACCGCAACCCCGAGATGACCGCGCTGATGTTTACGATGATGACGTCGGCCGACCCCGCAGCGCAGGCAACGCTCGATCAGATGAACCGCAACAACGGCGACATGTTCGACCGTTTGCTCGACGGCATCCCCGCCGACCAGATCCGCAATGTCAGCTTCGGTCTCAACGCGGCGCTCAGCAGCGCCCTCACGGGCATGCTGACCGGACGGCTTACACTGGACGAGGCGCTTGACCTCGTCGCTTGGACGGCAAGGGTTTTGGTGACCGGCGCGACGAGCTGAGGTCAGATCTCATGCAGGGCGGCGTCTTGCATCGGCTCCACACTCGCGAATTCGCAACGTCCGAAGGATGCGCCCACCCAGAGCCACGGTCGCCCCCGCATCAGCGCGAGAGCAGCTCCGCGATCGGCAACCCGGCCATCAACAACACAATCGCCACGGTCAAGACGATCCACACACCGTCCGACCATTCACTCGGATCCACGCACACACCCCCATCCCAGGGACACCACGGACGCACCCCATCGTAGTTTGCCCCCGCGGCAGTGAGACCGCGGCTGCAATGAGGTCCAGGCGCAGCCGCATGGCGACCAGATGACTGTCACCAGATTCTCACCTCCAACGCGAAATAGCCCCTCACCTGCGCTAACAGGTTCGGGGCTATGGCGGTGGCGGAGGGATTTGAACCCTACTCAGCTACCTGGCAAATGGGTCAATATGGCCCTCTGGCTGCATAATGACATGACGGTAATTCACAACGGCTATCGGGAATTTCCCACACTTTGTGTCCAAAGCGGGTCCACGGACGACGGTGGAGCGGCGCAGGTGCATCCTCGCTGCGAGGAGGTCGTGGGATGCCCTTTGACCCCGAAAGGTAGGGGACGTTCAACGCCGTGGCCACCGCCTGGTCTACTGGGCCCGCACCCGGTACCTGTTGAGGACGAGCTGCTCGGCGATCGTCCAGCCTTCGAATCCGCGGGATCGTCGATCGAGGACGAACGGTCCGACGGTTTTCGCCTCCGATGCCTGTTTCGGGTTGGCGACGAACCGCGCCGAGGCGGTGGTGATGACGGCGGCGATGTCGTCGTTGGGTTCGTTGCCGGTGAACCCGTTACTCCGCGTGTATGCCTTGGCCAGTGTCGTGATGAGCGGGACGGCGATGTCGGCGATGGCCTGAGTGTCGTCACCCTCGGTGGTGAGGGTGACGACGTCATCGGGGTCTACCTCAGCCATCAGACGTCCGTCAGGACGATCACGGCCTCCGAGTGCAGCAGACCGAGGTCGTAGCGGGTGACCACGCGGATACCGATCTGGTCGTAGTCGGCGTACCGCTCGGACAGGATCGTCACGCTCGGAGCTTCGTCGCGGGCCACTGCCACCTGGGACATATCGGCCAGGACCGCCTTGCCAACCGGCAACTTGTTGGTGACCCGGACTTCGATCCCGAACAGTCGGTAGGTGGGGCCGGAGGTGACGTCCGACTCCAGCAGGTACTTCTTGGAGTCGGTGGCCTCTTTGAGCTTGCGTAGGGCGATGAAGTCGGTGCCGTTGACGAACCACCGGTTGGGGGTGACTTCGGCGGCCGACGCCAGCGCGATCGCGTCGAGGAGGCTGTCGGCGTTGGTGACATCCAGGGCGCCGGTCTGAACACCCGCCTGGTTGATCAATCCCGTGATGCCGTTGGCGGATTCGCCCTCGGTCGTGGTCGCCACCTCAGCGCCCACGGCGGTGAACTCGTCGACGGCGGTGGCGGCGAGGGCACTGGCGAACGTCACGGTGTAGGGGCCACCCGCACTGCCGGCGACGGTGGCGTTACCCGAACCGATGGTGGACAAGCCCTGCAGGGCGGTCTGCAGTGTCGCCGCGGCGGCGTTGAAGGCGACGCCCGACGTGGTAGCACCGCGGAACGTCACCGTGAACGTGCCGCTACCCACGGTGACAGTGATGGTCTGGACCTCGTTGGTGGCCTGGCCCTTGCCGACCAGGAGTGCGTCGTCGAGCTTGTCGGAGACCACCTTGACGAGACGGTTCTTCAGGGTGGCGTCAATGCCGATGACGGCCTGGCGGGCCAGTTCTCGGCTGTACCGCTCGATGACCTTGATGCTCTTGCGATCGGTCGGCATCAACACGACCTCGTCGAACGTGGTGTCGTGATCGCTTGGGATCAACTCGTTCTCACCGACGAACCCCACGGTGGACGACTTGGTCAGCTTGGGGATGCGGAGAACGCCGGAGGTGTCGAAGATCCTCGGCCCGGACGACAGCACGACGGAGGCGGCTTCGAGGGGCTGCACCAGAAGGCTGGAGACCTGATCGGCGAGCAACTGCGGGTTGGCGGCGGTGGATTCAACCACGGGATTGTCCTAACGATTTGAGTGGATTTGGTACCCACGTCGTCAGGACGGAGAAGGGGCCGCACACCGGGTGCGACCCCCTCAGTGTATTACGTCACCAGTTTCGGGACGTGTCGACATTCGGAGGTGATTCCTCGCTGTCGACGACCTCCTCCGGGCTTTGCTCGATGATCATCGCTCCACCCTCGACGTAGTCGCCCTGTCGTAGATGTGCGGCGACCTCGCGTAGCGCCTTGGCGTAGCCCTTCTGGAACTCGTCGGTCGAGGAGCCGTGGTCAGTTTCCAACCGGGACGCCCAACCCGAGATACTGCGGGCGACACGAAGATGGTTGATGTAGAGCGCGGGTTGCTCGACGAGGATCTTGTCGATGTCGGCTGGCTCGTAGCAGCCCAGTCGTTCGACGTCGAAATCGAAGATGTCTGGCGTTGGCATTGCTATCTCCTAGTTGTTGCGCGCAGTCCACTTGGGGTTTATGCCCGAGTCTTGAATCAGCGATAGCTCGGCGCCGATTGCCAAGAGAGCCTTGATCTCGACGACCTTTAGCTGTTGGTCCAATGACAACTCGTCGTACTTCAAGTCGATCTTGTTCATGTCGTCGAAGGCGTCAGTCCACATGTTCATAGGTCCCCTCCTATTGGGCGCGTTGCCGCAGGATCGCGGCTAGATCGACACTAGACCCGTTGCCCGACACCGGACCCTGACCGATATCACCCACCGGACGGCGGCTGGCCAGGTGCGGCTTACGAGACAGCAGATCGCCGATCGCGGCGGCCAGGGCGTCGGGGTCGTCGAGGTGCGTCTCGTCGAAACCGAGGTCGGTGGGATCGGCGAGCTTCCCGGTCGCCCGCACCAATTCGGTGTGTAGCCGGGCGGCGTAGGTGTCGCCCACTTGAGCACGTTCGCGGTAGCCAGCCGATTCTCGGCGCAACTTCTCCACATAGGACCGAGGGAAGGTGTCGGCGTCCTCGGCGGGCTCGATCTCCTCCGGGGTGTCCGGCGTCTCGACTTCCTCAGGCGATTCGTCGTCGGTGCTGGCTTCGATGGGTTCGGTCATGGTGCTGCTTTCCTTTCGGGTGTGTTTGTTGATTTGCTAAGCTGCATTCGGATTCGCTTGCTGTACAACGGTTCTCGCGGCTTGAACTTTGGTGATCTCGTCGTCGGGGTAGCCGAGCTTGCTCAGCGCGTACGGGGCCGGGAGAAGACCGGCCTGGTACAGCTTGACCACTGCATCGGCCTCCTGGGCTACCGATCGGGTAGCGGCGTCGGCCCAGTGGATACGGATGTCGTCGATCAGGTTGGGGTCTCGTCCATCCCGTACAGCGATCATCAGGCGGGCGACCTGTTCCCACGCACGCCCGAACGTGGCTTGCCGTGCTTCTGCGCGGGCCGTCAGGCTGGCCTCGGCAGCCCTGAGTGCATCCGCGGATGCCGGGTTGTCGGTGAACACCCCGACGTAGTGCGCGGGCAATGTGGACACCGCCATGATCTGCCCGAGGATCACCCTCACCGACGCTTCGTAGCCGCCGAGATCGGCACCCGCCAGCTGCCCGAACTTGGCCTGATCGTTCTCCGAGATCATCGCCCGGTGTCCCTCGGGGATCGGGTTGATCTCCGTCATCACGGGTTCACCTACGTCGAGGACTGGGTTGCCATCTTCGTCGAGGAGAGGCTCCTCGGTGAGTTCGATGCCGGTAGCCCAGCGACGTGGCCGACCAACATATTCAGAGGTGACCATCATGTCGGCCAACGACTTGTTGAGCGCGTCCACAAGCGGCTTGAGATCGTCGATCTCCGAGCATCCATAGTCGCCGATGATCCGGTCGGTGTTGCGTAGATTCACGACCGGGACGGCGCCGAGAGGGTTGGCCAGCTCGTCGACTACGTTGTAGCCCTGCGTGGTAGCGCCAGTCTGGTTGGCCCGCAACCGCACGATCCGATCAGGCAAGTACAAAACGCCTTCGGTTGTCGTCTTCGTTTCCCACCGCTTCACCGCGGCGACGATCTGCCGGGTACCTGGGTCGATCTGCACGGCAACCTGTTTCGCCGATTCCACGGTCACCTTCGGCCGACCGAACATATCTGCCCACACGATTACGTAGCTGTCTCCGAGCAGCAAGGCTTCGCGGTGCGCGACATTGCTGGTCTGATCCAGGTCGTTGCGGATCCAGTCGGCCCACAGATCGGCGTCGCCTGCGAAGCCAGTGATGCGCAGCCGCTCAGCCAGAGCGGTCACCGACAGCCGGGGAATGTTGGACGCCATCACCCCGAACCGGTTGCCGAGAGCCAACTTCGCCTCCGGGCTCAGGAACGCCAACGGCTGCTGGCCTTGGTAGTACCTATCCAGATCGCTATACCGGGCAGCCGGCTCGTCGAGGCGCTGCATCAGTTGGAGGATCAGTTCGTCTTGGGTCATGAGGCAAAACTCCTTACTCGCTTACGGTTTCGTTGTTGGTGCCACGCCGCTCGGTCATAGGCCACGATGGCGGCCACGGCGGCGTCGATCTTGCGGGGACTCCCGCGTTTGTCCTTACTCACTAGGTCGCCCATCGGGGTGCGCTTGGCGACGCAGTGCGCGATGTGCATGGCCAGCCGGGAGTCCCCGTCGTGGGTGACTGCCTGGGTGACCACGGCCTGATAGAGCCGGTCGGTGGCTGGTGCCATTCGCTGACCGTGGGCGGTGTTCCACTCGATCACCCGCTTCTCCCCGTGCCGCTTGGCCCACTCCTCGATCTCCGAGCGCCATCCCCACGGATCACACGCCAGCTCCATGACGTCGTATTTCGCGAACGCCACGTCGACGGCGCTGCCAACGTCCTCCCGCGGCACCCGCCACTGCTGATCACCAGGGTTCTCCCACAACCCCTCGACCCACAGATGACCATCGACGGTGCAGCCGACCAGCGCCGTGGAGTCACCAGACGCCGACCCGTCGAACGCGAGCACGACACGCTCACGGGGCTGCACCGAGCGCAAGGTGCGGCACTCCTCCCACGCCCCCCACGGCAACCACGCCTCGACACCGGTCACCCATTGGCCGAGACGAAGCTGACGAAAGACCGGCTCACGCAACGTCCTTCGAGCGGCTTCTAGACCGTCCTCGGCCAGGAACGGGTCCTCACATGCCAGCGCCGGGTTACCAGCCCGCCACGCGCCACGATCATCGGTTGTGCAGCCCTCCGGGGCGGCGAACTCCCGCAAGTAGAACGACGGGTCATCACCGGAGCGACCGTGCTCGACGAGCTTCCACATGATGCAATCCGGCGACGCCGAGGGCGTGCTGATCGCCAACGCCAACGACTCAGGGCGCTTCCCCGACACCGACGTCACGGCCTCCCAGACGGCCTCGGTCACGACGTGCAGCTCATCGACCACCAACAGCGTGGGGTCGAACCCGTGCAGCGCACCCGGCTCCGCGGGCAACGGCAGGAGTACGGCGTCGTTGTGCGGGACCACGATCCGGTCCGCGTAGATCTGGGCGCGCTCGGCCAGCTCGGGCGTCAGCTCGATCATCCGCTTGGCCATCCGTAGCGTGATGTTCGCCTGCCGCTGATCGGACGCGACCACCAACACCTCAGCCGACTCCGGGCCGACGAACAGCTCGGCGACGGCCAGCATTGCAGCCAGACCCGTCTTCCCGTTAGCACGCGCCACCGACACCAGACCCGTTCGGATACCGGGAGCGAACGCGCCCGTGATGATCTCGGTCTGAAACTCCCGCAGCCTCACCGGGTTACCGGCGCCGACACCCTTCGGGACGACGAGATACTTGGCGATGAACGCCAAGCGACGCTCCGCACGGCCCTCCGGGAGATCTGAGAAGTCCAGCGGCTCGGCCTTAACCGTCCCCTTCGGACCTGCCTTCATGGCAGTCTCAGTTCATGGGTTTCACAGTCAGTTATCAAAAGAGCAGCGGCATCACGGTCAAAGACGAGTTCGGAGACGAGGGGATCTACGACTTCATTGAGGGCGGCGTCCTCAAGATCGTCTCGCCCGACGGCGACGGCAAGGTCTCCTACACGGCTCCTACCGTCTGGGAAGGCGTCTCGGCCGACAAGGACCACAAGCCCGGACGCCCGAAGAAGGAACCCGGCGAGAGCCGAGCCCGCAGCCGCAAAGCCACCTTCGGCTAGCACGAGGCACCTCGCGGTGTGAGACGCAAACTTTGCCTCACCAGTGGGTCTGGCTGGGGTCGGTCAGGGGCATCCCCCCTGGTGCCTGACGGGCCGCGTGCGGCTCCGCGAGATCGGTTGCAGGGTCCGCAGACGACGTCGACGTCCTTGAGCCTGATGGCCTTGCCCGCCGCCTTGCGTGCCCACGCTTCTGGGGTGTGGTCGGCCTGGAGATCCTCGTTGCTCCCGCAGTCGGCGCAGAACGGCTGGAGCTTGCGGGCTCGGCGGGACAGCTGAGTCCAACGCCAGTCGTAGCCGCGCGCCGACGCGGGTGCTTTGGTGTCGACGGTGTGCTCGGGGCAGCGGGGTCTGGTGCAGGGTTCACCGCAGTCGAGGCAGGGGCGCATGGACACTTAGCCGCCCTCCAGGGGTCGACGGTGACGCGACATGTCGATGGCCTCGGGGTGTTCGGCGTGAAAGGCGAGCCACTCGCGGGTGGCGTGCACCATCTTCTCGTTCGGTCCGACTGACAGGTAGCAATCGAATTCGTCGCCGTGAAGATGCACGTCGCCCTGCTCCATGAAGCTGTCGAGTGCGGCTGCTGACGCCGTGCAGGCGGGGCAGTTGTCGGCGGTGTGTGGGATGTCGACCTGGTCGGCGATCACGCGGACGCCGAGCATGAGCATGAGCATGCGTTCGTCGTCAGTGAGGGGACGGTTGACCGGTGCGGGATCGTCGCTCACGGTGGTCTCCTGTTCGGGTCGGTCGAAGAATTCACTCGGGTAGATGACGCGGCGCTCAGTCATGCTGTTGCCTGGTTTGCTGTAGAGCAGGTGGGGGCGTGATCTTGGGTGGGGGTGTGCCATCCGCATGTGGTGCACCGGTCGGGTCCGGTGGGTGGGCGGTATTTGCCGCGGGTGCGGGCGCGGGGCTTGCGGTCCGGTTTGGCGAACGCGGGACGTAACGGCATTGACGCCGGGGAAGGGGTGGTTGGCGTGGGCAGGGAGCACTCTTCTGCGCTCTGCTCCCTGCCCCGTTCTGCTCCCTGCTCAACCCCTTCTGACCTCACAGGGAGCGCAGGGAGCGCAGGGAGCGCGTGAACTGGTGCTCCCTGCTCGGTGCTCCCTGCGCCCTGCTCGGCCGGAAGCGACCAGAACCACGGTCCGGGATTCTGCGGACGGTCGGCGATGATGCGCAGACGTTTCTTCGCTCGCTTGGCTTGATCCTTGGAGAATCCCGCCGCGTCGGCCGATGAGAAGACTTCGGTGGCCTTGACGGAGCCGTTTGCTAGTAGGTCGGTGAGCCACTGGTCGATCTCGGCTGAATCGTCGCCCTCGTCTCCGTGGGTGCGGTTGATGACGTCGGCCACCGAAACGTCCGAGTTACCGAGGTCGGCCACCCGCGCCACATCCGCCGGCCCGTCCTCGGTTGGGACCGCGACGTTCTCCAGTCGGAAAGCGAACGACTCTTCGCCACGGGGGGCGTAGTTGCCCTTGTCCTGACTGACCACCACGCGGTCGCCGTCTTCAGCGAACAGGAACAGTGACCGCACCGCATCGCGGAAGGCGTGCGATCCGCTCATCTTGTCTGAGGCGTTTCCGCCGCCCTTGCCGAAGTGGCGGACGAACATGGTCACCGCGCCGGTGTCCTCGGCCACCCGCGCAAGGGCGTCGACTGCGGCCCGGACGTCGGCCTCTCGGTGCAGATCGCCGTTCATCGTGGACGCGATCGGGTCGAATAGGACCAGGACGGATCCGCTTGAGGTGATCGCCTCCGAGATCGTGGGGGTGTTCAGCGGCAGTTTCGGCGTGACCTCGCTTGTGTCGCCGTCGATGTCGGAGGCGATGCTGAGACGGCCGACCATGTTGAGGTCGGCACCGTTGGCGATCAGTCGCGGGACCAAAACCGTCGCCCACGCATCCTCACCGGACCAGATCAGCGACGGGCGGGGCTCACCGTAGTACTTGCCGGGGAGTTGCCCGCGCGACAGCCTGGCGATCAGGTGGCACGCGTAGGTCGTCTTGCCGGTGCCGCCCCGACCCGCTAGCGCGGATGGAGTTCCCAGCGGGATCTTGTTCTCCCAGAGCCAGACTTGTTTGCGGGGTTGAATGCTGGATGCCCATTCGATGCTGGCTTGCCGCCACTGAGGGGGCCGCATCTGAGATGCGGCCCCCTGTGCGACCTGGTGGTCGTTGTCGATCACTACGTGCAAGCCCCTTCTGTGGCAATGGTCTTGGCTAGGACACGTCCCTCGATGTCGAGGTGTGACCAGAGGCGTCGGCAGGCGTCGCTGCGCCCGTCTCGGTGGCCGTCGCGGTAGAACCGACCTGGATGCCGAACACAGGAGGTGGTGCGTTTCGGCTTTTCCTTCGGCCAATCGGCGTAGTGGTCGCAGCGGCACGGCTCGCCGTAACCGCAACGGCCGGTGGTGCATTCGACGACGGGGGTCTGAGCGGTCACTTTCCACCGCCGTGAAGGGCAACGGCGGCGCGCAGAACGTCGGCCAAGGCCTCGGCCTCTGCGAGAGTGAGGCCTTGGCCAAGCTCGGAAATCCACTTCTTAGATTTGCCGTCGAACCGCTCCAAGCCCAGACCGACTATCGGCCTTCCATCTCCGCAGAGCTTCGCGCGAACGAGAAGGACGGCTGGTTTCAGCATTTCTTCGTCGGCGAGGCCCCTGGCGTACTCCAGCGGAATGGGAGCGAGTTCCGATGTGTAGTAGGTGGTGTCGAGCCACGAGCCGATGATGTCGCCGTCTGGACTAGCCCAAGCAGGCCGCCGAAACGGAATGACCTTCTCGGCATCGCCGCCGTGGTAGATGACGGTCTCGCGGTCGACAAGTTCCTGCCAACGGGCGATCTCGGGCGCGGGCGGGTCCAAGTCGACCGGCTCCAAGTCGGCATCGTCGGTGTGGGTGGATTGTGCTTTACTCATTGGTGAACTTCCTTCTTGATGGTGGGTGGGTTCGGAAGGCTCCTGGTTGGCAGACCGGGGGCCTTCGTCTTTTTCGGGGGTGTTCATCAGGCGGCCCCGCGCGGATCGTCGGTGCGCTGCACGGTGTTTGCGTCCAGGTAGGCGTAGACGTCGTCCCACCGGTAGAGCACACGGCGGCCGTGCTTGATGAACTTCGGTCCGATCCCTCGATGGCGGTCTTGGGCTAGTGACGCTTCGGACTGATGCAGAAACTTCGCGACCTCTCCGGTGGTCGCGACGGTTGGGTTTTCTCGATCGGGCAAGGCGTTCTCCGTTCTCATGTTGTCCATAATTGGACTGCTTCAGTAGATAGCTTCTGTGATGTCTTGTCAACATGTAGTCCAGATTTGGTCTATCGTGGCGGCGTGGCCGAGGACGAGAACACAGCGCCGATAGCAGTCGTGGTCGGGCAGAATTGCAGACGCATCCGAACCGAGGCTGACGTCACGCAGAACATGCTGGCGAAGAACGCGCGCTATATCGGATTGCGTTGGACAACAAGCAAAGTCGGTCAATTCGAACGAGGCCAGAACACGCCGACCTTTGGCACGGTGATGGCCGTCTCGATCGCCCTGTCGTGGGCGACGGAACGCAATGTCTTACCGGCCGACCTGGTGGAGTTCGACGGGTTCATTGAATTCAACGCTGCGTTCAAGCTGGCCGGGCCGAAGGTCGTCGCCGCACTTCGTGGTGAACCGTGGGGCGTACTGCGGGCCGAGGACTCCGGTATATCGGTCGACCGGGACTTCGTCTCGAAAGCATTCGCGGCCTTCGCTAACCGCGGTTCGCCATCCAGGTATCGCGACCTCCTGATTGGTGACGTAGCCGAGGCGCAGAGGCGATCGGGACTCGACGAGGACCGGTTGATCAAACGGTTGGGGATCAGCAACGACCTGCTGGCCGAGGCGTCGGTATATCTCTGGGGCAGATCGTTCTCTGACGAACGAGACCGGTTGGCAGGTCCGGACGCCAATGCCCAGAAGCGTGGGCGCATCTCCCGGAACTTGCAGAAGCAGATCGAGGAGGAGCTGGCGCGTGGCGACCATTAAGCGCTACCCAACGGCGTCGGGTGAGCGGTGGGAGGTTCGGTACCGGCAGCCGAACGGGATCACCAGTCGCAAAAGGGGTTTCACGACTAAGCGGGCTGCAGAGGATTGGGACGCCAACAACAAGGTGTCGATAAACAGTGGTTCGTATGTCGCGCCGTCCAAGGGTCGCGCGAAGGTCGGTGATCTTGCGCCGGGTTGGCTCGAGCGGAAGAAGTCGACCACGGAGCCGTCGCACAGCAGGATGCTGGAATCAGCTTGGCGGGTCCACGTTTCCCCGGTTTGGGCGGGTGTGCCGGTGAGCAAGGTAACGACTACCGGCGTAAAGAATTGGTCGGCGGCGATGACCGGCAAGGGGTGCTCGGCCACGACGGTGCTGCGGGCTCTCGGCGTCCTGGCGGGCATCCTCGACGACGCAGTCGCTGATGGTCGGGTCACGAAGAACCGCGCCCGCGGGCTGGACCCGAAGAAACGCGAGAAGCCGACCAAACCGAAGCGCAAGCACATCTACCTCGGCCACGACGAAGTAGCGCGGCTGGCCGACGAAGCAGGCGAGCACCGCACCCTGATCCTGGTATTGGCGTACTGCGGGATTCGCTGGGGCGAGGCGGTTGCACTCCGCGTCCGTCACTGCGACGAGATCCGGCGACGCCTGCTGGTGATCGACAACGCGGTACAGCTCGGCGTCGATCACGCGCTCGGCGATCCGAAGGACGACGAGCCCCGCGAGGTGCCGGTCCCGAAGTTCGTACTCGCGGAGCTGAAGAAGCAGATGCAGGGCCGGGGTCGCGACGACCTGATCTTCGGCGACGGAGAGAACTATCTACCACGACCGAAGTCCACTGACGGGTGGTTCGCCGGGGCAGTGAAGCGGGCCAAGGTCGAGACGATCACACCGCACTCATTGCGGCATACGGCGGCGAGCTTGTCGATCTCGGCCGGGGCCAACGTGTTGGCCGTCAGCAGGATGCTCGGGCATGAGAATCCGACCGTCACCTTGAAGACCTACGCCGACTTGTTCGACGCCGATCTCGACACGGTGAGCGCGGCGCTGGACGCCGCCCGTCGCAAGAGTGTGTCCAAACGGGGTCCAAAGCAGGTCCAGACACTCCCGGTAAACACCGGTTGAGCTGGTCTACCAGCGCCTCGAAGCTGGTAGATGTGGCGGTGGCGGAGGGATTTGAACCCTCGGACGGGGGTTACCCGTCACACGCTTTCGAGGCGTGCTCCTTAGGCCGCTCGGACACGCCACCGTCGGGCAGCCTACCGGTCGGGGTCGCGCCGACACCAATCGCGTCGAGACCCCGCTGAGGGTTGTGAACTCGCGCGCGCAACAGCCTTTGCTGCGGACTCGACGCAAGGAAGGTGAAACTACCGCTGGCGCGCGAAGAACTCCTCCAGCGGCGCCGCACACTCGGCGGCCAAGATGCCGCCGCGCACTTCGGGACGATGCGTGAGCCGACGATCGCGCACCACGTCCCACAGCGAGCCGACCGCACCGGTCTTCGGCTCCCACGCCCCGAACACCACGCGTGCCACCCGCGCCATCACCAATGCGCCGGCGCACATCGTGCACGGTTCGACGGTGACCGCAAGCGTCGCGCCCTCCAACCGCCAGCCGTCACCGCGAACGGACGCCGCGGCGCGCAAGGCCAGGATCTCGGCGTGAGCCGTCGGATCGCCAAGCAGCTCTCGAGCGTTCGCAGCGCGGGCAAGCTCGACGCCGTCGGCTGCGAAGACCACCGCGCCGATCGGAACGTCGCGCGGATCGGCGTCGCGGGCCGCGTCCAACGCCAGTCGAACTAGCGCCTCGTCGTGTGAAAGAGAGCTCAACGATCGAGTTTGTCGACCACGGCGGACAGTTCGTCGCCGAAGCCCATCTCCTGAGCGATGCGCGAGAGCTGCTCGTCGGCGTAGTCGTCGTCGGCGATGATGACGCTCAACACGGCCTCGGGCAGCCCGACGTCGGCCAGCACCCCGAGGTCGCCCTCCTCGAATGGATCCTCGTCCTCCAGATCGTCCAGTTCGATGTCGGCGTCGAGCTTCTCCAGCACCTCTGCTGCGATGTCGTACTCGAGCGCAGCTGTCGCGTCGGAAAGAAACAGCCGGGCACCGGCAGGCGCAGGCCGCACGATCACGAAGAATTCGTCATCGACGTCGAGCAGGCCGAAGACAGCGCCTGCACTGCGCATCTCCCTCAGCTCGGTCTCCGCGGCGGTGAGGCTCGTCAACGCTCCGCGGCGCATCGCCGTGCAACGCCACTTGCCCTCCTCGCGGACGACGGCGATACCGAAGCCGTCGGGGAGATCGGCGGCCTGCTTCTTGGCTTGTGCGCGCTGTGCTCCCATGGCGGCAACGCTAGTCCCCGAGCACTCCCTTTGACCAGCGATCGAGCCGCTGTGCCACGCTTGTCGGGTGACAGTCCCCATCTGTGTGCTGGGTTTGGGCTTGATCGGCGGGTCAGTGATGCGAGCCGCCCAAGCTGCTGGTCGAGAGGCCTTCGGATACAACCGCTCGATCGAAGGGGTCAATGCCGCTCGGTTCGACGGCTTCGACGTCACCCACAGACTCAACGAAGCACTGGAACGAGCCGCCGACACCGGCGCGCTGATCGTGCTCGCCATCCCGATGCCCGCCCTGCCGATCATGCTCGACTACGTCAAGAACCTGGCGCCCGAGAACCCGCTGACGGACGTGATCAGCGTCAAGGGTGCGGTCCTCGACGAGGTCCGCGCTCACGGGCTGGAGGAGCACTTCGTCGGCGGCCACCCGATGGCTGGTACGTCACAGTCGGGCTGGTCGGCAGGCAATCAGCGACTGTTCGTCGGGGCGCCGTGGGTGATCAGCGTCGATCACGGCGTCGACGCGGGCGTGTGGGCCCTGGTCATGGGCCTGGCGCTAGAGTGCGGCGCCGTCGTCGTACCGGCACGATCCGACGAGCACGACGCGGCGGCGTCTGCCATCTCGCATCTACCTCACCTGCTTGCCGAGGCGCTCGCGGTGACGGCGTCCGACGTGCCGCTCGCGTTCGCGCTCGCGGCTGGCTCGTTTCGGGACGGCACGCGGGTTGCGGCGACGGCCCCCGATCTGGTGCGCGCGATGTGCGAGGCGAACGCCGAACAGCTTGGCATCAGCCTGGACCGAACGATCGAATTGTTGACGCAGGCACGCGACAGCCTCGCGAACACGGGATCGGTCGCGGAGCTGGTGGAGGGTGGCCACGCCGCCAGGATGCGTTATGACAGCTTCGGCAGGCCCGAGATCCTGACGGTCACCATCGGTGCGGAGAACTGGCGCGAGGAGCTTGCCGCCGCCGGTCGGGCAGGCGGGGTGATCAGATCCGCTCTGCCAATCCGGGGTAATCGAGGATGAAGCCCTCGTCGTCGACGGTAATCGTGGTGTTGGCGACCGGCGAGTCCAGCTTGATGCCGTCGGCCCCGCTGGCGTAGCCGATCGACACGGGCTCAACGGTGAGCTCGGGCAGACGCACGTAGACCACGGGCGCCGAAATGTCGTCGACGCGCTGGTAGATGCCGGTGCGTCGGATGGGCAACGCGTTGAAGAACGGGCTGAAGATCACGTCGACGTCAAGGGCGCCGTCATACGAACCACGCTTGGTCTGGTTCGAGTGATCCTGCACCAGCCACATGTTCTCTTCGTCGCGAGCGATCGACAGCTGGCGTTCCCGCTCGGCGAGGGTGACCGTCAGCGAGAGTCGCTTGGTCGCCCCGCCCTCGTCTGTCACCAGGTCGTACGACGCACTGAAAGAAGGATGCGACGACGACGCTGCGGCCACGATTCTGCCGTAGGCCTTGATCCGGTTACCGCCCAATTGCACTCGCACAGACTCCATCCGTCGGCCGTCATGCGCACGCCACGTTAGAACTGCAGGCCAAGTACTCACCCGTCCACCGTAGGCGAAGGGCCCCGCGCTTCGTAACCACCTTGGGAAGTGCTGCCAGATCGAGACGAAGACGCCGATTCCAGCGCGATCTCGTCACCGATCAACGGCTGCGGCATCCTCCGGAAGCGATCCGTCCCCGGCTCCGATAGCCAGACCGCGAAGGCCAACGCGGCGTCGAGGATCAGTGCCAACGCCGTGACCATGAGTGCGCCGACCAACGCCAGGTAGAACTGCCGCACCTTGATGCCGTCGATGAGGTAGCGGCCCAGCCCGCCGAGGCTGGCGTACGCGGCGACGGTCGCCGTCGCGACGATCTGCAGGGTGGCCGTGCGCAGCCCGCCGAGAATGAGCGGCCGCGCGTTGGGCACCTCGACGCGGAACAGGATCCGCGACTCCGTCATGCCCATCGAACGTGCGGCGTCGACGACCGACCTGTCGACGTTGGCGATGCCCGCATACGTGCCCGCGAGCAGCGGCGGGATGCCGAGCAGCATGAGGGCCACCGTCGGCGGCACTAGACCGAGGCCCCATAGCAACACGCCGAGCAGCAACACGCCGAGGGTCGGGAGGGCGCGCAGTGCGTTCACCCCGGTGACGACGAGGAACGTGCCCTTGCCGCTGTGCCCGATCGCCATGCCAATCGGAATCGCGACCAACGCCGAGAACAGCACGGCGACGGCGGTGTACTCGAGGTGCTCGAAGATGCGGGCGCCGAGTCCTGCCGGGCCAGCCCAGTTCGCGGCGGTGAAGATGAACGACAGCGCCTTCTGAAGGAAGTCCATTACGCGCTCACCGCCTTCTCCGGCCGAGCCGTTCGCGCGGTCCTCGTCCAGGGCGTGATGAGCTTGCCCCCGAACATGATCAGGGTGTCGATGACGATCGCGAGTAGGAAGATCGCGATGATGCCCGCAATGATCTGATCGCTCTTGTCGGACTGATACCCCTCGGTGAACCACGTTCCGAGACCACCGATTCCGATCACGGATCCGACGGACACCATCGAGATGTTGGTGACGGCGACGACGCGTAAGCTCGCGACGAGCACCGGAATGGCAAGAGGTAGTTCAACTTTCACCATTCGAGCCAGCGGCGTGTAACCGACGGCCGTCGCGGCGTCGAGTACGGCGGGGTTGACGGCGTCGAGCGCCTCCGGCACGGCCCGCACCAAGAGTGCGACGGTGTAGAGCGTCAGCGCCACGATGACGTTGGCAGGCGCCAGGATCGTCGTGGGGATGATCAGCGGAAGCACCACGAACAACGCGAGCGACGGAATGGTGAACATGACGCTTGCGGTCACGGTCGTCAGCCTGCGCAACAGCTTCGTCCGATGGACGAGCGCACCCAGCGGCACGGCGATCACCAACCCAATGACCAACGGCAACAACGACAACCACAGGTGGATGACCGTCAGCTGCCAGGCCTTGTCGAGGTGGGTGAGGAGGTAGTTCACACCGCTACCCCAGCTCCGGCACGCGGCGCTGCCTGGCCAGCGCGGCCAGTACGTCGTCGGCTTGGATGCCACCGAGCAACTGGCCGTCGACGTCCACCGCGACGCCCAATCCGCTAGGGGACGACAGGGCGGCGTCCATCGCAAGCCGCAGCGAGCCGTCGGGCGGGAAGAACGATCCGCCGCCGACCGTGCTGTCGTACAGCGAACTGCCCTTGCGGTGAAGGTCGACCCCTTCTGCGTTGATCCAGCCGTATGGCTTGCCGTCGGCCTTGATGACCAACGCCCATTCCCCGTCTCCAAGCCCCAGAGCGTCGACCTCGGATTCGGCAACCCTTCGAATTTCGTGCAACGGGAGGCCTGTCGCCTTGAAGAATTGCAAGCCCCGATAGCCGCGGTCGGCTCCTACGAAGCCCGAGACGAATTCGTTGGCGGGGTTGGACAGCACGAACGCGGGATCATCGAACTGCTCCAAGACGCCGCCCCGGCCGAAGACTGCGACCTTGTCGCCGAGCTTGACCGCCTCGTCGATGTCGTGTGTCACGAAGACGATCGTCTTGCGCAATTCGCTTTGCAGTCGCAAGATTTCGGTCTGCAGCTCCTCGCGCACGACCGGGTCGACGGCGCTGAAGGGCTCGTCCATCAACAGGATCGGCGGGTCGGCTGCCAACGCGCGGGCCACGCCGACGCGTTGCTGTTGGCCGCCGGAGAGCTGGGCCGGATAGCGATTCGCCAACTTGGGGTCCAGCCCCACCCTTTCCAGCACACCCATCGCTGCTTTGCGTGCGCTGCGCCGAGATTCGCCCTTGAGGACCGGCACGGTGGCGACGTTGTCGACGACCTTCAGATGCGGCATCAGGCCGGCACTCTGGATGACGTAACCGATGCCCAACCTGAGTTTGACGGGATCGACCTTCGTAACGTCCCTGCCGTCGACGGTGAGGGTGCCAGACGTCGGATCGATCATCCGATTGATCATGCGCATCGACGTCGTCTTGCCACACCCCGAGGGGCCGACGAAGACAGCGAGCGTTCCATCGGGCACGTCGAGGGTGAGGTCGTCCACAGCGACAGTGCCGTCAGGGTAGCGCTTGGTGACGTTTTCGAAGGTAATCACGAGCTCATCCCCTGCCGTCTGGTCTTCGCGCGAGCGCTCATCCCATCGGCTTGTCGAAGCCGTTGTCCTTGACCCACTTCGCCGCCGCCTCCTCCGGATCGATGCCGCCGTTGCCCGACGTCGCGGTGTTCATCTCGATGAGCGCTTCGGTGCTGAGCTTGGCCGAGACGGCATCGAGCACCGACTTGAGCTGATCGGACATCTTCTGCGATGCCACCAGCGGCACGACGTTGGCCGCCAGGAAGTTGTTCTTCGGATCCTCCAGTACGACGAGGTTGTTCTGCGGGATCGCAGGCGAAGTACTGAAGATGTCGGCGGCGGTTACCGTTCCGTCGACGAGCGCGCGGACCGTTGCGGGGCCGCCGCCGTCGCTGATCGCGATGAAGTTCGACGGTGCGACGTTCAGGCCGTACTTCGCCTTGAGCCCAGGAATCCCCTCTGTTCGCTCCAGGAATTCCGATGGCGCGCCGAACTTCACCTCCGCCGAGTGCGCCGCGAGGTCGCCAATGGTCTTGAGGTTCCACTTCTTCGCGGTCTCCGAGGTGACGGCGACCGTGTCCTGGTCGTTGGCAGGCGACGGGTTGAGGATCGACAGGTCACCGGGAAGTGCGCGGTAGAGCGCCAGCAGCACGGCATCGGGGTCCGTCGCCTTCGTCGATTTGTCGAAGTACTGCAACAGGTTTCCCGTGTACTCCGGGATCAGATCGATCGAGTGGTCCTTGACGGCAGGGATGTAGGTCTCCCGGCTCCCGATGCCGTACTGCCTGCCAACCGTGAAACCATTGGCCTCCAACGCTTGTGCATAGATCTCGGCGATGATCTTGGACTCGGGGAAGTCTGCAGAGCCGACCTTGATCGACTTCAGATCGCCGGAGACCGCGCCACCGCCCAATGGATTCGCGCTGCCACATGCGGTGGCGAATACGACGACGGCTGCTACGAGAATCGCGAGAATTCGATGGTGCCCGGTGGAGCGCGGGGTAATCATGCGAACGTCCTTTCGGCGTCACGTGCCTTGAGCGACCCTAACCGCAGGCCCGCCGGAACGGGCGTCAAACGGCCACTAGCCGAGCAAGGGGGGCAAGATGGACGTATGAGCTCCGACGAAAACGTGCCAGCAACCGGCGCCGAGGCGACAGGGCAGCCCGGTCCGATCGAAAGCTTGGAGCCTGACAGCGTGGGTTCGCCCGTGCCCGACGTGCCACCGACGAAGGCTCCGATGCCGCCCGACGAGGCGAAGAAGCTCACCCGCGCGGGCGCGTTGTGGACCGCGCTGGCGGGCGGCTTCGTGGTGCTGGTGCTGCTACTGGTCTTCATCATGCAGAACACGGACCCCACGACGATTCACATGTTCGGCTGGAACTGGGAGTTGCCCGTCGGCGTGGCACTGCTGCTCGGGGCGATCGCAGGCGGACTCTTGACGTTCCTGGTGGGCACCGTGCGAATTCTGCAGCTCCGTCGCGCCGCCAAGAAGAACTACAAGGCCGCGCTGAGATAGGTCGTCGAGTCAACGGATCGACACCAGGTCGTGGATCGAGTCGACCGGTAGATAGCCGTCGACGACAGCGGTGACGTTGGCCCAGTTGAGATTTATGCCGCCGCCGTGGTTGTCGAGGAACGCGGTGTCCGCCGCGTCGCGGCCGGTGCTGATCCGGACCATCGTCTCCCGTGGTGCGAGGCAGGTCGCGTCGACGACGAGCCACTGCCCGCCGACGAAGGCCTCGGTGACCGCATGGAAGTCCATCGGATCGCACCCGGGTGCGTACACCGCGACGAGCCGCGCGGGGACGTTCACCGCGCGCAGCATTGCGACGACGAGATGCGCATAGTCGCGGCACACGCCCCGCCCGGCGAGCAGGGTGTCGACCGCGCCATCGATGGGATCCGACGATCCGGGAACGTAGTCCAGCCGGTTGCCGACCCACGCCGACACCTTCTCCAACAGCGTGGCGGAGTCGACGTATTGTCCGAACTCCGTCGCGGCGAAGCCGAAGAACTTGTCGGTCTCGGCGTAGCGGCTCGGCCTCAGATACGTCGACAGATCGATCTCGGTGACGGGCGCCGGATCCGCTTGTCCGACGATGGTCGCTGAGTACGACGCCTGCAGGTTGCCTTGCTCGGCGTCGAACTTGTGGATCCTGTTGCCGTGGTCGCCGGATACCTCCATCGCCTGAATCTGTCTGCCGTTCAACGTGAACGACAGAGATTCGGTGACCTGCGCGCCCGGATGAGGGGCAACGGCGATCTGGAATTCGAGCGTGGTCGGAGCGAAGATCTCAACGTTGAGGTCGGCACCGACGTGGCGCGTCATCGGTGAAGCGGGTGAAGAGGGGTGCACGGTGCCTTCCGATGCCGAGGGGGTTCGCAGGGTTGCGAAAGTCGAACTCCCAATACCCCACCACGGCGCAGACGAATCCGCGCGCCTTGCGCGACGACGTCAGGCGAGCGCGTCGAACCCCATCCCGATCAGCGGCGGAATGGTCTCCCCCAGCTTGCGGCCGTACTCCGACTCGCCAGCCATCCGATCGCGGTACTGGATGCCCGCGGCGATGATTGCCAGCTTGAAGAAGGCCAGCGCCATGTAGAAGCCCCAGTGGTCGAGGGGCTGCTCGGCGGCGAGGGAGTACTTGTGCGCCAGCTCGTCCGCCGACGGAATCAGCGGCGACGCCCACGCCGCCGCTTCGTGCACCGCTTCGAACGCAGGATTCCGGTAGACGCACATCAACGCCGCGTCGCTCAGCGGATCGCCGAGCGTCGACATCTCCCAGTCGAGCACCGCCCGAACCTTGGTGGCGTCCTCTGCGTCGAGCATCGTGTTGTCGATTCGGTAGTCGCCGTGGACGATCGCGCTGCGGCTCTGCGGCGGAATCGCCTCACCCAGTGCGGCGTGAAGGCGCTTGACGTCGGCGTCGCGCGGATCGTCCTGCGTCTTGATCAAGTCCCACTGCCCACCCCAGCGTCGCACCTGACGCTCCAGGTAACCGGTCGGCTTGCCGAAGTCGCCGAGCCCGACGGCTTCCGGGTCGACGGCGTGTAGATCGGCCAGCACCTTGATCAGTGCGTCGACGCACGCATTGATCGTCGCTTGGTCGCCAAGGGCCGCGAGTTCGTCGGCATGGCGGACGACCCGCCCCGGCACGTAGTCGACCATCTGGAACGGCGCGCCGAGGACGGAGTCGTCGTTGCGCATCGTCACCGCGTGCGCGACGGGTACGGGGGTGTCCTCTAGTGCAGCGACGACCTTGTACTCCCGGGCCATGTCATGTGCTGACGGTGTCAGCCCGTGCAAGGGCGGGCGGCGAAGCACCCACTTCGATGCGTCGTCGAAGACGAGGAACGTCAGGTTGGACCGGCCGCCCGAGATCAGTTCGGCGCGCAGCTCGCCGGAACGAGGGATGCCGATCGACTGCAGGTGCTGATCGAGCGCACGCAGGTCCAGGCCGTTGAGGTTCGTCACGGGACTTGTCTACCACCGCTGATTTCGGGGAAGTAGATCCCATACGTGTTCGGTCCCATTGATCGCAGCGACGCCGAGCCTTCCGTCGCGCGACTTGAGCAGTCGGGTGATGCCGGCGTAATCGACCTGTACGCATAGCAGGCGCGGTGTCTGCATCGCGTGCTGCACGAGCGCGTTGATGACTCCGCCGTGGCTGAACAACGCGACGGTGTCGTCGTGGTCCGCCGCGTCGACGATGTCCTTGACCCCGGCGATCACCCTCGCCTTGAACGCCTCTTCGTCGACGCCGCCGGGCAGGTGGCCGTCGATGAGCCGCTGCAGGTCTTCCTGCGACGCCTCCTCGATGGGCGTGTAGTGCGAGAGGCCGTAGTCGTACTCTGCTAAGCGCTCGTCGACGTCCACCGTCAGGCCCAAGGCATCCGCGACCGGCTGCGCCGTCTGAAGCGCGCGCCGCTGCGGGCTGCTGACCAACCGCGCGATCGGGAACCGGGCCAGGGCGTCGGGCAGCCGCTTCGCCTGTTCGATGCCATCCTCGGACAAGTCGGGGTCGGACCCCTGGCCCACCTCGCTGCGCAGCGGCAAGGCGTGCCGGATCAACAGCAGTTGCATGCGTGACACCATAGGGCGGTGCGCGCCTTCGCTTGTCCGCAGTGCCACGTATTCGTGGCCTTCGAGTCCGACAGCTGCGCCGATTGCCACACGCCGCTCGGATTTCACCTGCCGTCCAAGAGCATGCTGCCGCTCGTCGACGGCGTGGCAAACGTCGAAGGGCACCGCTGGATCCGGTGCACACAAAGTGTCACTCTCGACTGCAATTGGCTTGCGCCCGAGGAACAGACGGACTTCGGACGAGGGCGCTGCCTCGCGGGCTCCCTGATCCGTCGCGAGCCCGCCGCAGACGACACCCTGGCCCGCGAGAAGCTGGTGCCGACGTCCGCGGCGTTGCGCAGGCTGGTGTATCAACTCGACGACATCGGCCTACCGATCGAGCCGTTCTGGCGGCGCGATGGCGGTCTGGCATTCGATCTGCTGTCGAGCTACACCAGCGGCGAGAAGGTGATCATCGGCCACGCCAATGGCGTGATCACCATCGATCTCGTCGAGTCGCTCGACGACTACCGCGAGTCGCTGCGGATCCGCCTCGGTGAGCCGTACCGCACGATGCTCGGCCACTTCCGCCACGAAGTGGGCCACTACTATCAGAACATCCTCGTCGAAACCGGTTCCGGCGCAGCCGAATACCTTACCGAATGCCGTGCGCTGTTCGGCGACGAGACTGTCAGTTACAGCGACGCGATCGCCCGTCACTACGAGTTCGGTGCACCCGCGGACTGGCAAGACGACTTCATCTCGGAGTACGCCACGATGCATCCGTGGGAGGACTTTGCCGAGTGCTTCGCGCACTACCTCCACATCACCGACACCATCGACACCTGTCGGGAGGCAGGCATGGTGTTGCACGCCAACCGGGTGCGCTTCTCGGCGCCACACGACGTCGTGCCGCTGGATTCCTACGCCGACGTCCCCGTCGAGCGGCTGCTGTCCGACTGGCGCTACGTCTCACTGCTGCTCAACCGCGCCAACACCGCGATGGGCAAGAGCCCGTTGTATCCCTTCGAGATCTCCCCCGCGGTGGTGGCCAAGCTCGGCTTCGTCCACCGCGTGATCCGGTCTTAGCGATTTCGGCGCGGTTAGGACCCATAAATGGGGTGGAACCGCGCCGAAATCGCAAGGGACGGCGGGTTACGGCGTGACGATCGCGAAGTCAGGATCCGGCCGATCCAGCACACCCATCAGCGAGCCCAGCGCCGCCGCGTCGCCCGTGATCTCGAATCCTGGCGAGGTAGCGTCGCCTGCGGCAAAGGCCAAGAGCCGCAACTTGTTTGAGAGCGACAACGTCGCCGTCGCGGTCGCGGGATCGGCGGGCACGTTGCGATGGACCAGCACCCCGTTGCGCAGCGTCAGCCGGTAGTTCTCGGCGGCGTCGAGAAAGGTGATGTCGATCGCGAGGTCGAGGTCCCACGCCCTCGGTCCGTTGACGCTGATCGCGAAACTGTCGAACAACTGATCGGGCGTCAGCTGAGACATCAACGACAGTGACGTCGTCTGGGTCGGCGTGCCGAAGTTGCCATCCCGCAACTCCGTCGCACCCGCGAGGAAGAAGTTTCGCCACGTCGCGTTCTCCGCGCCGTAGGCCATTTGCTCCAGCGTGTCGGCGTACAGTACCCGCGCCGCGCCGTGGTTCTGGTCTGTGAACATGGCGTGATCGAGCAGCGTTGCGGCCCAACGGAAGTCACCGTCGTTGAAGGCCGCCTGCGCGAGCTCGACCACTCGGTCCAGGCCACCGATGGCCTCGACGTAGCGCGGCGCGATCGCCTCCGGCGGGTGCGCCCACAGCCTGCCAGGGTTGCCGTCGAACCATCCCATGTAGCGCTGGTAGACCGCCTTGACGTTGTGGCTCACCGAGCCGTAGTAGCCGTGGGTGTGCCACGCCTTCTCCAACGCGGGCGGCATCTGGAAGGTCTCGGCGATCTCGATGCCGGTGAACCCCTGGTTCAGCTGGCGCAGCGTCTGGTCGTGGAGGTAGGCGTACAGATCCCGTTGCAGCGAAAGGTATTCGATGATCTGGTCGTGTCCCCACGTTGGCCAGTGATGCGAGGCGAACACGACCTCCGCCTCGCCTGCGAAGGTGTCGATGGCCTCGGTCAGGTAGCCCGCCCAGCCATGCGGATCGCGCACGAGGGCGCCGCGCAACGTCAGCAGATTGTGCAGGTTGTGGGTGGCGTTCTCGGCCATGCACAGCGCGCGGTACTTCGGAAAGTAGAAGTGCATCTCGGCGGGCGCCTCGGTGCCGGGAGCCATCTGGAACACGATCTCGATGCCGTCGAAGGTATGTGTCTCACCGGTGGTGGTGATGTCGACCGTCGGCACGATGACCGCGACCTCACCCGTCGACGGCGTCTGGCCCAGTCCACAGCCGACCTGACCCTGCGGCCCCCGCGCGAGCACGGTGCCGTACATGTAGGCGGCGCGACGCGTCATCGCCGTGCCCGCAAAGACGTTCTCCGACACCGCATGTTCGATGAAACCCTCCGGCGCGATGACGGCGACGTCGCCCGCGTCCACCTTGGCCTGCGTCGTCACTCCGAGGACACCGCCGAAGTGGTCGACGTGGCTGTGGGTGTAAATCACTGCCTTGACGGCGCGGTCGCCGCGGTGCGTTCGGTACAACGCCAACGCGGCGGCCGCCGTCTCGGTGGAGACCAACGGGTCGATGACGATGATCCCGGTCTCACCCTCGATGAAGCTGACGTTCGACAGGTCGAGACCTCGCACCTGATAGACGCCCTCGACCACCTCGTAGAGGCCCTGTTTGGCGACCAAGCCGGACTGGCGCCACAGGCTCGGGTGCACCGTCGGCGGAGCCTCGCCTGCCAAGAAGTCGTAGACGTCGTTGTCCCACACCACGCGTCCGTCGGCCGCCGTGACCACGCACGGCTTCAGCGCGCCGATGAAACCCCTGTCGGCATCGGCGAAGTCGCGGGTGTCGTCGAACGGCAGACCCTTGGCGTGCTTTTCGTTGGCGGACGCGATGCTGGCCGTGGGCGGCTTGGAATCCATGCTCCCGAGACTGCCACCGCGGACCGGCTGCGTCAGCCGATCAGCCCGCTTGGCGGGCCGGCCCCTGCACGATCTGCGCCTTGAGCGGAGCCAGCGTGTCGCCGATCTTGCCGATGGTCGCCGTCGGCACCCCCAGCGCGTCCAAGGTGTCGACCAGGTGACCAACGACGCGGTCGAAGTCAGACTCGGATATGTCGAGCCTGGCGTGCGCTTCCGCCATGTTGCGGCCGAGATAGAGCTCTGGGCCGCCGATCGCTGCAGCGATGAACGCTCGCTGGTGTCCCTTCAATCGCTTCATGTCGGTGCCTTCGAAGTACCCGGCAAGAATCGGATCGGCGATCACCCTTTGGTAGAACTGGTCCACGGCGGCCGAAACCGCGGCCGACCCGCCAATTTCGTCATAGATGCTCATACCGCCAAGCTTGCGGTCTGGTCATTACGGCCTTGGGTTCGGCGACCTTGCACCTTCGTTACGCTGTCCTCACCGCCAGGAATGATTGACTGTGAGGCATGGCTTCGCCGTCCAACAAGGGCTCCATCACCGTCGCGAGCGCGACGGCCATCGGCGTCGGCGGCATGATGGGGGCAGGCCTATACACCCTGCTCGGTCTGGCCTCGACCACGGCGGGCGTCTGGTTGCCCGCGTCGTTCCTCGTCGGCGGCGCGGTCAGTGTCTTCAGCGTGTACTCCTATGCCAAGCTCGGCGCGAAGTATCCGAGCCGTGGCGGGGCCGCTCAGTTTCTCATCCGATGCTTCGGCGACGGTGTCATTGCGGGTGGCCTCAACGTCTTTCAATTCCTGGGCTGGATCATCGCCATGGCGTTGTATTGCGCAGGTTTCGCAGGCTACGTCCGCGCGATGCTGCCATGGGAGACGCCAGCGTGGTCGGGCAAGGTGATCGGCATCGTCCTCATCGTCGGGGTCGTCCTCGTCAACGCGGTGGGCTCGAAGCTGGTCGGCCGATCCGAATTGTTCGTCGTCACCGTCGAATTGGCGATCCTCGCGGCGTTCGCGGTAGTCGGGTCGTTCAAGGCCGACCCCGCACGGCTCACCGAGAACGGTGACCACCACTGGCTGGGTGTGCTGTTCGCGGCAGGGCTGCTCTACGTCACCTACGAGGGTTTCGGGGTGGTTACCAATTCGGCGGGCGACATGGCCAACCCCGCCAAGGAGCTGCCGCGCGCGATGTTCCTCGCGCTCGGCATCGTGGTGATCGTCTACGTCGTGATCAGCACGATCGTCGTGATGACCTTGAGTCTGCCGTCGATGGATGCCAACCAGGGGCACGTCGTCTCCGAGGCGGGCGCAGCGGCGCTGGGCCACGTCGGCTTCGTCGTCATCGGCGTCGCAGCTCTGCTCGCCACGGCCTCCGCCGTCAACTCGACCATGTTCGGCGACGCCAACTTGGCCTTCATGGTTGCGAAATCTGGTGAACTGCCAAGCGATTTCACTCGCGGCGTGTGGCGGGGCGGCAACGTCGGATTGCTCGTCGCGGCCGTTCTGACGGCGTTGTTCGTGGTCTTCTTCCCGTTGTCGGCAGTCGGATCGATGGCCAGCCTTGCGTTCCTGATCGTCTACGGCACGGTCAGCGCCGGGCATCTACGGGTCTACCGCGAGACCGGCGCCAACCGCTGGCTATTGGTCCTCGCGATCGTGCTCAACGCCGCGCTGTTCGCCCTGCTGCTGGGCTACACGATCTACACCGGGCCAGCGAGCACCTGGGTCACCCTGCTCGGCGTGCTGGCGGCCAGCTTCGTGTTCGAGATCGTCTACCGCAAGCGCACCGGCAGAACGCTAAAGGTCGAGACGGCGGGACGTAACTCTCCGCGTTGAGATCGCACTGAGGGCGAGGGCTACTCGCACTTCTTCGCCCCGAGTGCGATGTCAACGTGTGCTCTGTGGATAAAACGTGGGGGTGTGGATGAATCGAGCGCGGTATCTCGCGACCGTGGCATCTTGCCTGCGTGGAACGGATATTCGTCGGGAGCGAGGCGCTCGCTAGCGGCGCGATTAACCGATACGAGCTCCGGACGTTCTACAAGCGCGTGTTCCCCGACGTCTACGGCCCGCGTCGGGGAAAGTTGACGTTGAAAGACCGAACAACCGCGGCGTGGCTGTGGTCTAGACGCGAAGCGGTCGTGCTCGGCCAAGCGGCGGCAGCGTTACACGGTGCCGAATGGGTCGACGCCGACATAGACATCGAGCTGAACTGGGGCGGCCGCCGCGCACCGGATGGGGTGCTCATACGACGCGAAACTCTGCTCGACGAAGAGGTTTCGGTCGTCAGGGGGATAGCGACTACGACGGCGGATCGAATCGCGTTCGACCTCGCCCGCCGAGACTCGGTTGGCGAGGCGGTGGCGCGGCTGGACGCACTAGCAAGAGCGACGCACTTCAAGACGGTCGACGTTCAAGAGTTGGCGCGACGTCATCCACACGTCAAGGGGTCGCGACGGGTGGACCGAGTCCTGGACCTCGTGGACGAGCGTGCGGCGTCGCCGAAGGAGACATGGCTGCGTCTGGTGCTGATCGCCGCGGGGTTTCCGCGACCGCAAACCCAGATCGCAGTGCCGCGACCCAGTGGCTACCCGCCCTACCGCCTCGACATGGGGTGGGAGGACGTCAAGATCGCGGTCGAATACGACGGCGACTCCCATCGCGAGCGTCGGCGATGGCGGCGCGACATCGTGCGCTCGGAGTATCTCGCGAGGTTGGGCTGGATTCAGATTCGCATCGTCACGGGCACACCACGGAGCGAAGTCGTCAACCGTGTTCGACGAGCCTGGGCGTTGAGATCGCAATGAGGGCGGGGGCTACTCGCACTTCTTCGCCCTCAGTGCGATGTCAACGTCAGAGCCTCAGACACGGTGCAGTACAACGTCCGTCAGCGCACCATCGGTAACGACGGCCGTCATGTACGTGCAATGAGGTTGACGCCTGCGATCCGTCGGCGAGCCCGGATTGAGCAGTCGCAGACCGGATGGCGCCGTCGTGTCCCACGGAATGTGACTGTGCCCGAACACCAACACGTCGGTATCGGGATACAGGCGCGCCATCCTTGCGTCGCGGCCACCCGAGGCGCCCGTCTCGTGAACGACGGTGAACCGCAAGCCTTCTAGGACGGCATCGGCTCGCTCGGGCAGCCTGCTGCGCAACTCGTCGCCGTCGTTGTTGCCCCAGCACGCGACCAGTCGTCGCGCCCTCGACTCGAGCTCGTCGAGCAGCGACGGCTCCACCCAGTCACCCGCGTGCAGCACGACGTCGGCCAGAGCCACCTCGTCCCACACCGCCGACGGCAGGTCGCGCGCACGCCGCGGCACGTGCGTATCGGCGATCAGCAGCAAACGCATCACGCAGGCGCGAGCAGCGCGGCCATCTTCGGCATGATGGCCTGCAGGCCCTTGAACGGTCGGATCATCACCTTGAACGAGACGATCTCGTCATCGTCGTTCCAGTGGACGATGTCGACCCCGTTGACGTAGACGTCGTCGACGGTGGCCTCGAACTCGAGCACCGCGGACCTATCGCCGTACATGTGGTGGAGGTAGTGAAAGTCCGTCCCGGAGAACATCTGCGCGGCAGCCCACAGGTACATCGCAGTCTTCTCTCGCCCCGGTTGTGGCGTGAAGACCGCTGGCGAGTAGAAGACCGCGTCGGTGGCCAATAGACCGTTGAGGTCGTCGATGCTCACGTCGGAATGACTGTCGATCAGTTCGATCCAGCGTTGGATCACCGGTGGTGTCATGCGCTCCATCTTCCTGGTTCAGAGGCTGCCGCGACCGCCAAGCTCATTCGTGGTTACGATCAACCGGTCAAGGCTCCACTCCACCACATTCGAGGGATACGCATGGCGAAGGTCACACCAGACGAAGGTGAAGCGACAACAATCGTCAGTCTCGCCGAGGCTGCGATGCACATGTACGGCTCCGCGATTGCGTCGCTTCCCGACCCGAGCGACGCCGACTTCCACCAGCGCGCCGACGTGATCCTGTCCGGCCTGCGGAAACTCCAGTCCACGCTGACCACCGCCGCCGCGCGCAGCCGAACCACCCCCGCCGTGATGTTGGCGGTCAGTGGCGTGCGCCAGGTTTACGACGACCTGATGGCCGTCAACGCCGCGGCGCCTTCCGGAACGCTCGGCCAGCAACTGTACGTAGCTCGCAGGAAGGCCAGGCTCTCCGCGCAGGAAGCGGCCAACGGCGCGGGCCTTCGCGCCGATCTGCTCGATGACCTAGAGGCCGGGGAAATCCCGACCGACGACGAGGCCGTGAAGATCAAGGAATTGATCGAGGCGCTCAGCGGCAATCATGACGCCACCAAGTCACCCGGCTCGAACAACGCTCCCTCGGACAACTGGGACGAGTCCTCGGGCTGGAACGACGGGAACGGCTAACCGGTCTCGGGCAGGCTGAAGTTCGTCGCGACCGCGGCGGTGATCTCGAGAAAGCGGCGCTGCGTATCTGGGCGTAACCGGTCAACGTCGACCACGCCTGCAGTGCCGATGTGCGGGTCGTAGGGCAGCACGAAGACCCGGTCGTTGCCCACCCGCCGCGCGAACGTCGAGACCAGATCCGCGATCACCTTGCGATCGGCACGGCCCGAAACGTCGTTGAGAACGACGACGGAGCGCGCAAGCAAGTCGTGATAGCCGGCCTCGCGGAGCCAATCCATGACCCTGCCCGTCGCTTGGGCGCTGTCGCGGGTAGCCGAAGCGACGACGACGATCGAGTCGGCGTTCGTCAGCACGCCCTTCGACACAGGATGCTCGACGTTGGTGCCGCAGTCGGTCACGACGACGGAGTAGAACCGCAGCAGACGTTCGTGCGCGGCCAGATATGTCTTGGTATCCAACAGCTTTCGATCGCTGACGTCCCGGTTGGCCCCCAGTACGTCCAGGCCGCTGGCTCGACTCTGTCCGACGTGCGTACGCATGTCGGCGTAGCGGTCGAGGCTCTCGGCGGCCAGGATCTCGCGGTAGGAGGAGACCGTCGTCGGGTCAATCCGCTCGGCGAGGTTGGCTCCGACATCGGGATTGCCGTCGATGGCGACGACCTTGTCGTTGCGCAGCTGGGCGAGCGTCGAGCCGATGCCGACGGCCGTCGTGGTCTTGCCAGCCCCGCCCTTGCCGCCGAGCACGACGATCGAATGCGTGCCTCGCAACGGGGTGTCGACGACCGCCTTCAGCTCGCGAACCCGCCGCTCGTCGGGTGATTCCTCCAGCTTGAAGAGCTTCCGCCATCCCATGGCGGACAGGATCTTCTGCTCCTCTTCCAGGCCCGCGGCGCGCAACTCTTCACCCATCAGCTCCCAGCGGGAGGGGTCCACCGCCGGAGGTGGCGGCGGCGCCTGCTGTTGTGGAGGTGCGGCCGGCGGAGGCGTTGGACGAGCAGGGGGTGTGGCCGGTGGCGTCGGCGGGTCGCTCGGCGGTCGTTGGCGGGGTGGCGTGATCGGACCGTACGTGCCTGGCCGCTCGTGTTCGAGCTTTGGCGTTGGCGGGGGCGTCGGCGCAGGAGGCGTCGGTGGAGGAGTCACTCTGCCGGGAGCCGCACCCGCTGCCGCTCGATCGAGCGAGCCCTGATCACCGGGCCGACCACGATCCCAGGACGGTCGCGGGCCTGCCTGTCGCAAGAAGTCGCGATCGCCATCGCCCTGCCCACCCACAATCACCCCGCGACACTAACAAAGGAGGAGACCGCCACGCCCCCTGGCGACGGCGGCCTCACTAGGTCAGTGAGCGACCGATTCTCTGAGCTTCCTGATTCTCGAAGTCGTCGCACTGGCCGCGTTCCGAACCTTCCCTTTGCTCGGATTGAACGTCGCGGCGCGATTGCCCGCAGCGGCAGCCCCGCCGAAGCCGTTGATCGCGATGCCCGGCTTGGCCCTCGTCACCGTTTGGCCATCCCTCAACACCGAACCGGCCAGAGTAAGGGGACCTGGACCTGCGGTGACCGTGTTGTCTCTGCCGAGGAGATTGAAGCCGGCGTTGAGGTTGCCGTCGCTCTCACCGGCGCCGATGGTGTTGCCGCCTCCGCCGGCATTCACGACGGCATTGAGCGTGCTGTTCGACGCACCCGCCGAGAGCTTGTTACCTCCACTTACGGTGTTGAACACAAGGTTCAGGTTGCTGCCTGGTCCCCCAGCCGACAACGTGTTGTCGCTACCGACGAGGTTCCGTGCTCCGTTGACGTATCCGCCCGTCGACGTAATCTCGTTACCGCTACCCACGACGTTGGAGGCGAGGTCCAGATAACCAACCTGTATCGCTATGTCGTTCGTGTCGCCGAACAGGTTTCGAGCGAGGTTGCCGTAGCCGCCGGTGATCGCGAGGGTGTTGCCGTCGCCGAAGAGAGTTCGGGCCGTGTTCGAGTTGCCGCCTTGGATGGTGATGTGGTTGCCGTCGCCGAAGGCGCTCCTCGCAGCATTTCCGGTCCCACCGTTGAGTGCCACGGTGTTGTTGTCGCCGAACACGTTTCGTGCCCAGTTGGCATTGCCGGCCTGGGTCGTGACGGTGTTTCCGTTGCCGAGGATGTTGACGGCGGTGTTGAACGCGTTGCCACTAGATGCCGCAGTATTGCCGTCGCCACCAATGTTCACGGCGAAATTGGCGACGCCGTCTAGCGCCTCCGCCTTGTTGCCGTCGCCAACGCTGCTGATCGCAAGGTTGAACAACGACCCAGCGCCCGTGACTGCAGAGGAGTTGTCACCGAGGACGAACGCCGCGCTGACCGATCCGTCGGCATGGGCCACAGCTCCGTTGCCGATGGCAATCGCTGCGCTGGTCAACGTGCTGGTGCAATCGGCACTGTTTCCGATGCCGAAGAACGAAGCACAGGTCGCGTTGGCCGTGGGTGCCGAGCACAATCCAACGCCCGCGAAGAGCCCACCCGTCACGGCGCCTGCGGCGAGGGCGCCGTGGATCTTGTAAGGAGAACTTGCCGTGCTATGCGCGCCCATTTTGCAGTTATAGCGCTCGGCTGTCGCTGACGTTAATAAACGCACGATTTGAGTGCGATTTGAGTGCGCCCGAAGGGATTCGAACCCCTAACCTTCTGATCCGTAGTCAGATGCTCTATCCGTTGAGCTACGGGCGCTTG